>Ga0172381_10005342_pt1 | contig 13064 bp, 15 predicted proteins | sample Leawel6488metaG_FD_119754 | JGI IMG/M metagenome (GOLD analysis project Ga0172381, IMG submission 119754) | Leachate microbial communities from a municipal landfill in Southern Ontario, Canada - Leachate well 64-88 metaG | ecosystem: Engineered > Solid waste > Landfill > Unclassified | place... | reverse complement strand
TTGCTTGCAGTAATGAATACCGCATTCACATGGTTCGATGTTGCCTATGACTTCATGGGTCTTGCCCTCGAAGTATTCTACGCCATGGCAAGTAAGTTTCCCATTGACTAGCTCGAAAGCCTTATATCCCGTTTTCATTGTTCGTAGGGCTCCTTTCTAAACTTCAATAACCTTATATTTCTCTAAATTATATTTACTTCCTACATTAATACATCTAATATTCCTTTCTTTTACCTCATCAAATTGTTCATGAGAGTGTCCAAATAAATATACTGAATTATCAGGTAAAAAGTCAAGGTATTTTTGATTATCACCCCAATAATCATTAAACTCTTTTTGTTGAAAAAAATTAAAATGTGAAGCAAATACTTTTTTATAATCAGAATATTGAGACATAACATTAATAGCATTTAGCATTTGTTCATAGCTTCTATTTCTAAGAGCATGAAAAGTAGCATCATAGGATATTTCTTGAGGAAGATATGTACTATCATTGGTTTTAACATTCTTATCAATATACCATCCATCAATTCCAGTAACTAAAATTTTATTTTTCTTATCAATATATGGAGTAGAAGGAAGATAGTTTACAGAAAATTTCTTACATATGTTAGTAAGAATATCATGCCTTTCTTGAAGATTAAAAAATGAGCTGTTAGAAAACCATATATCATGATTTCCATATACAATGTATATAGGAGTCTTTCTAAAAGAAGTGCTAAGTAAATATAGATATTCTTCAAACCATTCTTGAATTGAAGCAATATCACCACAATGAACAATTATATCAAATGACTCATTTTCTTTTATTCTATTAAAGAACTCTGTTTCCTTATTATATAATTCAGAAGAGTAATGAGTATCAGTTAAATTTAATATTTTCATTATACTCTCCTAATCGTAGGTTGTTCAAAGAAGTCATCTAGTTTCTTAGATTCTTCTTCTACTATTTCAGTATATAACACTTTATCAATTTTGTCAATAGCTAAACCTAAAGATTCATAAAGTATTTTTAAACTTCTTTTCTTTCTTTTTCCTCTAAGTGTATGAAATTTTATATCTTCTGGAGATATTGGAACAAATGATATAAGTTGATAATTTAGATATAATTTACCTTTTCTTTCATATATTTCATCTTTCCATTTTTGTGAAAGAAATGGTATATAATGACAGTCTCGAATAATATCAAATATAGTTCCATAGTCTAAAAGCTGAAATAGAATATCAGTAGGAATATTTAATACACCTGGATCAATAAAATCTGATTTATCCCCTCTAAAGCATTTGAATGTAATTATCTTTTGTTCATTTGGATCAAAACCATACTTATTGTTGAATTCTTTTTTAGTAATTATTTCTTTTCGATTATTCCAATCTACATTATAGCCTTGATAGTTGATACACCTTGCCCAATCCATATCACTTGAGACTAATAAAATTCTTTCTTCTTTATCTAAGGTAAGGATGATAGGAGGAACACAATCATCAGCTTCAACTTTATCTTTACGAACAATATAGTAGTTATCCTTATATGATTCTAATATCATTAAGAGATAGTCTATACCTCTATAAAATTCATTGTTTTGTTTTATTCTATTGATTTTGTAGGAAGGATCAATTTCTTTTCTTACTAAAGCAGTAGACAATGGATTATCAGCTAAACAATATACTTTTCCATTTTCTTCTAGAAATTCTCTTTCTAGCTTTTGAATAGATAGAAAAGTTCCTTCAATAGTACCTACTGGAATACTTTTTCCAGCTACTTGCTTTTCTTCTTTTCTAGTGTAATAATTTGCATGATAAAGATTATTACAGTCAATTATTATTGTTGTGTATTTCATTGCTATAATAGTAATGAATTCTTAAATAAATGTCAAGTCTTTTATACCGAAACCCCAATAGTTTTTTGCATATTACTAGCAATAATTTTCATTCTTTTATTGGCTTCTTTTTTCATCTTATGAAGAGAAGAAAACAGATACACACAAAAAATACCTAGTAAAGTAAATATACACAAAATAAATATTGGATTTGCCATTTATTTTTTTTCCTTCATCATTCTATATAGTTTTATTAGTATTCTATAGACTTTTTTAATGGTATCGTTTTTTGCCATATCTAAAATGTAACCGCTTGCTTCTTCAGTACATTTTGCTTCTTTTGACATATCTTCAATCATAGAATTTAATTTTTCAATATCACTTTCAAGAGAAGATTGTGTAGATTTAATTATTTCATCTATCTTTTTTTCATCTATTTTATTAAGAAGATTTGCTAACTTTTCTGTTTTATGTTCTATATCAATAAAGTATTTTTTAATATTTGCATCAATTTCTTGAAAGTTATATATAATAGAATGATCATAGTTTAATATTGTTGACTTAATATCAAGAATAGAATTTTTAATATCATTAACACCTGACTTTACATCTAATGCTATTGTATGAATTGCTTCTGTTTTATCTTTAAGAGAATTATTATTAAAGTCAATCTGCTTTTGTTGCATATCAACTTGTTTTACAAGAGAACTTCTAACTAAATTTATTAAGTAAACACAAAGAAAAATAAATAGAATCAATAGTGCAGAGGGAAGCCCATACTGCACTATTGTATTGATAACATTATCCGATGCTAAAACTTTTTCTGCTATTGCTATCTCTTGCATATTCGATTCCTATGAGCTATACTTGAACTAAAAACTCAAGAATTTCCTGTTTAATAGATTCGACCTTGTGCATCGATGTCTCCACAGGCTTAATATCGGGCTGCTCCAGCCCTAAAAATTCTAAACCGTAATTTCTTAAATTGATTCCTGCATTTTCATCTCGATTGTGCTTTTTCCCACAGTTAGGGCATATCCATGTTCTTTCTTGAAGCATCAAGTCTTTTTTTACATAGCCACAAAAGGAGCAAGTTTTTGACGAAGCAAACCATTTATCGGCTTCAATCAGTATCTTATTGTTCCACAGGGATTTATACTGGAGTTGCCTCACGAATTCGGAATATCCTAAATCCATAACACTCTTTCCTAGTTTCAAAGCTTGAGACATTCCTTTCAAGGATAGGTTTTCAATCACGATTACTTCATTCGATTTTACTAGTTCCGTAGATAGCTTATGCGTGAAATCTTTTCGTTTATTCGCTATCTTTTCATGTATCAAGTTTACTCTATATAGTGCCTTATACCAGTTGTTTGATCCTTTTCGTTTCTTGCTCATTCGTCTTTGCATTATCTTCAATCGAGGTTCATACTTTCGATACAGTCTTTCGTATGCAGGACTATTTCCAGTGCTATCGACAAAGAAATTCTCCAAAGACATATCTAATCCAATGGTTTTGGCTTTCAACGCATTGGATATTTCTATTGGCTTTAGATTTAGTTCTTTTTCGATGAGTAAAGAAACAAAATATTTTCCAGTCGGTGTTCTACTAACAGTGGCCGATTTGATAATACCTTTAATTTCTTTTCTTTGATCCCTAAATTTCAGCCACCCTGTTTTGGGTAACTTCACTTTTTGAGATTCAAAATCTATGCGAATTGTAGTGCTATTATTATTGTTCATCGTTCGATAAGATGATGCATTTCGTTTTTTCTTAAACTTAGGAAACCCCACTTTACTTCCAGTTCTTTTCCCTTTTAAAGACTTGAAGAAATTTGTATAGGCAAGTCTAAGATTAAGCCTTGATTGTTGCAATGCTACTGCATCCACGGAGTCTATCAACCATTCATATTCTTTTTTGTATTGTTTTTCTGTTTTGTACTTGTAATCGTAAAGAAATTTGGCATCTTTTCCTGAAACTTTCCAATTATCATAGGTTTGGATTCGTTCAAAGAGCATCATATTATATAAGGCACGACAGCTTCCAAGAGTTTTATTCAAAATCTCTTGTTGTTTTTGAGTTGGGTAGATTCTTATTTTTAGTGCTTTATGTATTGTTCCCATAGTTAATTAGTAGTAGTAATTTAAAAAATGTTGTAGATTGTGTTTATTAAAAAAGAATAATATCATTCATATCACTTGTTGAATATTGGTAATTTTTATAGTACAAAACCTATAAATCCCATTTTAGAAGAAACTCATTATTTATCACCTTAAAGGAAAAATGACTTCCAATTTTAGGAAGATTTCTTGGTTCACCTGTCTTTGATCTAATAACAATTCCTTCCCTTATAGCTGGATACTTAATTGAATTTCCTTTTGCTAAATCAAGTAGATGTTCAATATCTACATGAAGTTTATAGGCATTTGAAACAAATGGTACTGTTTCAAAATCCTTATTTAACTTATAAAGAAATCCAAAATATTCTTGGAATTCCTCATATGTTGAATATCGATGTTCCTTAATATTAAAGAATGAGAAAATAAAGAATTTAAGTTCCTTTAATTCATACTTATTCTTTTGAATATTAGGCCCACAAATTTCTCCTTGAATTGCAATATCACCATACTTTTTGCAAAGCTTCTTTAATGATGATTCAATATTGTACTTCTTTGCAATCATTTCAAAGTTAGAATCACCCTTTCCATTGTATTGTTTGTTCCTACTACAAATGTAAAATCTGTTTTTATAGAAAGCAAACGATCCTGACTGTCCATCATACTTAACAGTAATATAACAATCTAACCCTTCATAAGGCTTAAGTGTCTCTAAAATAGATTGTACTCTAGTCTCATCAGTCTTTTCAAGGAATGATGGAAAATCACCTGACCTTGATTGAACTGGTAAAAAAAGTTTCCTAAATAGTTTAAACTTGAGAAGGAATGAAACAATCTTTCCTCTTTTAACTTGAACTACTCTATTTGATTCATCTTCTTCATATTTTTCAATGAGAAGATTTTCAGTTACATCAAAACCTTCCTGAATCTTAACTTTGTTTTTATCCTTAATCCAATCAGAATCTAGTAATGATAATGGAAAAAGAATACCTTGAGAAACTACACCACTCATTTTCAAAGTTTTAATTCTAAATCCATGATACTTTTCTTGAAAGCATCGCTTTCTAAGAAATTCAAATTCTGGCTTTTCTGGAAGAATTGAATCAATTTCACAATAGATAGCTTGATCCCCTACCTTAAATTCACCCTTCTTTACAATGAGAGTCCATCCTTGAACTGTTGCTACTTCAATAAAATCTTTACCTTCAATTGACTGAAGGTTAGAAACCTTTTGAATGCTTGCTAAGTTTCTCATCTATAAATCCTCCATTACATTCCTAAAAGTTTTTCAGTAAATATCTTATATCCTTTAATAATACTATATACAAAAACACCATATTTGTCAATAGAAAAACAAAATTTTATTTTTTTCTTCTTCCACGTTTCCATCCCTCTTTCTCATACTCTTCAAACTGATCTAATTTAATACATTTCTCTTCTTTTTCTTTATAAATTCTAATGCTTACCCCTTAAGTAAAGTATATACTATACTTAGTAGGTGAAAGTTAAAAAACTATCTATAGGAATTTTTTTAATATATTCATAAATACTGTTTATTTTTCCACTTCTTTTCATAAAGAAATATGAAGAAAATGAAAAATTTTTAATATGTAGTGCAAATTCTTTTTGCGTCAAGAATATAGTATTATCTAATTCTTTTTGTTTAGTATTGAAGTATTCAAATATTTTATCATACTGATACTGTATTTTATTAAAATATTCTAAATATTCTGGAAAATATGATAAAAATTCTAAGTGTTCTCCTGACATAAACAATTCAAATGCCCTTTTATTAGAAAATGATTCACCTCGCAATCTATGGCATAAAATATATGCTATTGATTTGATCTTATTTCTGAAAAAATTCTTATCTACTACTACATATCCTTCTTCTGAAAAAGGTAAATCCTTAGAAGCTGCAATACAGTCATCAAGAGAATTGAAATTATATTGCTTAGGCTTTTGAATTCCTAAATCAATATCTTCTTCCAATAAACTAATATTATCTCTTGTTCCAATATGATAAATATCTGGTTCACTATAAGGAACAACTATCCTATTAAATGGAGAAACAAGTTCAAACATATACGTCTTAGTTTTATCGAGAAAATACTTTTTAGCAAACTCATCAATTGAATTTACTTTTGCTCCTGCTAAAAATAGTTCTCCAAATGTTGTATAAGGACAAAGAATATTTGATTGCAAAGTACATTGAAATGCATCAATTGTTCCATTAGTGGAAAGATGCCATTTATTATCAAAAAACCAAAATTTTGTTAATGAACCATCAATTTTAGAAAGTACCTTAGCGCTCTCCCAATCTATTTTATCAGCATATTCTTCCTGAACATTATAGAACCTAAAAAATGGAACACATACTGGAGTCCATGTAGGCTCATGAAAAATTATTCCTCTTGACTCCTTAACTATTTCATTCCGAGGATCAGAGTCAATTTGATTATACTTAAAAAGTATAAAATCATCAAGCCTTGATATTGCTAAAGCATAAGGCTTTTCCTTGAGAAGAGATTCCCAATTAGAATTATTCTTAATAAATTCAAGTAGTTTCAAAGTCATGACTTCAATGTTCCCTTTAATGAAGGATTGCTAAAAAACAACTCATCAAATTTCTTTTGATCAATTTCAATATCAATTACTTTATAAAAAGAAATCATATTGATTTCTATTTCTTTTTCTACTTCTTTTATCATTTCATTCATATAGCCTGGATTTTCATCATCACAAACTTCATCTGAAGCCGCATATAATTCTGGAGCATATTGGCCTGGATATAAACAATTTTTTTGAACAAAAAGGCAATGAATTGTCATTACTTATTCTCCTTTATAGACCTCTTACAAAACCTATTCACAAGAGGACATCCCCTGCATCCCCTCAAATGCCTTCTCTCACATTCAGTAGTAATTTTCATTACTTCTTCCTTTCATAATAAGTATACATTAATTTTTATAGTTTGTCAATCAAAAAAATAAAAAAATGAATATAGAAATAATATCTTCTAAAAAATATTACACCTATATTCACTTATAAAAAATACATTTATCAAGTTTAATAAACCTTGAAGGTTTCTCTCTTTTGCTTGCGTTCGATCATGCGTCCTTGCTCATCGTAGCTGTATTCGTAGCGCCATTCGTCGCCATTGGAAGACTTTGCGAGGATGCGATTGTTATTGGAATCGTAGTCGTACCACGTTTCGTAGCCATTGGAAGTCTTATAGTGAATCTGATTGTTATTGGAGTCGTAGTCGTACCACGTTTCGTAGCCATTGGAAGTCTTATAGTGAATCTGGTTGTTGTGGGAGTCGTAGTCGTACCACGCTTCGTCGCCATTGGAATCCTTAGCGTGAATCATGTTGTTATGGGAATCGTATTCGTACCACTCTTCGTAGCCATAGGAAGTCTTAAGGTGAATTAGGTTGTTGTGGGAATCGTAGTCGTACCACCATTCGTTGCCATTGGAATCTTTTTGATAGATGAGATTTCCGTTTTTGTCGTACTGTACGGGTAGTCCCTTGGTGATTTGCTTGATGAGACGAATCTTATTCGTTACGGTTTTTGTGCCATGATCGATTGACGTTTCACCGATGTCTTCTATCTCATAGACGATAGTGGACTTAGTAAAATCAATGTATTTTGAAAGATTCTTGAGTTGTTTGCAGTAATGGATACCGCATTCACATGGTACGATTTTACCTATCACTTCATGGGTCTTGCCCTCGAAGTATTCTACGCCATGACAAGTTAAGACGCCATTCTTAAGCTCGAAAGCCTTGTATCCAGTTTTCATTTTCGCAAGTCTCCTTCTCATAAAATCTACCCAAAGTATACACGAAGTTTAGAAATCTGTCAAGAGAAATTTAAAAATATTTTTTAGTCTACAAAAGTATACTTTTTTGGCTTTACTTCAATAGATTCTAGTTGAAGTCTAGTATAAGTATCTCTAAAATCTCTAAGAGCATCCTCAATAACTTTTTGTATCATATCTTCTGGATACGCTTGAAAAGCTGAAACACATCTAACATCAAACTTATAAATTGTTGCCATTATATTTCCTCTATCCTTCCATCATCTACTAAAAATGCTTTCGCTCCAAATTCTTGAATCATCATATCTTTTATATCGTTATGATGAGTAATAATGAAAACTTGTTGTAAATCTCCATTATCTACATATTCTTTAATAACTGAAAAAGTTGCCTTAGAAACTTCATCTGACATATAAGCATCAATTTCATCAAGTATAAGTATACCAAGTCCTGAAATTTTTGTAAAGGCCATTTTTAGTGCTACGTTAAAAAGATTTTTTTCTGACCCTGATGCTCGCTTAATATCAGCTTCTTTAGGCCCATAGACTATTTCAATTCCATTTTTGTTTTCTTGTATTTTTACTGTATACCTACCTTCATAAGCTTTATCAATAAATTCATTCATTCCTTCTTCAATTTCTTTGACTAAATTTGTAATAATGTAGTTAGGAAAGTCTTTCTTAAAATAACCTATTGCTTCTAAATAAATATCAATGCCTTTTGATATATTCATAATAGAAGAATCTATTTCTACTTTCCTTTTATCATTCTTTTCTTTTTCTTCTTTAAGCTTTTTATTTTGTTCCTTAATAAGTTCATTCTTAGATATGATAGTATCATAAAGTTTAATTTGTGATTCTAATTCAATTACTTTCCTTTTATCTTCCTCAATAGAAATATCAGTAAAGGAATTTATTTCTTTTTCAATGTTTGTTATATCAGTATTATAAGAATCTACTTCATTTTGCAGTCTTTTATTTGTTCTTTCAATTGATTCAATGGAAGTAATACAAGCCTGTAAGTCTTTTTCATTGATAAGTTTTTTAGTATCTTTTTCTTTTGTATACTTTTCTTCAATAGAAGCAATATCTTTATTTGTTGATTCAATATCTTTTTCAATTAAAGATAATTCATTTTTATATTTAAGAAGTGCTTGAGTTTTCTTATTCTCTTCTTCAACTTTTTTCTTATGCTCTACTTCTTCATTTTTAAGCTTATTATAAACAGAATCTAAGACTATCTTTTTTTCATTAAGTAGTAATAGTTCTTTTTCTTTTTCTTGTATATCATTACTATTAAATTCTCTTTTGCAAGTAGGGCATTTACCAGATTTACAAAGTTCAATTTCTTTTGATACTTGATTTATTGTAAATAGAATTTCATCATATTCTTTCTTTGCTTTTACTACACTTTCTGAATCAAATTCTTCAAGCCTATCAAACTTCATTTCAGAAACAAGCTTAGTTCCTTTTTCTTTTCTGTCAATCAATGATTGTTTCTTTGTATCAAGGGCTTGAATTTCTTCTTTTTTCTTTACATCAAAAATAGAATAATCAAATGATTGAAGTAACTGCATATTCTTTCTTGTATCATCTATTGATTGAATACCTGTTGTAATTTCAGTTTCATATGATACTTTCGACTTTTGTAATTCTTGAAGCTTGTTTTTTTTCTCTTCTATAGCTTTCTTTTCTTTTTCAATAGTAGATATTTTAAGCTTTAATTCCTCAATAGTAACTTTATATTGATTATATATTGCTTTATCAAAGGGGATAGGTTCTTCTTCATTATCCTTAAAAACTTTTGAATTACAGACTGCTAATTCTTGAAGCAGTTTTTGTCTCTCTTCTTCTTTTAATGCTTTCTCATTTTCAAGTTTTTCTATTTGAATAGTAAATGAAAGATCATATATTTTTTTAAGAAGTTCTCTTCGTACAGTAGGAGTAGATTCAACTAAATCATTTGAACCTTGAAAGTTGATAATACTATTCTTACATAGAATAGGATCAAAATATTCTGATAGTTTTTTTACTGCATCGCTGTTTTTATAAACTTCCTTCTCACCTTCAATAGAAAGCTCTCTAGTATTTGAACCCTTTCTCTTATAAACATTCTTACTAATTAAAGTCTTATTAAGATGAGAAATATTAAAGTAAAGACTAAAATAATCTTCTTCCCAATTACAAGCGTCTTCTATTTTTCCAGTTTCTAAATGATCTAATGTAGAAAATCCAAATGACTTAAATATACCTGATTTCCCTTGACCATTCTTTCCCATAATAAGATTGAAGCCATCCTGAAATTTGAATTGCATTTCTTGAATGGCTTCATAATTTTTAATTTCTCCCTCATTGATTCTCAACTTTTTTCTCCTCTAGTTTTTTACCATGATTTTCATGGAAACCATATTTTATTTCTGCTTCTTTTCTTGCTTTAATAGCATCTTCTTTTTCAATATAGTAACCTAAATGTATCAGTTTACCATCTATTTTTATATATGCTACCCACATTTTAGCTCTTTTATTCCAAGAAACACCAGTTTGCCCACTAGTGTTTTTCTTAGATTGTTTTTGATTTAGGGCATTTTCTCTACGAGTAACTAATCTTAAATTTTTTATTCTATTATCTAATGAATCCTGCCCTATATGATCTATTTCTAATTTAGGATCATCATGCTTTCCATTATGATAAATCCAAATCATAACATGAATATAATATATTTTATATTTTCTTTCTAAATTATATCTAGTAGTACCAAATACATAATAATATTTATTGTTTGAATAATAAAAGTGTTTATATCCAATTATACTTCCTTTTTTATATTTACCACAGTCATATTTTCTGTAAAGAAATCCATCTCTATATTTAAAATCTCTTCTTAGTTCTTCTTGGCTAGGATAATTTTCTATTTTAATAACAATTACTCCTCTATTTTTCTACCACACCAAGGACAATATATAAATAAGAAAGATGAATCATTTCCGATTTTATAGTTACTAAATCTAATTCCCCAACCATGTTTTTTTACTTCACCTTCTTTACCAATAGTTTCAATTTCTCCAAAAGTACAATCACAATAATTTTTATATTTGCCTATAACCGTATTTTCTGCTTTCTCAAGGCATTCACACATATTTATTCCTCCTTAGAAATAGCTTCTTTTAGTGTCTTTATAAGCCACCCATTAACCTTGTTAAAATCTGGTGCTTTTCTTAATATACTTATCTTAGCTGCTTCTTTTGCTTTGTTTTCATATTCATTATATAATTCAGTAATAGCTTTAAGATCATACTTTCCATATTTAATATCAAGTATTAAATCTTTCTCTTTTAGAGGATATTCAATTTTTCCTGTTTTCATTAGTTCAGTGCCTTCAACATATAATCTAATAGCATGTGAAGCAAATTTACAGTCAATACCAAGCTCTAAAAATGTATCAGTTTTTACTCTCCATCCATAATTTTCATATTCATGCTTAATCTTTTCATATATCATTCTAATGTCCATTCCTTTATGAAATGGTTCTACATTATTTTTTTGTCCCTTATAATATTCAACAATTCTACTAAGTTCTTCTCCTTCTTTTTGTGTTAAAGGATAGACCTTATTTTCCTTAATATATTCTGCATACTTTGACTCAATAAATTTCAATCCTTTTTCAAGGCTTGTATATCTATTTGATTTTGTAGTGAGTTTTTTGAATTGTGCATAGGCAAACCCTGAAAAACTATGAAGAACCCTATTGCTGATAATATCATTTCTCATAGAAAGTATCTCATCATAAATAGATGATGATTCTATAATAACATCTTTTCGAGCAAATAGTGTTTCCGTTAAATTTGGATTTCCATGTAAGAGTAAATGAATATATCGAGGAAGTGAATAGTTTATACTATCAACATCTTCTTTTGTGTTTCTTCTATTATCACTACTAGACTTTGTTGACTCATCAGCGTATTCCATTTTTTGTAGACCTAAAACATCAACTGCTTTAGGCATAAATACAGAAACAAAATCCTCATCTGATTCTGGAGTATTTGTTCCATATAAATGTGAACCACTTTTGCACTTAAAAAGAGTATCCCTATTTTCCATTTTCTCCTCCAAGAAAATTAGTTACATTCCAAAATAATCCTTAATAAGATTTTCATTATTCTTTATTCGCTGAAAATCCTTATATGCAGAAGGTGAATATTTTTTAACATATTCATGAACATTGATTATTTCTGCATCATCAGTATAGTTATAGTTTCTGTCTATTTGATAAGTGAGTAAAACGGAAACTAGTACATCATCTGCCATAATTGTATTATACTTCCAAGTTTCAACTTCATCTAACTTCGATAGATATAGAATAGAATTAAAGTTAGCATTGATTTCCATTGGATTAGTGATATATGTAGGGTATGACTTTGCCTTTATAGAAGATGCATAATCATATCCCATAGTGTCTTGCTTTGCATGAGTTAGTTCATGAACAAGAACACTAAACCAATATGAATTGGGAAGATATGAGTTTACAGTAATATCTCTTGAAACTGTAGAATACTTACCTCCAATATCTTCTCCCATATCTTCTATAGACACAGTATACTTTTTTAATACTGTTGCATCAAGAGTAGTTTCATACTCCTTTAGAGACTGAATAAGATCACTTATAAACGATTCATCGAGTCTTACATAATAAATTCCTTCTGTTGACTTATTATAAAAAACATTCGTATTAGCATTGAATATGTCTTGTTCCGAAGACATTGAGGCATTCATAATATCACATGATGCAAAAGTAGCAAGCATCCCTAAAGAAACAATGAGCCTCTTGAGTAGCTTTTTACTTCCAGTGTGCTTCTTCTTAATCATACTAAACATCCCTTCTTCTAAAACATCATCATGCTTAAATATATCACTAAACTGCTTTTTGATCAAGAGGATTTTCTTAGAAATTTCATCTAATGATTTAAATTCTTCTTCAAATATCTCTATTAGCTCTAATATCTTTTCTTTAATTTCAATATGGTTTTCTTTCTTATAAAGTCTTTTAAGATAAGAACTTACTTCATTTGATTGCTCTGGATCAAATTTATACACTTTTTTAGATTCTAATAATATCATGATAACCTCTTTTTGTTATAGAACTAGTTTCATTTTATTAGTTACTTCATCCTTAATATTCTTTTCTTTCTGAAAATCGATAAGAAATTCTGGTATTGTTTTATTCTTTTTTTCGCTTACTGTAACTTGCTGATTATCTTTCTTATCTTCTTCACCCATTTTTTTTCTATACATTTTATGAATATA
>Ga0172381_10005341_pt1 | contig 13064 bp, 11 predicted proteins | sample Leawel6488metaG_FD_119754 | JGI IMG/M metagenome (GOLD analysis project Ga0172381, IMG submission 119754) | Leachate microbial communities from a municipal landfill in Southern Ontario, Canada - Leachate well 64-88 metaG | ecosystem: Engineered > Solid waste > Landfill > Unclassified | place... | reverse complement strand
CGAGTTAGAGTCCCGTCCATCCCGCCAGAAGATTTGTGGAACCTTTATCAAAAGAAAATCATCCCATAAGAAGGGATGGAAAAGCGCCGATGTCTCAAAAGGCGCTTTTTTGGTGCCAAAAACACCCCTTGTGGCGATGACAGGGATGGGGCTCTAACTGATTTTTATACCTGTAAATTGCGAAAAGTGTGGAACTTTTCTCTATATTTTGTGAAACTTACCAGTTTAAATCAGCATCATTCAACGATTGACATTTGCACTATTGGGCGATATAATGTAAATACGCTGTGTATTTACAAATGTAGCGTCAATGTGATATATAATACTTAATATGGAAAACTCAATTAAAAAAGATAACTTCAAACGACTCGCTCAAATTCGAACGGATGCCGTTTTAGATAAGATACGAATCTTAGGAAACTGCTCCAATAGAAGTGCGTATCAGTATTCGGACGAAGAAGTAGCTAAAATTTTTAGTGCTATCGATGATCAACTAAAAATCGTAAAGTCAAAATTTAAGCATACTAAGCGAAAATTTAAGTTTTAAGGAGGAATATGAAAGAGCTACAAATGTCTAGAAATGAGAAAATTCTTTATACCTTATACAAGCTATTCAAGAAGAATAAAAAAAGTATAAGGTTTGAGGATATTGTCGTGGCACTATTTAAAGCATATCCCGAAACATTTCATTTGAAGGGATACTCTGAATACCCTGACTCTGGAGATTTGGTTCACAAGCCATTGTACGAATTTAGAAAGAAAGGGCTTGTTGAGGCGGGGAATAAAATGTTCTCTTTAACTTCATATGGATTAGAGATGGGAGAGAAAATGGAAAATCTGCTGAAGGATAAAATCGTTTCTAAATCACCATCTAGATTGTCACACTTCGTCGACAGAGAGGTTAACAGAATATCTAGACTAGAATCGTTCGGTTTTTTTATGAACCAGAAGCTAGATAAAATCCTAGATACGGACCTGTATGACTATTTGGATGTTACTGTACGAACCGGAAGGAATGATTTTCTTGGAAGAGTTAAAACTCTGGACAAGGTTATGGCAGATCTGGAGTCGGTTGAGAATGGTAAATATAAGGAAATCATTAAATTTCACAATTACATGTTAGAAAAATTTAAGGATGTCATTAATTATATGACCACTCACTAAGGGGATTATATGGCAAAAAGAAATTACAAGATTAACGAGGAACCGAATGAATTTGACGACCACCTATTGGATATAATCGGAAATTCATTTAAATTTGATCACGTAAAAGGTATCGGGGAGTGGGTTAAGAACTCTGTCGATGCTTATATTCGGGAATCAGTACCAGATGAGCGACAATTTATTGTATTAAGATTCACGGAGCAACGAGGTTTGCCAGCTATATTTGAGTGTATAGATTTTGTTGGAATGACAAAGACAAATATAGATAAAGCATTAAAACGATGGGGAGATCCAGAAGCAGCAAAGCACGGTAAAGATATAAAGGTTTATGGCGGACATGGTAATGGCGGAAAATTTTATATGAGGGAAATGTTTGATGAGTCATATTTCATTACCTACCGTGACGGTAAACTTAATATTTTTGGTTTTAGCGAAAATAAAAAATATGGTTTTGCTCATGGTTTCAAGGATTTAATCGTAAGCCCTGCCGAGGCTTTGAAGATAGCGGAGATCGATGATTTAAGTTTTCCAGGCGATGTTAAATCAGCCATCGAGTCTAAAGAAACCGGATTTACAGTTCTCAAAGGAATCGCTCCCCGTGAAATGAGAAACTCTATTCGAATCAATATGCTCACTGGTCGTCTTAAAAATCATCCTCAGGTGAGACGATTAGTGAAAAAAGTTCCAGTAAAGATAATCTACAACCAACATACTTATTTGGAGTTGCTTAAACCAGACCCACTCAAGCCGTTACCAGAGTTTGAGGATATCGAACCGGTGAAAATTCCAGAGTTTCTTGAAGTTTCGGGCTCAAGCGGTGAGCCGATTAAGATTAAATTCTCGAGCGATAAAAATGAATCCGGATCTATTCAATTGTTCACTTCTGAAGTTGCAATGGATCGTGGAAATAGGTATGAGGATCTAAATAGAATAGACATTATCGGGGAATTAGGCGTTATAGCGTCTTACCGAGTAGACGAGCTTCCGAAAGTTGGTGTGTATCCGCAACTTTCATTTATTTTTGGTGAATGTCACTGCCCTATACTGGAGGAGCCAAGCTCCGACTGCGTTCAGAACGATAGATCTAAGCTGGTAGAGAATGAAATGACTCGAGCATTGTTAGAATTCATAAGCTTGCAGGTTAAGAATCTGGCAGAAAAGATTAACGAAAAAGACAAGAAAAAACAGGAAAATGTGCAGCGACAACTATCCTCCTTGTACAATAATTTTCTGGATAACTGGAAAAATAAGTTTATGTCCAAGGTTTTTTCAACAATATTAGTTGGACCAGGAGACGGCCAAGGTGGAGGAAATGGAACCGGTGGTTCATTCGGAGAGATAGGATCAGGCAAAGGAGCAGGAAAGAGATCGGGTGGCGGGGAAGGTAATGATGAGGGGGGTGGCAATAAAGAAAAGAAGGGTCAAAAATTTCCAAGAATTTTATTGTCAGGTCAAGACTCAGATCCACTTTCGGAATCTAACGAAAGTCTTTTTCTTGATCCTAGGCATGGAGTGATTTATCAGAGACCTCAGGATGTGAAAGAGGGTATCTACTGGATAAATACTTCCTCCCCCTTAGCAAGCGCTATCGTTGAAAGGTATGGGGTAAATGATCCAAGATGGAGAGATTATTTGCTTCAACGCTATATAGATATATTCACTCAAGAAGCACTCGAAAAGTTAGAAAGAAAAGATCCTGATTTCTTCAATTTTTCTTCTGTTAATCAGCAAATAAGAGAAGTAATTATGAAGGCCCAAGAGGCAGCCTCCAAGGATCTCAGTGGCTTTCTCTTCGATGAGAATTTCACTCCCGACCAATCATGACAAGAAAGTTTACAAAAGAGTACTCATCTAAACGCGATAAAGATATGCTTGCAGCATATTATGGCGGAAGTACTTTAGAATCAATCGGAGAAAAATATGGCGTAACAAGAGAGAGAGTAAGGCAGATTATCAACAGAGCTGCCATATTCGAGCTTGCTCTTTCTTCCAATCTGGATCCTTCGAACAAAGTAGAGAAAAAGATTCTAGCTCAGCGCGTGTCCCAAAAGTTAAAACGCATCCACAGTAAAAGAAGGTCTGATAAAGATAATAAAGATTTAGAAGAATTAAATAAGAAAATTAAACTAGCAGAAAATGCAGGTGTTTTCGCTGATAATTTTTTTTCAATCCCTATATATATCAAAGCGGCTGATATTAATGAGCGAGAACTGAGAGAACATAGGCCAGACATCATTGAGAATATAAGAAACAATCGCCGAAGAAAATGGAGTTGGTATTACGCCCAATGTCGGATGTGCGGAACAACAACCAATAAGCATAAAAGCCTGGGCTATTGTGAATACTGTTATTATAAGAGCAATGAATGGAAAGAACTAAACAAGGCTTCATATCTAAAAAATCTTGATCACAGGAGAGAGTCGGTAAATCGATATCAGAAAGAGTATTTGAAACGACCCGAAGTTAAAGCCAAAAATAGAGTTAAGAACGATTTGAAATTTTTTGGAGGTAACAGAGAGCTTGCAATCACGGCACAAAAAGAGCAGTGCAGTAGGTGTAAAATGAGCAGAGTCGAGCATTTCAAGAAATTTAAAAAAGATCTTTTTGTTAGCCACAAAAACGGTGACAGAGAAAATAACGATCTAGCGAATCTCGTTGTTCTATGCAGAGTGTGTTTTAGAAAAGATTTTAAATCTTAACTAAATCTTTTGATGGCTGGGTTAGTTTTATTTTTAGACGATTATGTTTCAGCAGAGCTTTTCTAATACTCATTGCAACCGCATAAACTACCGGAACAGCTACCGCATTTCCAAACTGCGCATATGCTTTGGTTTTGCAAACAGGACATTTGAAATTTTCGGGGAAACCTTGAATTCGAGAGCATTCTTTTTCGGTCAGTTTTCTTACGCCTTTCTCATTCTTGGTTGTTGCCTTATCATCACCATCTTTATAAAAATGTTTTCTGGGTTTATCCTGAATTAAATTTCTTTCTCTACCCATGTTTCCTACTACTAAGGCATGCGCTATTCCATCCATATCCAATACTTCGAAACCAAACCCTTGTCCTTTTGCCCTGTGTCTTTCCTTATGTTTTTCGAGTCCTTCCAGATATTTTTCCGATAAAAAATAGCTTTCATCGACTTCGTGATCTAAGATATCTTTAATTTTTGGCTTGATTTCCAAGGGTTGTGGGAATTCAAACTCTACATTATCCCTAAATCCCACCATATAAATCCTTTTTCGGTCTTGGGGTAAGCCATAATCCTTAGCGTTCAAGACCTTATAATACATGTGGTACCCCAGATCATTCTCCAGGGTGTGCTTTATGATTTCAAACGTCCTTTTCTTATCATGCGAAACGATGTGTTTAACATTTTCTAACACGATTACTTCAGGTTGTTTATCTCTGATAACCCTTGCCAGTTCGAAAAATGCATGTCCTCGCTTGTCGTTAAATCCTTTCTGTTTACCGGCCATCGAAAACGGTTGGCACGGGAACCCGGCTAATATAATTTCCGATTTAGGTATTTCCTCTGAGCCAACAGCTTCAATCGGCCTCTGGTCTAGGGTACCTTCACCAAAGTTTGCTTCGTATGTGACTTTACACCATCTATCAAAGTCATTAGAATAGACTGGCTTAAACCCCGCTTTTTGGAAACCCAGCCTAAAACCCCCAATCCCAGAGAATAGATCGATAAATCGCCACTTTCTTATGTCGTTTTCCATAATATCATTGTACCAGAAAGGTCGACGGAATGACTGATATATTCACTAAGCAAAAACGAAGTGAAATTATGTCCAAAATCAAGAATAAGGATTCTGTGGCAGAGCTTATGCTTAGGAGGACTTTGTATCGCAACAATATAAGATTTAGAATTCACAATAGCAAGATTTTTGGTAAGCCAGATATTTCGGTAAGTAAGTATCGATTAGCGATTTTTGTTGACGGAGATTGGTGGCATGGTAGGCATTTCGCCAAGGAGAATGAAAAGTACTCGGTTTTCTGGAGCAAGAAAATTCAAGGCAACATGGACAGAGATAAAACAGTGAATGAAAAATTAAGAAGTGAAAATTGGGCGATATTACGTTTTTGGCAGAAGGATATCGAAAGGGATCCTGATGGTCCTGCATTGAAAATTAAAGAGTTTATAGAAGAAAAGAGACATAAGTCAGTTTGCTCGGAAATCGATAATTGATGATCATAGCCAGAGTTTATCAAGCTTCTATGGATTTCTTCATAAGTTGCTGATTTTTCAAAATTAAATCTCTTTTGAGACATTTAATTAATTCTCTTTTTTCATCTCTGGTGCCATCTCTAAAAATATGGTTCAAGAATTTTTGAACATATGTATCGTCATTGGAAACTTGCTCAAATATTTTTAATCTTTCTGAAAAAATCACATTTACTTTAATATTCTCAGCTGGTATTTCCGAAAGTAGCTCGATCAAATTTTCAGTTATCGTTTCCTCTCTGGTGTACGGCTCAGGGCAGTGATGATCTCTGGTTTTGGTGCAGTGATAATAAATGTATTTAATAACTCTCCCATTCTTAAATTTCTTAAACTTCTCTTGTGCCGTAATTCCTGATCCGCAACTTCCGCATTTAATTAGTTTCGTATAATCAAATGTTTTTGTTCCCGGCTTAGTTTTTGGATGAACTGTGATCCTCTTTTGGACTTCCTCGAATAATTCGCGAGAAATAATTGGTTCATATGAACCCCTGTACCATTTTCCCGATCCAATCGGGAATTCAAACATTCCACAATAATATGGATTATTAAGCATCCTGAATATTGAGCTGACTGCAAGAAACCTACCAGATCGAGTTGTAAAGTTGATTTCCTTTAGCCATTCGTAAATCTTTCTTCCGCTATAATTTTCATATGCAACTTTCTGAAACATCTCTCTAATAATTGGCGCTCGCTCTTCATCTAGGAATATTTTCTTTTGGCCTTTGCCTGAGTAATAGTCATTCAAATATCCAATCGGGGTCATATTCGGCCTAAATCCTCTTTCGCATTTCGCTTTCTGCCCTCGTTTGACATTAATTCCACGATTGTCGTTTTCTAGTTTCGCCTGGGAGCACAAGATCATCAGTAAGAATTTATCATTCGGCGAGTTCGTCAGTATTTGGCTATGGGTTTTGATTTCTTTTAGATATCCGCTGTCCATTAGATCCACGATAACGCCGAGGTCCCCTGCATTCCTTGATAGCCTATCAGGAGCCCATGTTAGAATCCCATTGAAAATTCCTTTTCTAATATCACTTATTAGTTCATTAAGAACAGGTCTTGAGCCAGAAAGTTTTGCCGAATGGCTCTCTCGTCTGATATCTGTTACCAATAACCCCTCAGCTTGTGCCTGTGTCGCCATTTCCTTGATCTGAGAGTCAATGGAGAGAGCTTGGCGTTCATCGTCCTCGCTTGATTTGCGAGCGTACAGGCAATATTTCGTTTGTGCACTCGCAACTTTGATCGGATCGGCATAAATCCCATCCGACTCTTCTTTGGGTAGCTGAAACGGTGATGTGTTGGTAAATTGTACTTCCTGGCTCATATGTAAGGGTAAGGAAGCCCGAAAGAAATCAGTAAGTCCAGACCCCTCTAAAATGCTTTACAACAGGGGTCAATCTGCTAACATTAAAGGCGTTAATCGTACATAAAATTAGATTGCCTAAACCTTAGAAATCCTCTAAGGCATGGCATAAAACCCCACTACAGGACAATGAGCTCGTCGTCAGTTCACCTGTAGTGGGTCGTATTCCGAAAGGAATATGGGTGTTCGCAAGAACATCGCTGGCGGCGGGCTTTTTGTATCCGTCGACCTTCATCAACTAAGAAGATAAGGAGAAAAGTGAGCAAAGAACAAAAAATCGTTAAGGTTAAGGGTGGCGGGACAAAAGCAATTCAGCATTATTTGAATGATGGTTGGGAGGTTAAATCGTCTCACTCGGTCGGTCAGGGCTATTCGGGAAGCAAAACTTGTTGTTGGGGATGTTTATTTCTGCCACTTGCTCTTCTAGGTAGGAAAAAAGATGCCGTTGAATATGTTTTAGAACGAGAAACACCTAAAGAACATTCAGAAAAAGCTGAGAAATCTGACACAAGTAGCAAAAAGGCGAACGCAAAGTAATACCCCCCAACATCGATCTTTTAAGATTGATAATGTTTTTTAAAATATTTATTTGTTTTAGCATGGGCTAAAAACTGGTTTGACCTCTTTCATACCTGTTAAGTTGGTGATATGATCGTCTTACTACGTATAAGTTGATGTGGTATTCTGAATATCAACTTGGCTTATCACTGGAGAAACATAATGCCTGAATTAAACTGGGTCGGAAAAGAAGCAGTTAAAAATCATGACAAAGAAGTGCCTTTTAGATTGCTAAAAAAGGTACCTTCTGTTTCTGTTGGTGAAAAATCAGAAAACTTGATAATCCATGGAGACAATTTAGAAGCGCTTAAAGCATTAATGCCTTATTATAAGGGTAAGATAAAATGTATCTATATAGACCCACCATATAACACTGGAAACGAGGGCTGGGTTTACAACGACAAAACTAATTCCCCTAAAATCAAAAAATGGCTCGGTAAGGTTGTGGGTGGAGAGTCTGAGGATCTAAGCCGGCACGACAAATGGCTTTGCATGATGTACCCAAGATTAAACTTACTTAGAAATTTACTATCAGATGACGGTTCAATATATATAAGTATCGATGATAACGAACAGGCTAATCTGAAGAATATCCTTGACGAAATATTCGGTAAAGAAAATTTTGTTACTAACCTTATTTGGCAGAAGAAATATACCCAAAGTAATGATGCAAAATATTACTCAAATACACATGACTTTATTGTTGTGTATGCTAAGTCCTTAAAATCTTTACGCTTAAATCATCTCGAAAGAACGGACGAACAAAACGCCAGATATAAGAATCCGGATAATGATCCTCTTGGATTATGGATGACACAGCCGTTGCACGCAAAAAGTGGGTCTGACACATCTTATGTTTTTACTTTCAGTAACGGCGTTGAATGGAAGCCGCCTGCCGGTACATTCCCGAGATATGCAAAGAATACACTTGTACAGGCAGACAAGGAAAACAGAATTTGGTTTGGGAGGAACAAGACTGCTGTTCCCAGGATGAAAAAGTATTTGAGTGAAATGAGAGAAGGGGTTATTCCCAGAACAATTTGGCTTTATGATGAGGTTGGGAGCAATGATGATGCCAAGAGGGATATTAAAAAATTATTTGATAATAATCCTTTTGAATCGCCTAAGCCGGTTAGCTTGATCAAAAGAATAATTCAGCTAGCATCAAACCCTGGTGATTTAATACTTGACTCCTTTGCAGGATCTGGAACCACTGGCCATGCGACAATGGATTTAAATCAAGATGGCGGTGATCGCAAATTTATTATGGTTGAGATGGAAGACAAGGTTGCTAAAGACATTACAGCCCAGCGCGTAAAGCGAGCGATCGAAAAATATGGATACAAAGAGAGTTTTGAATATTGCGAATTAGATAAACCACTCTTTGACGAGACGGGTCAGATTGACGAGAGTTGCACATTTGAGCAATTAGCTACTTACATTTACTTTACTGAAACCCATACCAATATTACAAAAAAAATCATAAAAGAAAATTTTATCGGAGAATTTAGCGAGACAGAATATTACCTCCTCTTCAAAGGCAAAGATAAGAACACTTTGGATGAAAAATTTATTAAAAATTTAGGAGATAGTGGTAAGAAAAAAGTTATCTATGCCGATAGATGCTTGGCGGATAGCGAAACATTGGAGAAATATAATGTTGTTTTTAAACAAATCCCTTATGAAATTGAGAGGTATTAAGTGGAATTAAAAGATTATCAGATAAAGGCTATTGAGAGGATCTCTGAATTTTTAGAATTGGCTAAAAAACTAGATGGTGATCACGAACTATCATATCTAAAAATCCTAAACAGAGAGCTAGAAGAAGTTAAATATCACAATTCTTTCAACTGTCCCTTTGTCTGTGTAAAAATTCCTACAGGTGGAGGGAAAACATTCGTTGCCTGCCATGCTATACAAAAAATAATGCAAGAATATTTACAGGGGAATCAAGACAAAGGAATTGTCGTTTGGTTTACTCCGTCAGATGAAATTAAAACGCAAACGCTAAGAAAGCTCAATAATAAACAGGACCCGCACCGAAAAGCGCTTGATGAGGCTTTTTCAAATAACATCAAAATATTTTCAAACGAAGACGCGCTGAGAATAAAAGAGTCAGATCCTCAAAATGATCTCTGTATTATAGTTGCTAGCTTGGATGCATTCAGAAAAGAAAAAGGCAAAAGAGACAAATACAAGGTTTATCAGGAAAACGGCGAATTAATGAGTTTCTTTGATGGTGTCGTTGATGATTCGAAATTAGAGAAAGATGAGTCGGGACCAATCTTTTCATTGGCAAATGTAATTCGCCTGTATAACCCGTTGATAATTGTCGATGAGGGCCACAGGGCAAAGTCGATCATCTCTATTGATTTTCTCAAGGATCTAAATCCGAGTTTCTTAATCGAATACACAGCTACGCCAAGACCTGGAAGTAATATTTTAGTGAATATTTCATCACAAGAACTGAAAAAATCTCAGATGGTGAAAATTCCACTTGTGCTAGAAAGCAAAAAGGACTGGAAGGAAGTAGTTGATGATGGGGTCGAGCAAAGAATTTCTTTGGAAAAATTAAGTAAAAAAGACAAAGATTATATTCGCCCGATAGCACTTTTACAGGCCGAGCCAGACAGGGGCGCTAATTCCATTACCGTTGAAGTAATAAAAGATTATCTGATAAAAGAAAGAGGAATTAAAGAAGAAGAAATTGCGATCAAAATATCAAATAAAAACGAGCTTGAAGGTCTTAATTTATTCAGTAAACACTGCAAGATTAAATATATTATCACAATAAGCGCATTAGCCGAAGGGTGGGATTGTTCTTTCGCATATGTCCTCGTTTCGGTTTCAAACCTGGGGTCAAAGATTGCGGTTGAGCAAATATTAGGCAGAATCATCAGAATGCCGTACGCCGAAAAAAGACAAATTGACGAATTGAACAAATCATATGTCTTCGCGTCAGCTAAAAACTTTCAAGAAGCAGCTGATTCAGTTATTAAAGGACTCCAGGAAAACGGATATAGCAAAAATGACGTTGTGAGCAAGAGTGAGGAAAAAGAAAAAGACCCTCATATTGGTGAAAAAAGGTTTGAGAAATTCGGAGTACCCATAATCTCCTGTAAAGGAAGGAAACTACAATTTGGTGAGGATTTGCTTGGAGCTGATTTTGAGTTATCAAAGCAAGATTACAAAATAGATTTTCAGAAACCGGTAAGTGAAGATGGAAAGGGGGAGATCGATATTAACGAAGAAGGAGAATGGGCAAAAGGAGTTGTAAAACAGCTAAGACTTCTTAATTTGCACAATTCTGCTGAAACGATAGAGTCGCTAGTGAGATGGTTGGATAAACACATAAGATTAATCGAAATTGATCAAAAGGATAAACTGGGATTTATTAATAAGTGCATTAACTATTTAATAGACGAAAAAAAGATGAACTTTAACGAATTGTCTTTAAATAGATATCCGCTGAAAGAAAAGCTGGCAAAGCAAATTAAATTAATGATGCAAGAATCTGCGAAGAAGTCATTTGATATCTTATTAAGTGAAAATAAAATTAACCTTGCCGTTTATGATTACTTTCCGGAAACAATCGAACTAACCAAAGAAGTTTTGAATCAAGAATACCAAAAAAGTTATTATTCTAAAGTTGAAAAACTTAATAATGAAGAGAAGGCATTTTTAGATAAGATTGATTTGGATGAACTTGAAAATATTAAATTTTGGATCAGATGCAGGGAGAAACAGGCAGACTCCTTTTCTTTGCAAGGATGGGAAAACAGAAGAGTATACCCAGATTTTGTTGCATTAACCAAAAGCGGAAATATCTTAGTGTTTGAATGGAAGGGCGAGCATTTAGTTGATAGTGAGGACACAAGATACAAGGCCGAAATAGGTGGCATATGGCAAAAACTTGGCAATGGTAAACTATCATTTAATGTTGTGACAAATGAGAATGTCGACCAAATACTAGAATATATTAAATTAAAGTAATGATCGCCAGGAAGAAGATCGAATGAGCTCATTCTTGCCAGAAGGTTACTCTGAGCCATTTGCGGAACAACAGGAATTCGACACACACCTAAGTTACATTAGTGCGCTTAGGACTTTGACTGATTCAGCTAATCTGACTATTAACCAAAGGATATTACCGAAGCCGATTCCTGATCTTAATAAGAAGAAGAATCTCATCGATCTTACTATCAAGTCTCTGAATGACGAGTATGAGATTGTCAAACGTGATGCCGACTATTCTTATGCTTCGATGTCGTGGTTGCCTATTAAATCTTACTATTTGCTCTTCAATATTCTATTAACTATCGAATATTTAATTAAGGTTGACAGTAGCATTTTTAGTATTGGCCACCAAAAATGTATTGAAGAGTATACGAGAAAACTTAGGGACAAAGAATTAGAATTTGATGTGCCGATCCTGAGCAAAGTTTTTGACAGAAGTATTTTTGCATTAAAATACTCCCCTGGTCTGCAATTGAGCAACAAAACAGATATTGATTTAAAGTTTAATATGCTGATAAAGAAAGCATCTCTTTATAAATTGGACACATGGAAGCGGCAACAGAAAATAAATAATTTTCGGAATAAATCGAGTCGCGAAAAAAAAGATCAATATTTGAATTCATTCACAATATCCATCTTCGAATTTTCGTATTATATGAGAATAAGATGTAATTATAGAGATATGGCTTTTATTGAAAATGTTTCGAAAAATGACACAAAAAAATATTTTGAAGAATATATGGGATTTACTAAAAACATGTGCAGAATACTGCTCAGCTTGAGAAAAACTATTGCGTGCGGTCGGTTAAAATGACGGTAGAGTTAACAAATGCCACTACCCGCCTTGAACCGAAAAACTCGAGTGGGACTTTTTCCCTTAATAGACTCTTCTCCGGTCAGTCCTAAACGGTGTAGAGATTATCGTGATACGAGGCTCCGAATTTTGCTTATTCATGATTTGTATAATCAGTAGTGTGAAAGCATCGACTAAGTCGTCATGTCGTTCCACTCCAAAATGAACGAGTTGCTCAATCAATTTTTCAGCCCCCTGTCGGGGAAACAAGATTTGTCCATTGAATATTCGTGCACTGACACGATTTAAGCGAGCAGTCTTGTCTTCCCCGTGAATGTCGACACCATCTGCTCTAACGCCCTCGTGCATCAGTTGCTGTACCAGAGAATCTTGGTAGCAAACTTTTTCAATATAGAGCTTCACGAATTTGCCCTCATTTACAATCTTGGGTAAGGATTTTAACGCATCGACTGTTTCCCGAAAATGCATCCGCTTATTAACGATGTAGGGCAGGATGTAAATTTTTTCTTCGCCACCATGGCCACAGATTTTAGCACTCACGATAGCTGTAAAATCCGCGGTGTCTTTTTTTGAAATAGCCAAATCCACGCCACAGCATGTAGTGTGGCAGTTTGATGGTAACTCATCGTAAAACTGAATCCATTCAGGATGAATAATCTGATCGACATCTGGCAGAATTCTTAGCATATATTCTCTTTGCCAGGCATTCTCACTCAGAATCTTCCGCTTTTCTTCCTGGATTTCTTTCATTGTCGGGAATTTACCCAGCCAAGCAATTACGCCATTTTCATTAACTAAAGGATATTCTCTGAAAACCCCGTCTATTTTATTATCTTGGATGCCTTGCTTTAAGCGCATCAGAACCGAATCCTCGTGAAGAAGGTTGCCGACGAAGATAATTTTGGTATTCCTGTCT
>Ga0172381_10005340_pt1 | contig 13070 bp, 25 predicted proteins | sample Leawel6488metaG_FD_119754 | JGI IMG/M metagenome (GOLD analysis project Ga0172381, IMG submission 119754) | Leachate microbial communities from a municipal landfill in Southern Ontario, Canada - Leachate well 64-88 metaG | ecosystem: Engineered > Solid waste > Landfill > Unclassified | place... | reverse complement strand
TTTGATTTTCTCGCCGGTCGTATTAACCACAGAGGGCTCAGAGGTTTTTCTATCATTCTTCATTTTGTATCCTTCCGGTCAAGTTAAAGCCCCGCCGGGTTGCGGGCATACGCCCACCCGTATGGGCGAAGCCCGGTTACGCTGCGGGGCGGGTGTGCTAGGTGAGATAGCCCGTATCATTGGCCGCCGCCATTGCCTCGTCGATGTATTCCAGCAGCGTATTTTTAGCTGGCATATCAGAGGCCGTGACAGAACTCTTGAGCATCCGCAGCGTGGAGAGCATCTTGGAAAATGCAGAACAAACTCGCTCGTTCAAAACATGGTAATCGCCTAAGAGCGAGCTACCGTCAACAACGTCTTTGTGCTTTGCCATAACATTCCCTTTCGTAATGGTTATTTGATTTCCATGCCCCGTGCCGGAGTTGCACCGGCGCGCTGGCGGGGCGGGGTAGCTTAGTTACCTTCGTCGTTTTCGGCAACTCCCATGTCAACAAGCTCGTTCTCCACGAGCACGGCAATTTTGATTGCCTGATGCCTGGCCTGTACACCGCCCGGCAGAGAGAAGATGAGAAGTTTTTGTGCTTCCTCGATGCTGTCCACGTTGTAGACGCCTGATAAGTCGTGGTCGCCCTCAAATATTTCGTCGTCGTCTTCCTCAACGGGCGGCAGAGCGTCTAAGTCGCGGGTACGAACAATGAACGGCGGCTTCTGGTGTGGTACACCAATGTAAAAAGCCTCAAAACTTTCTGGATTAATGATTTTCATCTTTGGCTCGGTTGTTGCTGTCATAATCACTCCCTTTCAGTTAGCGGTTTTCAATTTTGATTACCAACTCTACTGTAATAATATCGGCTATACCTTATAATGTCAACAGTAAAATATAACTTTTTTATGATAATTTATCGGGAGGCGTAAGTCTCTGTGCACTCTGTGGTTATGATAGCCAGCTTTAGAGGCCGCGTAAATCGCCGGAATCCGGACTACGTCGCATCGTCGGGGCCTGTCAAATCGCAGCCTGCGGGCGTCTGGCCGGCTTGACGGGCGTTCTGGCGCGCGGGCTGGCCCGCCGTCTGTATCGCGGCGAACGGGTCGGCCAGTGCGTCGTCGTCCGGAAGAGCGTGCAGGTAGATGGCCGTCGTCGCTATATTGGAGTGGCCGAGCAGTTTTTGGACGTTCGGCAGCGGCCAGCCCGCCGCCAGCAGCAATGATGCGCACGTGTGCCGGCCGTCGTGTATACTCAGCCTGGCTGTCCGCTCTGTCGGCAGGCAGCGGACGGCGGTCTTCCACCGCCGCGCGGCGTTCTGGCGCACCAGCCGACGACCGGCGCTGCCGGCGGCAAGCGACGCCACGAACGGGTCGCGGCCCTTAGCGCCCTGGCCGACGCGGGCCTGTTTCCACTCGGCTATTATCTCGCGCGCAGCCCCGAGCCGCCACAGTGGGATGTTGCGGCGGCGGCCGCGCTTGGCGATTTCGCCGCGGATGAGTATGTCCGGCCGGTCGATTTCCGCGCGGACGTCCCGCAGCTCGAGCCCGCAGATCTCCGATACTCGCAGGCCGCAAAAAGCCGACATCGCGAATATCACGCGGTTCATCCGGCTGTTGAGGCTGCGGCGGCAGCGGATGGCCAGGTCGGCCAGGACGTCGGCGACCTCGCGGCGGGAAAGGATTCGCGTTTCGTCGAGCTGCCAGCGGACCGGCGAATGTGATTTCCGTTGGGCTGTCTTGTTGGCGGTTTTCATGGCAGAATTATATGCTCGCGGCGCGCAAAAATGCAACGTTTTGTAAAAAAAATGTTGTCATAAGACACGTCTGGTCTTAAGGCTTTTGGCGAGCGATGTTGAAAACGTTAGCATAATATATAATTATGACAACAAACTGGTATGGTTTTAGGGCCGATACGAAAATGATAAGCAGTTTTTACGGCAGGGACCAGGCAGTAGGGTGCAGGGAGCAGGGCGGAAGATACATCAATCTGCACCAATATACACCACTCTGCACCACCAAGCGGAGGCTACATCCGGCGTAGCCTTTCGCCGAAAAAGGCTACGTCTCGCGTAGCCTCTTGGGGCGCTCGGCGCAACAAACGCGCAACATCCAGCGCCGGGGCCGGAGCCGGAATGCCGCGCCATGCCGTCAAAACCGGCACCGCCGGCCGCCACGCGCAACTCCAAACTGCGGAAGTTGCGCGTGGCCGTTAGGGTTCTGTGGGGATGACAATTTGTCCGCTTTTGGGGCTAAGTAAGGTGATTGCCGGATGACAATTTGTCAGGGGGGGGCTGACAATTTGTCCGCTTTGCTCGCATATATGCGAGATAGGCGGACAATTTGTCACCCTTTACAGAGTAACAAAGAAAAACAAAGCGCGTGCGCGCGAGGCTCCACGTGTCGGCTTGTCGCAGAAAAGAGAAAAACAGCGGGCTTCGAAGGGGCGGATTATCAGCAGGCGGCATCGGGCCGCATGACTCGGGCTGCCGGCCGTGAGGCGGCCAGGCGGGAACGACGAATCAGGCGGCGCTGTAGTCTGTGCCTCGACCGGCATCGGGACATATGGTTCGAAGGGTAGAAGCAAAAAAAAATAATTTTCCCGTTGGCGCGTGGCCCGCCGCGCGTATAATCCCACCGTGATAACTATTCGACGAAACCGAAAAACGAGGTAAAAACGAATGGAAAAGTCTGCGGCGAGAATCCACCACCCCAACAGCGGAAACAATTACGGCGTCCAGAATCGCTTCGCCGCGGACTACGTCGTGATTGATAGCAGCCCGGGTCGTCCCTCAGGGACGCCTGGGCTGTTTTTTTTGTGTTTGCCTCAAGTCAACGCAAATGATTTGACGATAGGAACCAGTAAGGGACACTCGGAAACGGAAATCTGAGGCATGGACGGAAAAAACCAAAAAACAGCATACCAGCCCGCAGCAAAAGGCACGCTACGTCCGATAATATATGGTATGACGCGCGATAAGTCCTTGTTCTGTATGGGGTTATATCAATCTGCGCGTGCAGGATTCGCGGACAGCTCAAGCGGCGTAGCGGCGCGCAGCGAGGGCGGCATGGATGTTGACTGTGCGACTAAATGTCCTGCTGCCCCGACCCCGCTTCCGGTCGATACCCCTTCCCGTTGCGCCACGACCGTACCGCCGTCGCCGGTCAAAAACATAAAAAATAATCGACATCGCGAGGCCAACCATAGCCGTGGCGGCAGTCGCGGGTCGACCGGCGGCGCCGCTTCGGCGGCCGCCGTCGGTAATCTCAGAAATATTTTCATTATCCCCCCTCCGTTACCCACGGCCAGGACGACCGCAATCGCTGTACGGATGCAGCAGGCGGAGGGAATTTTCGCAACGGCACCCCATGCTCCGTTTGGCGTGGGGTGCCACGTTTTTTCGCGAGCGTCGAAAATATGACTGACCAGACCCCTCTAAAACTATTCGAGACGCGCAACACACAGCACGGCGAACGGTACGTGACGCCGGCGGCGTCTGCGTCGGAAAAAAAGTCGGCGATGCCTCAAATAAGCCCGCTCGCACGCCGCGGCTGCGAAACGCAGCAGGCGGCGGCGCGAAGCGTCACCGGCAAAAAAGCCGGCGCGCAGGCCGCACTGATACTGACCGCACTGGCCAGACGCGGGCCGATGATACGCGACCGGCTCGCACGGATTACCGGCATAGACAAGGCCGTCTGCTGCGCCCGCCTGGCGGAACTCGAGGACCCGGAAAAGTATCGACCGGCCATACTCCGCGAGACGCTCCAGCCCGCCGTACGCAAGGCGGGCAAGCAACTCAACATTGACACCGGCGTGCACGTCTGGTGCTACACGCTGACGGACTACGGCCGGCATCTGGCCGCCGGCCATGGCACAAGAGACTGTGGACTAGAATAAAAACGAGGCTGACGCGGAAACGATAATACAGATTTCAAAAATCACAACAGCCCACAGGGGCAAGAAAGGAGCATCAGATGAATGAGTTTGAAATGGGAGAAAATGTGCACATAGTGGCCAACGGCAAATCCGGAAAGATCGACGCAATCGGCCACTACCTCAATTCCACCACGTCGTATCGGGTCCAGTACGTCGCCGGCGACGACACAATCAAGTGGTTCTGGGCCGAAGCCCAGGAAATAGCACACCTCGCCCCCGAGGACAAAGCAACGGCATGAGTCGAAACACACTCGCCGTCGTGAGAAATCGCGGCGGCGGGATTTTGAAAACTGAATACACGGGGACGCGCGTGGCCGTACGACTGGCCCCGAGAAGGGGAAGCGTGCGGGGCGGGCGTCTCCACCAATACCAACTCCGCACGGCCCACGAGAGAGCATGAGCCTGACGAGTCGGAGCGATAACCGTAGTGCTTCGGCGGGGCAAGTAACTGTGCCGAAACTTGGTCGTGACAGCCCGGAGAGACGGGCAATTTGAAAACTAAATAAACCGGCTGTCGGCCGCGAGTGCGGTTGCCCGGGGCACGAATTAAAAGCGACAGCCGCCAAAATTCCCTACAACGATGCCGACTGGCGGATTCGGGAGTGTGGGGCCATAACCCGATTGCAATGGCACCGGAAGGCTGGCGGGTCGATGCCGCTTTGTTTCTCGGCGGCGACAGCCACTGAAGATCGGGATGAAACCAGCGGGCTGCCCCCAGTGGGGCAGCAAGACATGAAGCACTCCGGCGCTCCGCCGCGACCGGAGAAATTAAAACAGAATACGGACGACCGGCAGCGGATGGCGGAGTGCGAGTCTCCACCCTTTCAGGCGCACGCAAGACCGCAATCGGCCCAAACGGGAAATCGAGTTCGACGCCGGGCACTATTTGAAATTTGAAATCTGAGATTTAAGAAAACCTCAGAGGACTCTGAGGTAGAGCGAAGGAGCGAAAATGAAAACAGCAGACGCATTAAAAGCGGCGGGGATGGAAATCGTCGCATACAAACGCGGCCGGCGCACGTGGTACGTGCTCCGCGACGATTTGACCGGCTTGTACCGCAGCGCCCGGGCGATGGAGTCGATGTTCGCCTGGTGTTGGGCTGCGGCGTGTGCCGCCAGGTTCGCCACGCGAGCAGCCTGCGGGCGAGTGGCTGAGGCTTACGCCCGCGGCGAGGACACCGCAGCGGAACTTGCGGCCGAGTGCCCGTCGCCCAAAGACCACTATTACCCGCCCACGGATGGGCGGGCCCAGGGCAAGCGGGCGATGGTATGACGGCATCGATACTCACATTCGCCGGCGGCATGGCCGTCGGAATCGCTGTAGGTGCGATTGCCGGCTTGGTGCTGGCACTAATCTACGCATACGTCGCGGCATGGTTCGCGGGAGTTTTTTACTACGTCGACCCCCGCGACCGCCATTTTACTGGAAAGGACAGACATGAGCGCGATTGATAAACTGACGGATGACGTACTTAACGACGCCGCCATCGCAGCACTGGCGATGATGCAGGGCGAGGCGATGACCGACGAGCGCAGGCGGAAGCTCGGCAAATTCGTCATCGCCGTGGCCAACCAGCCGGTCGGCAGCGACAAAAAGTGCGAGTGCAAAAAACCACTGGTGATAATCGGCCAGGGCGCAAGCCGACGCGGATGGCCTGTGCCGTCACTTAATTAACCACAGAGGACACCGCCCGGACGGGTGCCCGTATGGGCAAGATTGCGGCGGGCGAGAAGGCAGAAAACCATGACCGAGCAACAGACTAAACAGTTTTGGGCGCGATGCATGCAATGCACTTACCAATGGCCGTTCGCCCCGGCGCCCCTGTCGGTGACACGGCTCTGTAACGCGGTGAAGGGCATGATGTGCCCCGGCTGCGGCGTGGGCAGTAAAGACATCGCCTTGCTGGCGACAGAAGACAAGGACGGCAATCCGATACATTACACGATGGGGCGAACAGCGGCCGACAAGGATGGTGACTCGTGCCGACACGCGTAATCAGGAAATATTACATCGTGTTCTGGCGGACGCTGATGTTCCGGTTTTACCGGCCCGGGCCGGCCGACCCGCTGCGCAAACTGTTTGAATGGCAACTGCATATCGGCCCAATCGAGATAAGGAGATTGCGATGAGCAAGGCAACGACAAAAAAACCGTCGGCGGAAGACAAGATGAAGAACATCGTCAGGCAGCGAAAGGTAGTGCGCGAGCTCTTTTACGAAGAGGCGACGCTGGCCCAGGAGCTGAAAGAAGTCCGCGCAAAACTCAAGCAAGAGGAGCTTGGGCTCGGATGTCTGATTGACGAGGTCGAAAAGGGCCTGCCGATGTTCAATAAAAAGGTTACCGCGGCCGACGCCGCAGAAAATAATGACTGACGACCAGTTAAAACTTTTCGACTTCGCAGAAATGCCGCAGCCGGCCGTGCTCAAGGAGCACTTGGCCGCGCCCGGGCATTTCGCAATCGTCCCGCTGGGCCTGCTTGCCGCGACGGATATTGCGCCTGCTACCAAGCTGCTGCTGGCCAGCTACTGCGACCGTCTCCGGGGCGCTACGACATGGTTCCGCCGGCCGGCCGCTATTGACGACGCCCGCCGATGCGGACTGACGACGCGGACTGTCCGCCGCGCCAGATACGAGGCCGTCCGCCAGGGCTATATGATGGCGCTGGCTATGCCGGGCGGCGCCTGCGGGTTCGCGCTTACCCCGCGCTGCCAGCCGGTGCTGCGCGTCGGCGACGACGGCGATGTGTTTTTACCGGGTATGCCGGGCCAGGGCGCAGCGGCGAGCGGCGAGGCAGCCCGACCGACCACCAAACGCCGGAGAGCGAAAGCGTCGAATGCGCCGAAAGCGTCGAAAAGCCGCCCGGCGAAAATAAACACGCAGCACGCGGCCGGGCCGACAGCGGCGGAAATTGAAGCCCGCGAACGAATCAAGCAGCAGGCGGATGCGGAGGCCGCGGCCAGGCGAGATTATTTCGCATCGCTGACGGCGGCCCAGCGGGATGACTATCTCGCACAGGCATTCCGGCATCCATTTGCCAGCGACGGCGTCGGCGACATCGAACTGCTGGCCGCCGGGCTGGCATGGAAAGACAGGAGCGACAATGACGGAATTAGCCACATCATCCAAGAAGAAGACCGCGAAAAACGCGGAATGGCCGTCGATGCTGAATAAAAAGCGTGTGCGCAAATACATCCTGGCGGCATGGCGCATCCGCCGGCTTGGATGCACGGTGAAAATGACTCGCGTCTCGGCCGAGGCGATGGAAACCATAGAGGCCAAACTCCGCAACATGATAGACGGTATGATAGACAGCCACCCGTCAGTAGGCCAGACGTTCAGGCCTTAGCTGCCGAGAAAGGACCCGTAAAAGATGGCGATAAAAACGGAACTCAATGCCATTTGCAACATGTGCAGCAAGATAGCCAAAACGAGAGAGAACACGTCATTCAAGGAAATGTGTCCGCCCGAGGACTGGTACCGTTTTATCGTGATGACGGTCGCCCAAGGCCGTGACGAATTCTGGATGTGCGCCGATTGTGGGCTATCGCTGCTAGAGAATATACGCAAGCACGGCGGTTAACAAATGACACACGACAACGACAACCCGAGGCAGACTAAAAACGACGCCGAGCGGCAAATGCGGCGGCGATTCCTGGCTGCAGCGCACGGGCTGCCCGGCTACCGCGACGCCGGCTGGCAGGAGGCCCGGCGGATGATGCTGCGGATGCAGGCATGGCGGTTTCTGGCGATTCTTTTTGCAATCGGGTTTGTGGTTATTATGGCAATGTTTATCGCATTGGGCACAACGCAGGGTGGAGCAGCGGCAGCTCGCCGGGGTCATAGCCCGGAGGTCGTCGGTTCGAGTCCGGCCCCTGCTATTCATGCGAATATGAGCCCGGCGGAAAGCGGCGAGGCCGTGGAAGCGAAGCGGCCCGCCGCAGCCTTTTTACCGCCCGAACCGCCCGAGCCCGTTGTACCAACTGAACAAAAAGCCTGGCGGATTGTATGGCTGGCTGAAAGCTCAGCCGGCGCAGATCTCCGCGCGGGCGACGGCGGCGCAGCTCGCGGCCACGCGCAGCACCACCAGGCCCGATGGAACGAGATATGCGCACGGCTCGGCGTCGACTGGAAATGGCCGGATGATACATACGACGCCGACAAGGCCCGCATTGTGACTATCGCGGCGTGGTACATCGAGCATGCCGACGCAGTAGCAGCCGGCGACGTGGAGACTCTCGTCCGATGCCACCGCCGGCCGTCTGACCCCTACGGCGGCGACAACGACGACTACTGGCGCGACGCCATTGAAAAATATGAGACGACTTACGAGTAAAGGACGGTGCGGAATGAGCGACGAAACGAAATGCCCGGAGTGCGGAGGCCCGCTAAATTGGAAACGGGTGTATCAGAGCTGGAATTTACTGGAAAACGCTTTTCACCGCCAACTCTCCGCCGCGAACGAGCGGAACGCCGAGCTTCAAGCCGACAACGCCCGGCTGCGGGAAGCGTTGAAAGCAATCAGCATTCACTCTGACGACTCAGATACGAGATTATGGGCGGGAGTGGCTCTTTCTAACTCCACCCGCGGAGCCGCCGAGAAAGGCAGAAAGCGTAACGACATGAATGAATACCTCAGAGCGAAAAAAGCGAAAGGCGGGGAGTGATATGGCAACTTTAGCCTCGTGGAAAAAGCGATGCCCTTGGTGTCACGGAACGGGGGCGGAAACGCTCGCGTATACCGGCAAGGGCGTTGAGTCGGGGGCATGCAATCATTGCACAGATGGGTTTGTTTACGGCAAAACTGAGGTCCAAGAAGAAATCACGAGCACAGAACAGGTGAACAATGGCTGAAATGAAATACAAGTTTATACACGTCAAGATTGACGACGAAGAAGAGCACGCTGGCCGGCCGATTTACTACGTCCACAACAATCGAAGCGGCGACATGCTGGCGATGATTTTTTGGTATTCGCCGTGGCGGAAATGGGCTGCACGTTTCGTGCCCGACACTGTCTGGACGCCCGATTGCCTCGCCGATGTTAACAAGGCTATCGCTGTAATTTCTGAAGAACAAAAAACCTCAGCTTCCTCCGCGCCCTCTGCGGCTAAGGACCAGGTGAACAATTTCCTCCGCGCCCTCTGCGGCTAAGGACCAGGTGAACAATGGCTGAAATGAAAGAACATCCAATACTTTTCAACGGCGACATGGTCCGGGCGATTCTAGACGGCAGGAAAACGCAGACAAGGCGGGTGGTAAAACTTCCGCTTTATGTGTACTTGTCAGCCCGTGTCCATGGTGATGGGCCATTCTCTTACATAAATGCGTGCAAGGGTGAGCATGAGGCCAAACTAAATCAATTCGGTGCCGTTTCGGTTCGCGCAGACGGTGGAGAATGGCTCGGAGTTAAGCCTGGCGAATTTGTCTGGCAATGTCCCTACGGCAAGCCCGGCGACCCGCTGTGGGTGAGGGAAACGATGCTCAGTTTAACACATGAACATCATATGAAAAATGGCCAACTCCGCTGGCCGAAGCCGAAAGACGATAGAGGCATCCAAACATTCCGCGATAACGTCATATATGCCGCTGATGTGCAATATGGCGACACCATTCTTAGTGAGTGCTACGGCACATACAATAAGAGTCACATGCCCCGCTGGGCTTCCAGAATCACGCTGGAAATAGCTGACATTCGCGTCGAGCGGGTGCAGGAAATAAGCCATGATGATGCGGTGGCCGAAGGATGTTATCGCATCGAATCGTGTGATAAATATCCCCACGGGAACGCTTGGGGGCGTGCGGGTTTTGCAATTCTTTGGGACTCCATCAATGCCAAGCGTGGTTTTGGATGGAACATTAACCCTTGGGTGTGGGTAATCGAATTCAAGCAGGTGAACAATGGCTGAGAAATCAAAAATCGAGTGGACGGAATCGACCTGGAATCCCGTTGTCGGATGCACGAAGGTTTCCGAGGGTTGCAAAAACTGCTACGCCGAACGCATGGCGGGCAGGCTGGCCGCGATGGGACAGGGGCAATACCGGGCGGTCATAAAAGCCGACGCCAACGAAAAACCTATCGGCTGGTCTGGCGATATTTGCTGCGTTGAAAAATCTCTCGAAAAACCCCTGCACTGGCGAAAGCCCAGAATGATTTTCGTCTGCTCCATGGGCGACCTGTTCCATGAGGATGTTCCGTTCGATTATATCGATAAGGTGTTCGCCGTGATGGCACTCTGCCCGCAACATACGTTCCAGATATTGACCAAGCGACCGCAGCGGATGCTGGAGTATCTTTTGACGGAGAACCGCCAAGCGATAATCGACTGGCAGAAGGTGCAAATCTGGCGAAAGCTGCACGGGGTAGAGGACGCGCCATGGACTCGCGACCTACAAAAGCTCCCGGCCACAAAACTACCCCTTCCCAACGTCTGGCTTGGCGTGACGGCCGAGAATCAAGCCGCCGCCGATGAGCGGATACCTCTGATGCTGCAATGCCCCGCTGCGGTACGATTCGTCAGCTATGAACCGGCACTTGGGCCGCTGGATTTGACGCCGTGGCTTTTCCGAAACGACGTTGTTGACGGGTCACCGGTTCCGCGCTCCGGGTTACGATGGATAATCTGCGGCGGTGAATCCGGCCCGGGCGCGAGGCCGATGCACCCAAACTGGGCGCGGCAGGTCCGCGACGATTGCGACGCCGCCGGCGTGCCGTTCTTTTTCAAACAATGGGGCGAGTGGTATCCCGTGATAAAGGGGTCTCGTTGGGTAGGCATCAGCGGAGGCGGGAAACTCCACGATTTTGGCGACGGCTTGGTGGCTGCTCGTGTCGGCAAGAAGAAAGCCGGGCGGATGCTGGATGGCCGCGAGCACAACGCAATGCCAGCGGAGAGCGAGTGAGCGACGGAATGAAAAACACGAAAAGATTACGCGTGATGAAGCCTATCCATGTGGGACGCAGTAATAAGAGCGGCATTCGTAAACTGTTTACCAGAACCAGCCGCAGGATATGCGAGGGCGGAAAGAACGTCTTGGGCGAACTTTTAGAGGATTGGTGCGAGAACGAACGAGGAAAAATGGTGTGGGGTTGGTATTGGGTCATGCTTGACGACAATTTCGGCAAAACATTTCCGCGAATGCGCGATGCCGTCGCTGATTTTGAGCGAGAGCGAGCGGAACGCCGTAAAAGAAACGACGAAAGGCAGCGGAAGGCATGACCCTCTCCGCCCAACATCCTGAAATTCAGGCTGTACTCGACGGCGAGTCGGACGGCTGCATTGTCTGCGCCGACTGCCTCGACGTATTACCCCTGCTGCCGGATGGCTGCGTTCCGGTTATCTGGACCGATCCACCTTACGGCCATGGAAATATGGATGGAGATTTACAGGCGGCAAGAGTGCGGGATTCTGTTGCCGGCGGGCGCAAAGCCATTGCGGAACCCATTCAAAATGATGTTCAGGAAAATATGTGGCCGATGTTAAAAATAGCGATTTCTCAGTTTGGTCGCGTTCTTGTTCCCGACTGCTGCTGCTGCTGCTGCTGCTGTTCGGGCGGCGGAGGGCCTACCGTTACGTTCGCAAAGTTGGCCTGCCAGATGGACGTTCGCCCGCTAAGATTTTTTCATGCGGTTGTGTGGGATAAATCACACCGGGGAAACGGGATGGGCTGGCGCTTTCGGAGAAATTATGAGTTCGTCATGGTCGCCCACCACCAAAACGGAAAGTTGCGATGGGCGAATCTTGACAAAGCCATCCCGAATGTTTTCCGATGTGCGCCGCCCAGAATAAGGCAACACCCGAACGAAAAGCCTTTAGAGCTTGTCGAGTATTTTCTGGAAGCGGCCAGTTTGCCCGCCGACATCATCCTCGACCCCTTCTGCGGCAGCGGAACAACCTGCGTAGCCGCCAAGAAGCTGGGGCGAAGGTGGATAGGCATAGAAATATCAGAAGAATATTGCGAGACAGCCCGGCGCCGGGTTGCCAGCACGCCAAAGCCGCTGTTTGCGGAGCCGGAAGCCAAGGCGGAGCAGGCGGAACTGTTCGGCAAGGGGGGCGAGATATGAACCGGATAACCGTCGGAGATATGCCGATAAAAGCTCTCGCGCCGTGGTTCGGCGGCAAGCGCAACCTCGCGCCTCGCATCGTCGCTGAGCTAGGTGAACATCGCGTCTACTGGGAGCCGTTCTGCGGGTCGATGGCCGTCCTGCTGGCAAAGCCGCAATGCGTGATGGAAACCGTAAACGACCTGCACGCCGGCCTGGTCAACCTAGCCCGCGTAATTCAACACCCGACACTGGGCGCGATGCTGTATCGTCAGCTTCGTCGGACTCTGATGTGCGAAGATATTTTTAACGATGCCAGCCAAGAGGCCCGCGAGGACGAGAAGCGAGGATTCGTCCAGCAGATTTTAGATGATGGGATATTGCCTACCGACAGCGACCGGCTGCTATGCGCGTACGATTATTTCGTCACGTCGTGGCTCGGGCGCAACGGATGTGCAGGCCAAAGACAGGGCAAGACAGGCAGCTATTGCGTCCGCTACACAGCCAACGGCGGACACGCCGCGAAGCGGTGGAACAGTGCAATCCGCAGCATTCCGGCATGGCGGAAACGAATGGCGAGCGTAACGATTCTCAACCGTGACGGCTTTGACCTGCTGGAGCGTATCGACGACGCCGAGGGGGTCGCAATCTATATTGACCCGCCGTACCTGGTCAAGAGAGCAAAATACATGCATGACTTCGAGCAGCATGACCATAACCGCCTTGCCGCCAGTCTTAAGCGCTTTAAAAAAGCCCGCTTAGTAGTCAGTTATTATGAACACCCCGACCTGGCCGAGATGTACCCCGGCTGGTCAAAAATTAGTGTAGAGGTTTCAAAGGCACTCAGCAACGCCAACAGCAGGGGCGGCCAAAAAGGCAGGGCAACCGAAGTGATGCTGATTAACGGGCCGTCATTTAATCAGCCGCCGGACGCGACGTTATTCGCCGGGACCGCAGGCACGGATGCGAAATGACGGACAACGGCCAGGTCAGCCACACATTTCGCACCCGGGCCATGGTCAGACGGACAACGGCCAGGTCAGCCACGTAGATGTATGGCAATGTATAGATATATAATAGTCAATAGGTACTTCGCCAGAGATACGCGCAGCGGC
>Ga0172381_10005339_pt1 | contig 13070 bp, 10 predicted proteins | sample Leawel6488metaG_FD_119754 | JGI IMG/M metagenome (GOLD analysis project Ga0172381, IMG submission 119754) | Leachate microbial communities from a municipal landfill in Southern Ontario, Canada - Leachate well 64-88 metaG | ecosystem: Engineered > Solid waste > Landfill > Unclassified | place... | reverse complement strand
CATTTTCGGCAGCAAAGCATAATGGCAAGCCTCTTTATAAGTTTGCAAAGAAAGGGGTTGTGATTGAAAAAAGTAAAAAAATTTTTTTGGGAAACATAGATATTGTTTGTTATAAGTGGCCACTTCTCACTTTGAGAGTTGAGTCTTCTGGTGGAGCCTATATTCGGCAATTAGCAGAAGATATTGGAGAAGAAATTGGCTGTAATTGTTTTGTTTATTTTCTTGAAAGGGAAAAAATTGGAGAGTATGATATTGCAAGATGTTATTCAATTGATAGTTTTAATAATATTTTAAACAAAAATGATGGAGGAAATTAATCAATTATTAATAAATAAAGCTTTGGTGTCTAGTGTTTTGGCTTGGTTTATTGCACAAACAGCAAAGGCTATTTTTTTAACTATTAAAAGTAGAAAATTTAGATTTAATCTATACTCGCTTCCTGGAGGATTTCCTTCTTCCCATAGCGCTACCTGTATTGGACTTGTAACGGCTGTCGGGCTTGTTGATGGATTAAGCAGTTCGTTGTTTGCAATTTCAGTTATTTTGGCAGTATTTATTATTTATGATGCTAAGGTGATAAGAGTGGAAGCTGGAAAACAAGCACAATCTTTGAATAAGGTATTATTAATGATTGAGGAGGATACTGGTGAGAAAATGGAAAGACTAAAAGAGATATTGGGGCATAGCTTGTTAGAAATTTTGTGCGGAGGCCTTATCGGAATTTTAGCAGCATTATTGGTTGTTGTCGTATGGTAGAAATTCCGAAAGAATATAAAGACGGATTCAAGATTTTTTTGGGGCAAAAGATTGATTTATTAAAACATCCACTTATACCAAGAGTGGAAACCGAGTATTGGGCAGATAAGGCCATAAAAGAAATAAAAAAGAGAGAAAATATTTATTGTCTGGATTTGTTTTCTGGTTCGGGGTGTATTGGCAGTGCTGTTTTGAAAAATACAAAGGCATTTTGTGATTTTGGAGAAATTGAAAAAGATTTTTTGGAACAGATAAAAATAAATGTTGAATTATTAGGAATTGATAGCAGCAGGTATAATATTTTTGAAACCGATATTTTTTCGGGAATAAATAAAAAATATGATTATATTTTAGCCAATCCTCCCTATGTTGCTGAGAGGCGGATGAATGATGTAGGGGTGGATGTTATGGCTTTTGAACCAAAGATTGCTTTGTTCTCGGGCGGAGATGGCATGGATATAATAAAAGTATTTTTAAATGAAGCAAAAAATTATCTCAAGGAAAATGGGATTATTTTTTTAGAGTTTGATCCACAACAAGAAAAAGAAATAGGTAATATATTGAAAAGAAACAATTATTCTCATTTTGAATTTTTTTGTGATCAATTTGGATTAGTTCGTTTTGCGAGGATAGTTTTATAATTAATTTGAAATTTTAGAAAATGGATTATTTAGTTTATATTTTTTTGGGTTTTTTGCAGGGTGTTTTTGAGTGGTTACCTGTTTCTAGTAAGGGGGTAGTTTCTTTGTTTATAAACTATTTCAATATTCAAGGTGTTAATCCTTTGGATTTAGCATTGTTTTTACATATTGGAACTTTGTTGGCGACTTTTATTTATTTTTGGAAAGACATCAAAGATTTAATAATGTTTAAGGATAAAAAGTTTGTGAAATTTTTTATCATAGTTTCTTTTATTTCTGGAACTTTAGGATTTTTGATTTATAAACTGACTAAAGATTTTGCTGCTGGATCAAGTTTGTTATTGGTTGTTGGTTTGGGGTTACTATTAACATCTTTTTTCCAGAGTAGAAAGCTGAAGCTAAAAATGAGTAATACGATGTCAGCCGTTGTCGTGGGGTTATTACAATCACTTTCGGCAATTCCTGGTGTTTCTAGATCTGGTTCTACGATATTTGGATTGTCTCTAAGCGAGAGCGATCCTGAAAAGATATTGAGATATTCATACCTTATATCTATTCCAGTTGTTCTTGGGGCTGATATTTATCTTCAAAGGGAGAATTTAGTTCAGTTGAGTCCTGAGGTATTGGTGGCAATTATTTCTAGTTTTGTATTTGGAATATTAACTTTAAAAGTGCTTTTGACTTTTTCTAAAAAAATTAATTTTTCGTTGTTTACATTGATTTTTGGTCTTCTTTGTATAGTGGGGGCTGTAGTCGGTTATTTTTTTTAAATTATGACTTATAATACTTTTATAGCTGAGTTCAAAAAGCTAGCTAATCCTGATCAGGCAATAATTTTGGCTAGATTTTTTAAAACAGGAAAAGGTCAATATGGAGAAGGTGATACTTTTCTTGGAATAAAAGTTCCAGCGATCAGAGCTTTTGCTAAAGGGTTTGTTGATATGTCACTGCCTGAAGTTCAGTTGTTGCTCAATTCGGAAGTGCACGAAATTCGTTTTGCTGGGCTCAGTATTTTGATTGAGATGTATAATAAGGGAGACGAAAAAAAGAAAGAAAAAATATTTAATTTATATCTTAAGAATATTAAAAAGAATATTAATAACTGGGATTTGGTAGACTTGTCTTGTCCACACATTATCGGGAATTTTCTTTTTGATCGTGAGAGAGATGTTTTGTATAAACTATCAAAGTCTAATAATTTATGGGAAAAACGAGTAGCCATAATTTCAACTTTTTATTTTATAAAAAGAAATGATTTTAAAGATGCTTTGGCGTTGGCAGAGATATTGCTGAATGATGAACATGACTTGATAAACAAGGCGGTTGGTTGGATGCTTCGTGAGGTTGGCAAGAGAGATATTGAAGTAGAAAGAAAATTTTTGAAAAAATACCATAAAACTATGCCAAGAATTGCTTTGCGTTATGCAATAGAAAAAATGGCAGAGAAAGAGCGGAAATACTTTTTGAATAAACAATAAAATTTTAATAAAAACTCCTTGTGAGTTTTTTGTTTTTTGTGGTATTATAAAAGAAAAAGTATTTTCTATGGACACAAATTTTATTTTTTTTGCACTTATTATAATTTCTGTTTTTGCTGTATTTCTTATTAGCTATATACTCGGGAAAGTGACAAGAAAGAATGCCTTAAAGGCGTCGCTTTCGTTTACATTGTTTTTGGTAAAAATGCCAATTGGCGGAGATAATGATGGGAAGAATCCTAATGGAGAAAAAGATGAGATAAAGATGATGGAAGATTTTTATGAGAGTTTGGTTTCTCTTAGGAATGAAAAAATATTTGGAGCCCCTTCTTGGATTACTTTGGAAATCGCTAAAGTTGGAGAGGAAATAGGATTTTATATTGCAATTCCAAAAGACTTTGAAGATTTTGTGGAAAAGAAAATTTATAGTCTTTATCCTGATTGCCAGCTAGAAAGGGTGAATGATTATAATATTTTTTCTCTACGCGAAGAAATATATTGCGGTTATCTTAAAACGTTTAAACCGATTTTTTTGCCAATACGTACATATAATCAGATGGAGTCTGATCCGTTACTTAGCATTGCAAATGTTTTGACAAAGCTGAAACAAGGAGAAGAAGTTTCTATTCAGATAGTAATACGGGGAAGTAATAATAAGTGGCAAGATAGGGCTAGAGAAATAATTGAGAAGGTGGCAATGGAGAATAAGAGTTTTAATCAGGCCGTTTCGGAAACAGGAATTTTTAAAATATTTTTTACTGGCAATAAGAAGGATGCTAATCTAGCAGTAAAAAGAACGGATGATGAGCTAGTCAAAAGCCTTGAATCAAAATTAGCGAAAAATAATTTTGAAACTAATATTCGTATTGTTGTTTCTGCTTTGAGTAAAGATAGAGCAGAGAATGTTTTTAATCAAATATCTAATACTTTTGATCAATACTCTTCATTGAAGCTTAATAATTTTAAAGTTTATAAAGTTTGGGGTGGAGAAAGAGCAAGAGATATTATTTATAAATATAGTTTTAGACTTTTTGATACTGAAAAATCATTTATTTTGAATAGCGAAGAATTGACTAGCGTTTTTCATTTTCCTTCTTCGGTGACCAAAATTCCAAATTTAATAATGCTAAAAGCTAAGCATGCTCCAGCACCTGCTAATCTTTCTCGGGAGGGATTAGTTCTTGGAGTTAATAAATATAGGGAAGAAAAAAAGGAAGTAAGAATAAAGCCAAGTGATAGAAGGAGGCATCTTTATATTATTGGACAGACAGGGACTGGAAAATCAGTTTTTCAATCTAATTTGATAGAACAAGATATACTTTCGGGGCAGGGCGTAGGGGTAATTGATCCTCATGGTGATTTGATTGAAGACATACTTGGGAAAATACCTAATAATAGAGTAGAAGATGTTGTACTTTTTGATCCTTCTAATTTGGATAGAGTTGTCGGTTTGAATATGCTGGAGTATGATCCTAAATTCCCAGAGCAAAAAACTTTTATAGTGAATGAGCTAATTAATATTTTTGATAAGCTCTACGATCTTAAGCAGACAGGGGGGCCTCTTTTTGAACAATATACAAGAAATGCGTTAATGCTTTTAATGGATGATCCAAATGAGGTGTATACTCTGATGGAGGTGCCAAAAGTATTATCGGATGAAAATTTTCGTCACAAGTTGCTTGCAAAATGTCAGAATATTTTAGTGAAAGAATTCTGGGAGAAGCAAGCTGAAAAAGCAGGCGGTGAGGGATCTCTTAAAAATATGGTTCCTTACATTACTTCCAAGTTTGATACTTTTATTTCTAATGATTATGTAAGGCCAATCATTGGGCAGACTAAGAGTACTTTTAATTTTCGTGAGATAATTGATAGTAAAAAAATATTTTTGGTTAATCTCAGCAAAGGAAGACTTGGAGAAATAAATAGTTCATTGATCGGACTGATAGTAACTGGTAAGATATCTATGGCGGCTTTTTCTCGCGTTGATACTCCCGAAGAGAAGAGAAGCGATTTTTATCTTTATATTGATGAGTTCCAAAATTTTGCAACTGATAGTATTTCAACTATTTTGTCTGAGGCGAGAAAATATAAGCTTTGTTTGACCATAGCCCATCAATTTATTGGACAACTTCCACAATTAATTAGAGATAGTGTTTTTGGAAACGTGGGAACTATGGCGGTGTTTAGAGTAGGAGCTGATGATGCGGAATTTTTGGAAAAGCAGTTTCAGCCAACATTTTCGGTACGGGATTTGATAAATATTGGGAATAGGAATTTTTACACGAAATTGATGATTGATGGAGAGATTTCTAAACCATTTAATGTGATGACTAATCCTCCTTCGGTTTCGGACGTGGTTAGGGCGGCTGACATAAAACAGTATTATTTTTTGGTTTATGGCCGTGATAGGTTTTTTGCCGAAAAAGATATAAAGGAAAGAAGAATGTTTATTGACTTAATGTAATGATTATTTTATAATAAGATTGTAATATGAATGAGTATTTACCAAAAGGAAAAGTGAATGGAGAGGAGAATATTTCTCCTGATTTTGATATTAATACTGGTAAGTCTAAAATTGATATTAATGCTGTTAAGTCTGAATTGGTAAAGGGTTACCATCCTGATATGGTCAACGGAGACGAAGAGATGATGAAAAAAATAAATATTGCTTATGAAAAAGGCGATAAGGATTTTATTTTAAAAGCATTGGAGATATTGAGAGCAAACAAGAAGACGACCGAAGAGGATGAAGAATACTTGCATGAAAAAGAACCCGAAATAAGGGAGATGTATGAAGATTCTCCAGAGGAGGCCGAAGAGGTAATATCTGACATAAGGGAGGGGAATATTAGGGCAGCAGTTGATAGTATTATTGATAGGTTGAGAAAAACTGGAAGAATTAAATCTGTATTTTTGGGGAAAGACAATGATCCTAATGTAAGAATTTATAGGCCAAAAAATAAAGTAGAAGAAGCAGAGGGGGAAAATTTGGAAGAAGGTGGTATAAGGGAGGAGGAGTTTCATAATTTTGCAGAACCTGTAAGGGTAAGCGATATTATTGAAAGCGATAATAGCGAGGAAGGTGCAGGAGATGATTCTGCTCAAGATAAGCTTCGCCGTGTCAATGAAATGATGAGGCAAATAAATGAAACAAAAGGATCAGAAGAAAAAAGAGAAAGCGGCACAGAGCCATCGGTTGATAATAAGGAAGACAACAAGCCTAGTGCTGAAGAAATTAGTCCAAATGAAGTTCAGCTGGAGTCATTGGATACAATTGATAAAAGTACAGTTTCTTTTGGAAAAAAGAAGAAAGAAAAAGTAGAAGAAAAGATTGTTGAAAAGGTAAAGACTGAAACTCTTCATAAAAATTTGAAGGAATGGTCTGCAAAAGAAGTTAAAAATGACCCCAGTACTTTTATTGGGGACGTTTTGCATAATATAGACTCACAGATTATGAGGGGTGGAGAGTTTAAATTGCCCAATAAGGCGTTAGGAATTGTTTTGCAATTACTAGAACGAAGCTATAAGAATTCGGATGAAAAAGATAAAGAAATTATTGACGGAATACGAGATAACTTTTATGGCGACGATATTGACTCCTTGAAGGAGAAGCTTAGATTTGCTGAGGATTATTTTAGGGTAGATAAAGTTTTTAAATCTTATATAAAAGAAAGTAAAAAGAAAGAAAGTCTTGAGAAAATAAAGAGCTTTAATTTTGGTGAAAAAGAAAAAGAAGTTAAAGAAAAATTAGAGGCTGCTTCAGATGAAATAAAAGAAGTAAAAAGTGAAGAAGTAAAAAGTGACCGAGAGCAGCTTTTGGATTCGGTTAATGATATACGAAGTAAGATTGAAAAAAGTGAATTTGGAGAAAAGAATATTCTTTCTAGAGCAGGAATGGAAAACAGTATTGATGAATTGCTAGCGAGAAGAAGGCGAGAGGTAAAGCCTTTGGAAAAAGACACTTTGCCTAAAATTACCATTAAGGATATTCCTACAATTGAAGAGAAAGAAATTCCCAAAAAGACATTTGAGCAAGTACGAGATGAAGTGACTACTAAGAAAGGACCTTTGGAGGAAGGAGTTGCTGCTAGCAAGAGAGAGGCTGAAATAGAAAAGACTGTTGAACCAATAGAAGCAGAGAATATTGGAAATGTGGTTGAGCTACAGAAAACGGAAACCCAAGGAGAAAGGAAAAGTGAGAAGGAAAAGGAAAAGGAATTAAAACCTGAAGATGAGGTAGAAAACAAAAAGAGAAAAGAAAGGTATTTGGAAATGGTAAAGGAGTTAGTTGATTTTGATATAAAATTGGACGGATTAAAAAAAGAGAGAATAAGGAAAGAAACAATTTCCGAACGCTTGGGTGTAAAAGATAGAAATGAATCTGAATTAGAGAAAGAATATAAGAAAGTGCGACAGGACTATGTAACATTAAGACGAAAACTATCAAAAGAGGCTGGTTATAGCGAAGAGGAAATAGATGAGAAAATAATTTCTTTAAGAAAAGAGATAGGAGAGAGAAAATCTAGATTTAATAAGGAAAAGGCAGTTGAGTATATCCAACATTTGAAAAAAATTGTAGAATATCAGAAAGAGTCTTTGCCAAAAAATAAAAAAGAGCTTTTTGAAAAAATTGTTGCAACTGCAAAGGATAAAAAAGTTCAAACTGTAATGGGAGCTATGTTGCTGGGTATTTCTATTACTGTTCCAGAAGTAGGAGGCGCGGCTTGGCTTACCCATGGGCTCGTAGAAGGATTTTTACCAGCCGAATTGGGTATGCCTTTGAAATATTTTGGTGTTGCTGCTGGTGGATATTTGATGGGGGAACAATTCGGGGCAACCTTGAATGAGGCATACAAAAAGATACTTGATCTGAGAAAAGGAAAAATTGCAGAAATAGAAAAGAAGATGGCTGAAAGAGCGAGTAAACTCGTTTCTAAAAAAAATGAAAATGTTTCTGAATTTAAGTCGGAAACTAATAATATAAGAAGTGCAAGTTTTTTTAATAAATTTGACGAATCGCGAATTAGAAATAATTTTATAGAATCTAAAAAACAAATATTAGAATCATAATGTAAAAAAATATGAATCCAAAAGAAAAAATTTCAATCCATTGTAAGGACATAATAAGCGAACTTCACTTGGAAAATCTTTCTGAAGATGAGCAGGTAGAAATGATCTCTGAGATGAGCGATGTTGTGTATGAAAAAATTATTCTTAGGGTTCTTGAAAAATTAAACGATGAAGATTCTGTTGCTTTGACTAATTTGCTTAGTGCAGAAAAGATGGATGAGGCTACTGATTTTTTAAATGTAAAAGTTCCTAATTTTGAACAAGTAATTGACGAAGAAATAACAGAATTCCAAGAAGAGTTGATTAAATTTTCAAAATAATGATTATTAAAGATATCCCAAAACCAGACCCAAAGGAAGAGGAAGAAGAATTTGTTCCTGTTTCTGAGGCGGACATTATAGAACAAGAAAGAAAGCTTGAGGAGGAAAAAAAGAAAGCAACTCCTGTAACAAATTTTTTGAATTCTATAATTGAAAAAAGAAAGGAGGACAAAGTTTTGGTAGAGCAGTTTGAAAAACCAAAACCGCCTGCTCCAACCGAAAGCGATCAGATTGAAGAATTGGTTAATGTCGCTTTAACTAAAGGGGTTGAGAAAGCTATTGAAATGGCAAGAAAAAGTAAGAGTCCGTATGTTATGGATGCTTTTCATGATAGATTAATAGAGGAAATAAGGAAGCAGAAAGCTGCAGAATAGGAAAATTGGAGGCCGCGAGAGCGGTTTTTTGTTTTTGTAAGGGGTGGTAGGAATTAAAAAAATGAGATAGCATTTAAAGAAAGATAGATTAAAAATGTGAGAATATATGAGTGAAAATTTATTTAAAAAACTTAATCGTGAACAGAAAGAAGCTGTAATATATGGCGAAGGTCCATTAATGGTGGTTGCCGGAGCAGGAACTGGCAAGACGACAGTGCTGACGAATAGAATTGTTTATTTGATTGAACGGAAGAATGTAAAACCAGAAGAAATATTGGCTTTGACGTTTACTGAGAAGGCGGCACAGGAGATGCAAGACAGGGTGGAGGGATTGCTTCCTTTTGGTTATTATGATTTTTGGATATCAACTTTTCATTCGTTCGCTGATAAAATTTTAAAAACGCACGGACTTGCCATAGGGATTCCAACTGACTATAAGCTTTTGGAACAAACTGGAAGCTGGATAATGGTAAGAAAGAATTTTGGAAAATTTAATTTTTTAAAAGAATATCGTCCGCTTGGTAATCCGACAAAGTTTATCCATGCTTTGATTTCTCATTTTAATCATTGCAAAACTGAGGGGATTTATCCGGAACATTATCGTGAGTATGCCGAAACTTTGAAAGTAAGTTTTGACGATATCCCTTTGAAAAAAAATAAAAAAAAGAAAATTAGTGAAAACAATGAAGAAGAATTAAAATTGGCCGAGCGGGCAAGAATAGAAGAGCTTGCAATGGCCTATGAAACTTATCAGCAATTACTTTTGGATAATAGCTGCTTGGATTTTGGCGATTTGATAAACTATGCAATCAAGCTTTTGGAGAAAAAACCTGAGGTTCTTGAAAAATTAAGAAAGCAATTTAAATATGTTCTTATTGATGAGTTTCAAGATACTAATTGGGTTCAATATGATTTGGTAAAAAAAATCGCTTCTCCGAGAAACAATATAAATGTTTTTGCTGATGATGATCAGAGTATTTTTTCTTTTCAGGGTGCATCGTTTAATAATGTTTTGAGATTTAAAAAAGATTTTCCGGAATCAAAGGATGTTGTTTTGGTGCAGAATTATCGTTCACCCCAGAATGTGTTGGATTTGGCATACCAGTTTATCCAATATAATAATCCGAATAGATTGGAGTTTCAGCTTAATGAAATAGCTGAGATAAAACAAAGAGCTGAAGAGAGAGGAGTTGATCTAAAATCTTTTAAAAAAATAGATAAAAGGTTGATAAGTCCAAGCAAGAAAGAGGGAATTATAGAGTTGCTTAGTTTTGAAACTGCCGATGAAGAAATCACAGGAGTTGTAAGCAAGATATGGGAAATAAAGGAAATGGATAGTAAGGTCGGATTTTCTGATTTTGCTATTTTGACTAGGACAAATGAATCAGCAACTCATTTTAGTCGGGCAATGGATAGGGCTGGAATGCCATATCAATTTTATTCTTCTAAGGGGCTTTATACTCATCCCTTGATTTTGGATATGATTTCTTATTTTAAGGTATTGATTGATTTTTATGATTCGGGAAGTTTTTATAGGATACTTAGAATGTTGCCATTGGATTTACCGCCAGAAGATGTGGCTAAAATAACTCAATACAGCAGTAAAAAAGGATTACCAGTTTTTGAAGCAATACAGCAGGATGAATTATTGGACACTATCAGTCAAAGCAATAAAAAGAAGCTTGAGGATTTGATTTTGTATATAAGGAAGCACTATAGACTGTCGCGTGAAAAGAATGTGGCAGAAGTTTTTGTAAATATGCTTGAAGATATTGGTTATTCCAAATCGCTATCAGCACCGACTGAGGAGAATCTCCATAACTGGGAAGTAATTTATCAGTTTTATGAAAGAATAAAGAATTTTGAGAATACTCATATAGACGGAAAATTAGTTTCTTTTGTAGAGCAAATGCAAATGGAGTTGGACTCGGGAGAGGAAGGAAATTTTAAAATCAGTCTTGATGATTCTTTTGATTCGGTAAAGATAATGACAGTCCACTCGGCGAAAGGACTAGAGTTTGATTATGTGTTTTTGACTAATCTGGTGCATAGGAAGTTTCCATCAGATCAAAAGAAAGAACCGATAGAGATACCGGAAAAATTAGTCAAAGAAGTTTTGCCGGAAGGAGATGCGCATATTCAAGAAGAAAGAAGACTTTTTTATGTAGGATTAACTAGAGCTAAAAAAGGATTGTTTTTGACTTGGGCATCTGACTATGGCGGAAAGATATTGAAAAAACCATCACGATTCTTGCTTGAAAGCAAAATGATTAGCGAGGAAGCTTTGGAAAAACAAAAACTAACTAGGATGGGAGGAAATTCTTTTGGTAAGAACTTTTGTTTTAAGTTGGAATCAAATGAAACAATAAAAAGTGACAACCTAAAAAGATTTTTACCTGACCATTTTTCCTTTTCGCAATTAGCATCTTTTGAAAATTGTCCATTGCAATATAAGTTTATGCATATCTTGAAGATACCGACAAAAGGAAAATCTAATTTTAGTTTTGGGAAAAGCATACACAATTCTTTGCATAAATTTGTTTTTGATTCGTGCAATGGACAGGATGAAAATTATAATTATCCATCTTTTGATTGTTTGATGGAGATTTATAAGAAAGAATGGATTGATGATTGGTATGAGGACACAAAAGAACAAGAACAGTTTTTTGAAAATGGAAAGAAAATTTTAAAAAATTTTTATGAAGATTTTACAACTGCAAAGCCGAAAGTATTTACTTTTGACGATGTTCCTGCGCTAGAAAAAACATTTTCATTGAAGATTGATGGCAATAATGTCATCGGGGCAATAGATAGAATAGATGATATTCAAGGAGGGGTAGAAATTATTGATTACAAAACTGGAAATCCAAAAACTAGCCTTGGGACAGATGAGCGATTCCAGTTATTGATTTATCATTTGGCGGCAAGAAAAATATTTAATCTGGCAGTTAAGAAATTAACATTCTTTTATGTTGAAGATGGGTCAAAGTTTTCATTTGAACCGAAAGATGGGGATGAAGATAAAACAGAAAAGAAAATTGCTGATATAATAAGTAAAGTAAAGAGGAGTAATTTTAAGCCTACGGCTGGCTGGCATTGCCAGTATTGTGATTTTAAGAATATTTGTTCTCATAAGAAGATCTAATAAAATAATATGAAAAAAGGTGAATCTAAAAAAATAACTGTCCTTGGAGATGGTGCCTGGGGAACAACTTTGGCAGGAATTGCAAATAAGAATGGGTACGATGTTGCTTTGTGGAGTAATTTTCCTGAGTATTTGGATGAGCTAGATAAAAAGAGGGAAAATAGAATTTATATGCCTGGGATTAAAATTCCTACTGGTATTGTTTTTGAGAAAGATTTGGAGAAAGCAATAAAATTTGGTGATATTATAATATTTGCTATTCCTTCTAAATTTTTTCGTGAAGTTGCAAAAAAAATAAAAAAATCTGGAGTTTCTTTGAAGGGAAAAGTTTTTGTAAATGTTTCTAAGGGCATAGAACAAAAAACTTTGATGAGAATGACAGAAATATTAAAGGAAGAATTGGGACAGATAAAAACTGCGGTTTTGTCGGGGCCAACTATTGCAATTGAAGTTGCTAGGGAATTGCCAGCACTTATTGTGGCGGCATCAAAGGATAAAAAAATTGCAAAAGATTTACAGGAAATTTTTTCTAATGAATATTTTCGTGTTTATACTAGTAATGATGTGATTGGTGTTGAGATGGGTGGGCCACTTAAAAATATAATTGCAGTTGTAGCTGGAATATCCGATGGTCTTGGATTTGGTTCTAATGCTAAGGCGGCAATATTGTCTAGAGGAATTGTAGAGATACAGAGACTTGGACAAGCAATGGGTGCTAAGAGAAAAACCTTTTCTGGTCTTGCTGGATTGGGAGATCTATCTACTACTTGTATAAGTCCTGATAGCAGAAATAGAACTTTTGGCGAGCGGATCGGTAAGGGTGAAAAAATGAAAGATATTGTAAACTCTACTTCGGCTATTATTGAGGGGGCAACTACAGCAGAAGCTATTTATGAACTAAGTAAAAAATATAAAGTGGAGATGCCGATTACTGAGCAAGTATATTTAATTCTTTACAAAAACCGACATCCAAAACAAGCAATGATAGAATTAATGACTCGCAGACGAAAAGCAGAGTAAATTTTATTGTATTGGTAGAGTTTTTGAGATAAAATATAAGATAGTAATATTATTAAATTAAAAAAAGTAATTAAGCCTTTTTTAAGAGGTTTTTACATAATTATAAATAATAAAATATGTCTCACTCCAAAGCCTTCACCATCATAGAGCTGATGCTGGCAATCGTAATCATTGGTGTCATCTCTGCGATAATATATATTAATTATTCTCAAGAGTCTGCCTATCAAGCAACTCTAACTAAAGCAAAAGCATTTGCCACTTCGGTT
>Ga0172381_10005337_pt1 | contig 13072 bp, 12 predicted proteins | sample Leawel6488metaG_FD_119754 | JGI IMG/M metagenome (GOLD analysis project Ga0172381, IMG submission 119754) | Leachate microbial communities from a municipal landfill in Southern Ontario, Canada - Leachate well 64-88 metaG | ecosystem: Engineered > Solid waste > Landfill > Unclassified | place... | reverse complement strand
TACAATCCCGATGCCACTGCCAAGAAGCACTCCCCCAAAGACCGCGGAAAGCAAAGTATCCATCCTGTCTCCATAAGAAAGCACCCCTTGGTATTGGGTCAGATATCCAAAAAAACTTACAAATAGAGATAGCAACACCGAGCCAAACAAGCTCTTAAAGCCATATAAAGGTCCAAAGACCTTCATGCCGAGGAAGAACAGGGGGATGTTAATCAGCAGCATCACCAAGCCGGGGTCCCATCCCATCGTATGATACAGGATGGTCGATATGCCATTGACCCCGCCACTTGCTATCTTTGCCGGCGTGACGAATATCGCAACAGAGAATCCGGCTATCATTGTCCCTACGACAATGTTAAGATATTCCTTGAATGCCCGTTTTATTGTCACTATCGTCTATCTCCAAATACCAAGGTCGCCGAAGGTCTGTCCAAGAAGAGGTCGCAATTTGTCCTGCCACGAAGCACCGTGCAAGGGGCATAGGACGAAATCTGGTCAAACAGGCACATGGCCACAGCCCTGGCCTTGCGTACCTCGGGCACACAAGCAATGATATGCCGGCTCTTGAGAATCTGACGCACAGTCATGGTGATGGCCCTCCTGGGAACATCCTCCTCTTTCTCAAACCACCCCTCATTGACTTGCTGGCGAAGACAACGCTGTTCAAGGGTGACCACCGTAAAGGGGTTCGTATTATCAAAATCAGCGGGAGGATCATTGAAGGCGATATGCCCGTTCTCCCCGATTCCAAGAAAAGCCACATCGATACTTTTATCCGCAAGCAGGGTGTTGAGTCTCAGCACCTCGCCAGGAATATCAGTGCTATCACCATGGATTGCATAAAAATGACCAAGGTGAGCTACCCTGCTGCAAAAGTTCTCATCAAGATACCTACGGAAACTCGCCTTATGGTCAGCACTCAGCCCGACATATTCATCAAGATGAAACACCTCGATCTTCTCCCAAGGTATATCCGCTTTTGACAAAGATGCAAGCATATCAATCTGGCTAAGTCCTGTTGATAATGCAATGACAGCCTTTCCGTTAGTCTCGACGGCTTGCTGAATCTCACGGATTCCTAATTGGGCGGCATTGCTTGCCACAGACTTTTTATCATCACAAATTGTCACTCGCATAATCGCCTCTCGCAGACACAGATATACAAGTAATCAAAGGTTTTGGCTAGAGGTACTATACAAAAACCTGCTCACTGTTTTTTGCCAGGCTTGCGTACTCGCAGGTAGGGAAGGAAACCCGTCTCATGACCTCTGTCTGACTGACGGAATTGAACATGGACATGACCGCGCTGTTTGCTCCTCCGAAGTCAATCAGGACATGGCTCACTTTATTCCTGAGCAGTTGCCGTGAAAGAGTATCGAACATAAGACGGAACAGACCGATGCCCCGCCATTTGGGCTCAACCCCATAGAATAGCAAATGGGCATCCTCAGCCAAAACATCGTAGACCAATAGACCGCAGAGATTCTCATTCGCATCCTTGGCAAGGACGTATTTCTTATTTTCCGACAGAGAGAGATTCGAGGTTATCATCCTCTTTACCTCACAATCGGCAAGCTCTGAGAGCAGGCCTTGCAGAAAAGGGGCGCTGACAGTCTCATCCGCACTAAACAAAATGGAGAAATCCTCCAAAAGCAAATCACCCAACCCCTCGTCGGCCTTGTCTTCCTCAAGAGGCTCAAGTGCCAGGGACCCTTGTTCGTTACGGTACCAGGTGGTCACGATTTTCTCCATCTCATGTTCCTTGAAACCATACCATTGCTGGAGCAGAGCCTGCTGCTCGTTAAGGATATCCTTGAAACCGCGGAACACCCCATGTCCGCTCTGCAACATCTTTATCAGTTTCTCTTGGTAATAGGGGTTGCGTACTCTTTGGGCAAACTTTTCCATCAGGCGAAAACCCTTCGCGCTGTTCCACAGGGGAAGGGAAAGATACCGGTCATCATCCTCGTCCTCTTCCTTCTCATCCTCAGGCACCACCATGTTTTCCTTTAAATCAAGATAGGACTCACAGTGCTGGTCTTCCATTGCGAAGATTATCTGATCCATAAGTTCGGAAGTTAACAAGGGCATGGCGAATTTGCTTTTCATAGTTCCTTATTCTAGATTCCTCCAAAGTTTTTTGCAACCTTGACAATTGAGGCTAAAGACAAGATATTATACATGTAGATTTTGATTTAAAAAATCGAGGAGTAAGCATGAGCATTATTGAAAGTATCGAAGCAAGGGAAATCCTTGACTCCCGTGGAAATCCCACTGTTGAAGTGGATGTTATTCTGGAAGACGGCTCCATGGGCCGTGCTGCGGTTCCCTCCGGTGCTTCTACTGGTGTACATGAGGCTATCGAGCTTCGTGATGGCGACAAGAATCGTTTTGGAGGCAAAGGTGTACTGAAGGCCGTTGAGAATGTCAACGAGGTCATCGCCCCTGAGCTTGAGGGTATGGATGCTCTCGACCAGGTTGCCATCGACCATGCAATGATCGCCCTTGATGGAACCCCCAACAAAGGAAAACTTGGAGCCAATGCTATCCTTGGCGTCTCCATGGCTGTTGCAAGAGCCGCCGCCGATTACCTTGGGATACCCCTTTTCAAATATCTTGGGGCCTATCACTCCTGTGTCCTTCCTGTCCCAATGGCCAACATCCTCAACGGTGGCGCCCATAGCGAGAACAAGGTCGACTTCCAGGAATTCATGGCCGTGCCCCTTGGCGCTCCTAGCCTTCACGAGGCTGTTCGTTGGACCGCTGAGGTGTTCCATGCCTTGAAGAAAGTCCTTGCAAAGAAAGGTTACAACACCGGCGTCGGGGATGAAGGTGGTTTCGCTCCTGATCTTCAGAGCAATGAAGAGGCTCTGGAAGTCATCATGGAAGCCATCAAGAGTGCGGGTTATACTACAGGCCGCGACGGCGACTTCATGATCGCCCTTGATCCGGCGGCAAGTGAACTGTATGACGAGAAGACCGGCAAGTACTGCCTGAAGTGGACAACCAAGGAAATGCTTTCTTCCAAGCAGATGGTTGACATGTGGGAAGACTGGACAAAGCGCTATCCGATCATCTCCATTGAGGATGGTATGGCCGAGGATGACTGGGAAGGGTGGAAGATGCTTACTGACCGCATCGGAGACCACATCCAGCTTATCGGTGACGACTTGTTCGTGACCAATGTGGAGAGACTCAAGATGGGCCTGGAGAAAGGCGTCGCCAACTCCATCCTTATCAAGGTCAATCAGATCGGCACACTCACCGAGACCTTCGAGGCCATCGACCTTGCCAAGCGCAATGGATACACCGCTGTTGTTTCCCACCGCTCAGGCGAGACCGAGGACAATTTCATCGCTGACCTTGCGGTCGGCCTGGAGACCGGCGAGATCAAGACCGGATCAATGAGCCGTTCCGAACGCATCTCAAAGTACAACCAGCTGATGAGGATCGAGGATTATCTTGGTGACTCTGCACATTATGCAGGCCGCGAAGCTTTCCGCGTGAAATAAGCTGGCATTTTTATAAGAGGGCACCTCGTAACGGGGTGCTCTTTTTTGTATACTCAAAGAATGAGTGAAATGTGCTACCGTTGCTTCAAACCAAAAAGCAACTGCCTTTGTCCTTATATCAAGGAAGCGGACCCCAAGGTCAAGTTCGTTATCCTGATGCATCCCAAAGAAGCCTTCCACCAACGGACAGGAACAGGAAGGATCACAGCCCTTGCCCTGAAGGACAGCGAGATACTCGTTGGTGTCGACTTCTCGGAAAATAAAAAGCTCAACAAACTCTTGGAGGATGAGGCCTACTACCCGGTAATACTCTACCCGGGGAAGGATGCCGATACGGCGGATTCCCCATTGCTCAAGCAGAAGCTTGGAAACAAGATGCTGCTTGTCATCGTGGTGGATGCAACCTGGCCTTTGGCCGCCAAGATAGTCAGGCTCAGCAAGAACATCAAGACACTTCCAAAGCTTTCCTTTCGCAAAGGCTACCTCTCCCAGTTCAAGTTCAAGCATGAGCCTCAGGAAGAATGTCTCTCGACCATCGAATCCTGCTACTACCTTATCAAGGAACTTCAGGAAGCGAAAATAGCCGGCCAGTGTGACATCGAGTCCATGCTCATAGCATTCAACAGGATGGTGGACCATCAACTTGAAAGCGAGAGACAACGAAAACTGGTGGAGGAGAAAAGCAGGTACCAGCATTCCTGCAAGAAATAATAATAACAATTTAAGTTTAATATTCCCAATAAGGAATATTATATTGTAACTCAATAGTTAGGACAAAAAGACCAATACACAAGGAAAGAAGGATTACTCATTGTGGTTCATGCATTTTTTTATCTCAGAATAAGAAAACCCCTTTCTTTGGAGCTTGAGGATTATTTTTTGGGGATCCGTCGTGGTCTTCGAGACCTGCAGGTATGCCTGCCTGACATATTGTCCGGGATTCTCTTCAAAAGCATTCTCAATGGCATCCTGGGCATTCTGCCTTGACACACCTTTGGACAAGAGCCTTTGCATCAGCAATACCTTGCCTTCAGGGTTTTTCCTTTGCCTTGAATGTATCAAGGCCTCGCAATAGCGTTTTTCATCCAGGGAACCATCACTCTGCAACTGCCTTACAGTATTGGTGATCTCTTCCATGGAGAACCCTTTCGCCTGCAGTTTCCGCGTAAGCTCCAAGGCCGTATGCTCCCGTATGGAAAGAAACAGCAAGGCCTTGTCAACACAATCGCTTTGTCTTTTTAACTGAAGGACCTGTTGATATTGTTCCTCATCAAGTTCCTGTCCTTCCGCAAGATCCCACTTGACTAATTGGGAATTAGAAATAAAAAAAGGAGAATCCTCCTTGCTGATGATAAACACACCATTGGGGGAGGATCCTCTCTTGATAGTTGCGAAAGCCACAGCCTAACGCTTGCTGAACTGGAACTTACGACGTGCACCCCTCTGGCCGTATTTCTTTCTTTCGACCATACGGGAATCACGGGTCATGAATCCCTTGGCATGAAGAGCCGGCTTGTTGGCGGCATCCTCAGAAACCAAGGCTCTTGCGATACCATGACGGCAAGCACCAGCCTGACCGGCAGGCCCCCCCCCCACGACATTAATCAAAATGTCATACTTGGTAAGAGAATCAGTCACTTCCAGCGGTTGCTTGACAATGAATACAAACAAATCATTTCTGAAATATTCATCCACTGAGCGGCCGTTCACGACAATTTTCCCATCACCCTCACGTAAGTACACGCGGGCGATAGCGGTCTTACGTCTTCCGACGCCCAGACCAAGATTTTCAACTTTCTTAATTTCTTTCTTCGCTGCCATATTGCTTACGCTCCTACTTGACTTCGATTACTTCGGGCTTCTGTGCCATGTGAGGGTGATTGGCTCCCGCATACACTTTCACATTCTTCATCAGCCTGCGTCCAAGCCTGTTGTTGGAAAGCATGCCTTTGACGGCTACTTCCATCGGATATACAGGATTGCGTTTCAGAGTGGTCGTATAATTCTCCGCTCTCAAGCCACCAATATACAGCGAATGTGTATAATATATTTTGTCATGGGCCTTGTTACCGCTCAAGACAGCCTTCTCAGCATTGATGATGATCACATAATCACCAATTTCCTGGTGGGGAACATATTCCGGCTTATGCTTGCCACGGACAAGACTGGCGGCCAAAACAGCTACCTTTCCCAGTTCCTTTCCCTCTGCATCGATCACATACCATTTTCTTTCGATCTGTGATTGTTTTACAAAAATAGTGTTCATTTCTGCACCCTAATCCCTCGACAGGGAAACCCTGTTGCTAATATTCGAACCTCAATGCTTTCAGGCAACGCCCGTGCAAAGAAGCTTTGCTTACGGTTCCTTCAAACTGAATGGTCAAATTCCAAGCACCTTCACCAATGAGCAAATCGGCGAAAGCCAACCGAATCAAAACCAATCCCGAGAACCAGACTCACCTCATACCGCTGACAATCCCCAAGTCTCTTGACTCCCTGGGAAAGGAATGGATCGGGAAGAGCTTGTGCCCCACCAAAACCCAGGAAAAGCGCATGGTATGGAACCCGATTAACGGAAACACCAATCAGAAGTCACCATAATCTCAGAAAAAATAAAACAATTGCCCGTAAAAGGCGCAACGCACCGTATTGTATAGTGTTCGATGGATGTATGTCCAGTAGCCACATCGATTAATTACTGTCGATTTTTTCCAATTGCGCATATTTGCTGATAAAAGTGGCTGTCCTTCCTACGTCAAAATGCACCTCAACAGCCTCAGGTCCACCGGATCTCCTCACCTTGACCACTTCTCCAGGGCCATATTTCTCACTAAGCACCCTGTCACCAATGGAAAAGATGGCGTCCTTTGTGGAATTTTCCTTATGAGTCTCCTTGAATTCAAAAGTCTTTGCCTCGGTTCCAAAACCTTTATGGAGCAGGGGATTGGAGTAAAGATGGGTGGTACGGGGTTGCGTTCCATCCCCCGTGGAGGGACGGTGGGCACGCCTTTCCCCCAGCATGCTCATCCCGTGATACCCAGAATCATCAAACATCGCCGCAGGCTTCAGCTTGTATATGGTCACCAGACCTTCTTCTATCTCCTTGAGAAACCTGCTGGGCTCATTACATCGTATGTTTCCATAGAGTCGTCTTACTTCCGCAGAGGTAAGGACCAGACGTTTTCTCGCCCGGGTGACCGCAACATAGAAAAGGCGCCTCTCCTCTTCAATGTCTTCCTCACTCTCACTCAGGGAACTGGGAAACAGCCCTTCCTCCAGACCAACCACATATACATTGTCATACTCAAGACCCTTGGTGTTGTGCATGGTGATCAGGGTGACCCCGGGCTTGTCCGCAGGATCATACTGGCCTACCGTGGTGGAATCAAGGGCAAGCTGTTCCAGGAACTGGCTGAGCGCCTCACGATCCTCCCCGTATTTGGAAGCCTGGCTTACCAAGGTGTCGAAATCTGCGGTACGAGACCCTTCTTGCCTGGTTCTTCCTTCCTTCCTGTCCAGCTGGGTGTAGTACTCAACAAGCCCACTCTCACTGAACAGCAGCCCAAGGGTCTCGGTCATCTTGTTTTCCTCGAGTAGCTTCGAGCACCTCTCATAAAGAGAAAGGAACCTATCGGCCCCCATGCGTGCCCCGCTTGAAAGAGACGCATCCCTCAAGGCAGCGAAGTAATCGCCTCCATTGTCCTGGGCCTGCTTCATGATGCTTTCCATGGCGTTCTTGCCAATACCCTTGGAGGGCTTGTTCACCATTCTGGTGAAGCTCACCACATCATGATGATTGCAAAGCAGATACATCATCGACAGGCCATCCTTGACCTGCTCCCGATCATAGAATTTCAAGGCTCCGACCACTTTGTAAGGAATCCTAAATTGAGGCTCTGTGAAGGCATTCTCAAAAGCACCACTCTGGGCGTTGGTCCTGAAAAGAACCGCAGTGTTGTCATAATTACCGTCGATTTTGATCATCTGGGCGACTTTCATCGCCTCGGCCCGCTCGTCCTTCACAAAATAAAGCCCGGGTTTTTCCCCTTCAGGATTATCTGTCCAAAGTTTCTTCAAGTCCCCGCCAGTATGGTTGTTCTTGATCACGCTGTTTGCAAGACTGAGTATCGAGGGTGTGCTGCGGTAGTTTTGCTCAAGCTTGATGACACGGGCATTGGCGAAGACAGAGGGAAAGGACATGATGTTCTTTATCTCAGCACCCCGGAAACTATAAATGCTTTGGTCGTCATCGCCGACCACGCAAACAAGGGAATCAGGACCGACAAGTTTCCTCAGCAAGTTGAACTGGCACATATTGGAGTCCTGATACTCATCAACCAGAATCATTTTAAAACGATTATGTGCCCATTGGGCGACAGAGGGGGTATCAAGAAGGTTGCTCGCCAGTCCGATCAGGTCAGCGAAATCAACACAACCGGTGGCGCGTAATTCTCGTTCATACGACTCGAACACCTTGGGAAAGGAGCTATCGTATCCCAAGTCAGGGGAAAGAGGGGTCAGCCCCTTATCCTTGCAATAGCCGATTTTTTTATAGATGGCACGAATTTCCTTCACCTCGTAATTGGGAAGGCACTTGCCAAGGAGAGCTACGCTATCATCGTCATCATAGATGGTAAAGTCTTTCGAGAGTCCCGCTTCGTCACTGAAACGACGGAGGACCCACGCTCCAAAACTATGAAAGGTCCTCACCACACAATCTTGCGTATCAGGCCTGTCAGGAAGCATGCTGACCAAGCGATCTCGCATCTCGTTGGCGGCCTTGTTCGTGAAGGTCACTGCAAGAATCCTGTACGGGTCAAGTCCCAGTTCCTCTATCGCAAAAGCTATCTTGGTAGTGATGACCCGGGTCTTCCCGGAACCAGCGCCTGCAAGCACCAATAATGGCCTAGAATTCTCCAAAACTGCTTCTTTTTGCTCTTTGTTCAAACTTTCAAGCAACTGATCGATTACTTTCATTACCATCTACTCCACCACTACCGCTTCCAGGTCCAGACCTTTCACACTCTTTATTCCACATTTGTATACAGTCCCTGGCCTGAGGTCGTGCCCCATCACCACAGTCAGCCCGTCGACATCCGGTGCCTGGCTGTAAATCCTTCCGATGGCCAGATCTTCTCCTATGACCTGCTCTTCAATAAGCACGTCATAGGTATTGCCGACAAAACGCTGCAATCTTTCTTCCGTGATGGGACCCTGAAGGTTCTCCAGCTCGTTCTTGTACCTTTTCGCCCGTCTCTGAGCTTTCTCATGTTCGGCTTCATCACGCATACCATAAGCCTTGGTGCCTTCCTCACGACTGTAAACGAACACCCCCATCCAGTCGAACCTTGCCTTCCGCAGGAATTCCTTGAGAATCTTAAAACTGCCGGGTTCCTCCCCAGGGAATCCCACCATGATGGTGGTACGGATCATTGCATCAGGTAATGTGGTCCTGATGTCATTGATTAACTTCAGATAGATATCAGGATTCCCAAAGCGGCCCATAAGCTTGAGCACCTCAGGAGCCGCATGCTGCAGGGGAATATCAAAATAGGGAATGAGTTTCGAATTATCCTTGACAAACTGAGGCAACCAGTCCGGGAAGAAATCAGGATGTATGTAGAGCATCCTCAATCTGAAATCACCGTCAAGTTTGACAAGGTGTTCCAGCAATTCCCTAAGGTGGCTTCTCCCATCCCAGTCAAGGCCATACGCCGCCAGATCCTGGGCGACCACATTTATTTCACAAACCCCGTTGCGTATAAGCTCCCTTGCATCCTGGACGACCATATCCATGGGACGAGAACGCAATTCTCCCCGGATCAGGGGAATCGCACAATACGAGCACCAATGGTTGCAGCCCTCGCTAATCTTGAGAAAGGCACTTCCTGGAAAATTGAGCAGTTCTTTTCGTTGATATGCCTCGTTGTCAGGATCGGGATACTCAGGCAGTCTCTCAATCCTTTTGCCCTGGAGCACCTCGGTGACAACCTGCGTAATCTCCTTGAGGTCCCTGTTCCCGAAGATGGCAGCAGCTTCCGGCAATTCCTGGTGCAAGGTGTCGCCATAACGTTGTGCAAGGCATCCACTGAGAATAATCTTCGCCTTGGGATTGGCCTTATGCAAGGAGAAAAAAGCAGAGATGCTTTGTTCACGGGCACTCTCGATGAACCCGCAGGTATTCACAATGATCACATCAGCCGCTGAGACATCCTCCGTATGGCTATGCCCGGCATCGGACAATTGTTTGAGCATGACCTCTGCATCCACCTGGTTCTTGGCACAGCCAAGACTTTCAATATATACCTTCATCGCCCGATTCCTCTCCTTGCCGACAAACATACTTCAAATAAGCTTCACAATACAAGATGAATACACATTATTTCATTTATGAATATGGAATTAAAAATTGTTCTATCATTTATTGCATAATAACCTTTCTTGTTATACTATTTAGAACAATGTTTTTCTAGAGACATTTGGTTCTCTTTATAACATGTAAAAAATGGTTTTACGAGGTTGCGATGGCAAAATATATCGTCAAACGAGTCATTGGCATGATTCCTACCCTGTTTGTTATCATCACGCTTAGTTTTTTCATCGTACGAGTTGCTCCCGGCGGACCTTTTGCCACGGAACGGAAAATGCCGGAAGTGATTCAAAAGAACATAGAAGCGAAATACCACTTGGACGAACCGCTAATCAAACAATACGGACGGTATTTGTTCAACGTGTGCCGGGGGGACTTGGGACCTTCCTACAAGTACAAGGACCATGATGTGAATTATTACATCTTCACCAGTCTTCCCAATTCCATGGTGCTGGGAACCATCGCAATGGTCATCGCATTGCTTTTCGGTATCCTTGCAGGTGTTCTTGCCGCCGTATACCAAAACACCTGGGTGGACTACCTGAGCATGGGCCTTGCCGTGTTTGGCATATCCATACCGCTTTTTGTCATAGCACCTGTCATGCAGCTCGCCTTTGCCATGAAACTCAAATGGTTTCCTACAAGCGGCTGGTATTCGACAGGAGAGGGATGGACAACCGTTGTTCTCCCCGCGCTCGCCCTTTCGTTTGAATACTTTGCAAATATTGCCCGTCTTACCCGCTCCTCCATGCTGGAGACCTTGCGTAGTGACTATATCCGTACCGCAAAAGCAAAGGGAATGAAGAACAGCCAGATTATCTTCAAACACGCGATGAAGGGAGCGATGCTCCCCATTGTCAGTTTCCTCGGACCAGCCTTCGCAGGCATCATCACCGGTTCAATTGTTGTCGAACAGATATTCCGTGTCCCTGGCCTTGGGAAATTCTTTGTTCAAAGTTCCTTCAACAGAGACTACACCTTGATTGTCGGTGTGGTCATCGTCTATTCGGTCATCTTGGTTATTATGAATTTGATTGTAGATATTGTCTATGCACAACTTGACCCACGTATCACCTATAAATAGGAGGGAGACTATGGCAGTAGAAAAAGAACAGGCCCTCAATGAGTTTGATCAGGTGGTGGAAGGCAATAGCCTTGGTAAGGACGCTTGGAAACGATTACGAAAAAACAAGATGGCTGTTCTGGGGATGGTTATCGTCATCATCTACGCACTTCTTTCTTCCTTCGCCTCTTTTCTTCCTCTTCATCCCTACGATGAGATCATTCTTGACCACCAGCAGCTACCTCCTTCCTTCACGAAGACCGCAGGAGACCTGATGATGAAATCCAAGCTGCAGGATGTTTACTTCAAGGCTTGGAAAAATGGAGAGTTGAAGGTCTCCGATGAGCAGTCCCAGCAGGTTAAGGACTGGATTGCAAATAACCAGATCAACGCCGTATGGAATTTTGTATACAACGAAGGGGAGACCCAGCGTGCCGCAGGTACTTATTCCTTCAACACGAACGATAAGAAGGCCCTTGATCGTCTGCAGAAGAAAATCGACACCGAGTTATTAGTGACCATCAGAAAGATTTACTTCACCGATACGAATGGCAAGAGAGTCAATATGCAGAAGATGGGGTATGAAGAGTTGCTGCCCATCTACGCCCGGATGACCAACACTGACATCCAGACCTTGAGAGACCAGGCTTCCCATGAGGTAAAGAACAAAATCCTCAATGATATCAAGGGCAAGGACAACACCCTAAGCGAGGAAGAGGCTTTGGCCAACATGGAGATAGAGCTTAAGACCATGGGCGAGAAAGGTTTCAATGCTATCGCCAAAGAGAATCTCTATGGAAAGGTCCTTACCCAAGTGAAGCAGGAAGCTGAGAAACAACTGGACAGCCAGGTCAGCGAGGGAAGCCTCACCTTGCCTCTGAAGAGAATCATCCAGATCAGTGATACCATAACAGCACAAATTGAAGCTTCTAAGAAACATAGCAGAAAGTATTTTCTGGGAACCGACTACAGTGGACGCGATATTCTCTCCCGTATCATCTATGGTGGACAGGTATCCATCGCCATTGGCGTCGTGGGGACCCTGACCTCCGTGATCATAGGAATCCTTGTCGGCGCCTTGGCAGGATACCTCGGAGGCAAGGTCGATTACATACTGATGCGCATCGTTGATGTCATGTATGGTCTGCCTTACATGTTGCTGGTTATCATCTGCATGGCCATTTTCGGCAGGAACATCCTCAACTTGTTCATCGCCCTTGCCTTGGTAAGCTGGCTGACCATAGCCCGTATGGTGCGTGGCCAGATAATGAGTTTGAAGAATAGTGAATTTGTCGAGGCAGCCCGTTCCATGGGAGCCTCCACCTGGAGGATCATCTTCAGGCATATGGTTCCAAACTCGCTCTCAATCATCATCGTGTATTCCACCTTGCGTGTCCCGGCCTTCATCATGCAGGAATCCTTCCTGTCCTTCCTGGGCCTGGGAGTGCAGGCTCCCTATGCTTCCTGGGGCTCCCTGGTCGGGGATGCCGTTGATGGCATGACATTGTATCCCTGGAGACTTATCTTCCCTGCATTGGCCATGACAATCTTCCTATTTGCCATGAACTTCTTCGGTGATGGTCTTCGCGATGCCTTCGACCCTCAATCGAAGAATCAGCTGTAGGAGAAAGAAAATGAGTTTAAGTCCGAATGCAAAAGTTGTCCTTGATGTACGAGACCTGAAGACCTACTTCAAGACCGATGCAGGAGTAGTGAAGGCCGTCGACGGGGTTTCCTTCACAATCCATGAGAACGAGACGCTGGGGATTGTAGGAGAGTCCGGTTGCGGCAAGAGTGTCACCAATCTGAGCATCATGCGACTCATCAGCGACCCTCCGGGGAAGACCGTGGGAGGACAGGTCCTTTTTGAGGACAAGGACATCCTCAAGCTTCCTGAAAGCGAGATGCGAAACATCAGGGGCAACAAGGTCAGCATGATCTTTCAGGACCCGATGACCAGTCTCAATCCGTTTTTGAGAATTTCCACCCAGATGATCGAGACAATCAGATTGCACGAGAAGGATATCAGCAAGGATGAGGCCCTGAAACGTTCCATCGAGATGCTTAAATTGGTCGGCATTCCCAGTGCGGAAAAACGAATCTTCTGCTATCCGCATCAATTCTCAG
>Ga0172381_10005336_pt1 | contig 13072 bp, 25 predicted proteins | sample Leawel6488metaG_FD_119754 | JGI IMG/M metagenome (GOLD analysis project Ga0172381, IMG submission 119754) | Leachate microbial communities from a municipal landfill in Southern Ontario, Canada - Leachate well 64-88 metaG | ecosystem: Engineered > Solid waste > Landfill > Unclassified | place... | reverse complement strand
GCATTACTAAATTACGAAAATATCTGTCCGAAATACAAATATGATAATACTAAGAAATAGGGGTTTATATACTTTATGGTATTAATAAAAATGGTGGATAGGGGATTTTTAATCTACATTGTTGTTATTATTTTTAATATCCAAATCTATAATACCTGTTGGTTTATATCCACCAATATCTTTAGGAGAGGTATATAGAATAGTATCCACGAATTTGTTTACTTTTTTTAACATTAAAATATCTTCATTTGTCACAATATATTCTTTTCTCTTAATATTCTTCATAAATTCTTTAAATTGTTGTTCTAATGGTTTTGTCATAGTCTTTTATAATATCTCCCAGTTAATTTTTTGTATTTTTCACTATACTCTTTTATTCTATTACCATACATTTCTCTTTTTTTCTCATCACAACAAGTCTGAAAATCCCTAATGTTTAATTCTATTATATCTTCTAATGTTTTTATTTCTTTTTTGTCTGTCATTTTATCTCATTAAAAATTTTATTATTAAATTCTAAAAGGTCATGTTCTATAATACCATCAAAGTAACATATATCTAAACCTCTTTCTTTTAACCATTCTAGTAATCCACGATAAGTAAGACATTCTTTTTTATCTAAACATTCCTTTCTATATTCTTTTTTTAAAAGTTCTATATTCTCTAATTTCGTAGTTGTTGTCATTATGTCCTCTTCTTAATAATTAGTATGATTTATCCTTTATAAATGTTATGGTATTTATAAAAGTCTATTTTGTGATGTGTTACTATTTTAGAATTAGTTTTTTGATTGTTGTCTTTCGTATTCTTCCTTTCTCTTTTCTGTTTCTGTCTTATTATCAGGATTAATGACACTCTTTAATCTTAGATACTCTTCTTTAATCCTTTCTTTGGGTATATTATATCTTAGGTATAGTTTTGCTAGTAATCTGTCTAAATTCGTGTCTGTGTGGCTTGTAATGACTAATATGAGTTCTTTCCTAACCTCTCTCATCCTAATCTCTTTTCTTTCCTCTTCTTCTGTATCATATACTTTCTTTCTTTCTTTCAACTTATTAATGAACTCTTCTTTTTTAATTATTTCAATTTTGAGTAATCTAATCTTACTTTCTTCTGATTCAATGATTTTGTCCCAATCTATCCTATTATCTACAAAGAAAGATGCCATATGTTGTATTACTTCTTTTTGATGAAGAAACCCATTCTTCTTAATTAATGCTTCCATTATGACTTCTGTTGAAGTATCTACACTTGTATTTATTCTATATGTATCTTTAACCATATTATTATTATATTAATGGTAGTATATAAACATTATGGTATTTATAGTATTATAGTAAATAGTAGGTATAATAGTAGTAATGGTAGTATGGTAGTTGTATGGTAGTATGGTAGTAGTAGTTTAGTAGTCTTCTTATTTAGATAGTAGTTATTAAGATATATAGTTAATTAGTTAAGATATAGTTATTTTATATAACCTTGATGTTTCAAGTTTAGTTCTACTTCTTTTGGATAGTTCCAAGGATTATATCCATAAATCATAAAATCTTTACTAGATTCACAAGAAAGTTCAATTATCGTATAACCTATATCACTTTCCCAAAAGTCCTTTATCCATTTAATTATTAGTGGATTATCACTATTTATACTTATTGGAAGAACCATTAGAAATATTTATTACTTCTTGCCTCTTTTTCCCTATTAAACTCCATTAAGAAAGATATTTCTTTAAGGTTCTTATACATCTCTAAATCCATTTGTTCAGTAAGATTAAACATTAATTCTTCAAAATGTAGGTCATGCCCATCCTGAACAAGATAATCAAATAGATTACCAATATCATAATACATTCCCAATTTTTTAGATACTTCATTAAACTCGTCATTTCTTTCATTATAAAGTTTTATCATTTGATTTGTTTTTAATGTCTCATCTCTTTTAAGTGATAGAAGACTAATAAATCTGTTTAATAATTTATTGTAAGTTGATGCTAAGACTAATCCTCTTCTCTTATTTGGAATAACTTCTTCATCAAAAATAGGATAATATCTATTTGTCATTTTGTTTTTAAATCATCTTCAAATAGTTTCTTTTCTTTTAAAGCATTAATTTGATTTTCAAGGTCTTGTGCATCTTCAAAATATAATTTAAATCTTTTTCCGGGAGACCCAGTCTCAAAACTTGATGCTCTATATGTCTTATTTATTATTACTTGTTCTTCCATTTTATGCCCTCCTCCATCTACATTTACAATCAAAACATCCCCTTATTCCATCTAAAAACACACCATCATATCTTTCCCTATAAGTATTATAAGAATCACAATTAGGACATTTAGTTTCTTTACCATTTAATATTTTATCTTTCATTATTAAATAATATAATAAGACTTTATAAATGTTATGGTATTTATAATATTCTTTTTATTCCTTTTTTAGTAAGAGTAACTACTTTAAAGTTACCCCTATCTTTAATCTCAATCAACCCTTCTTTAGAATATTGTTTTAATAATTTATTTCCATTAGAAACATCAATAATCCCATTTAAGATTTTTCTCAATGGTTTATCCCCATTATAGACACTTATTCTTTGAAGTATCTTAATTTTCCTTTCTTCATTTTTCTTATTATTTCTTAAACGGCACATATTATCCTCTTTTCAACTATATTCCCTTCTAAATTTCTTAATACCTTTCTTAGTGAATCCAGAAGTTTTAACTACATCAGCGGTTATAGTAATTTGTTTCTGTTTATTCGCTTTAAATTTTTTAATTTTTGTCCCATAACAACCATTATAAATTTCGTCAAAGTCAGTATCAATACTTATACTAACATCACCTAATTCGTGAACATATCTAACATTCTTACCATAAAATATTAAGGCACATCTAATCCTTTTCTTTTTCATTTTGAGACATACTCCTCTAATTTCTTATATTCAACAAAAAGTTCATCTATTTGTCCTTTTTTCATCTTAATAATCTCCAAAGCAACATAAAGAAGTAATGACTTACTTAACTTATCTAACATTCCATCTTTAAAAAGAACATTAAATTTATCTTTATCATAACCATTAAGTTTAGTATTCATCTCTTTTCTGTTTAAATAATCCCGGATATTATAGTATTGTCCGTTTATCTCATAGGTAAATTCTGCTTCATCTTGAACATTATATGGAGATATACCTCTACCAGAGAATTTTATTCCAAAATATTTACCTTCTTTATCTTCCAAAATTAACTCAAAATATGGATGTCCTGACTTTCTTGATGTCTTATTTTCAACAGATAAGACTATACCTTTAACAATATTAGGAGTCTCTGGGCTTGAATCAACTTTCTTATAAGCGTGATTATCTCTATCCTCAGCAAAAGGTATCACATCCGTTGATTTAGTTTCCTGAATATTTTTGGGTGTTTTCCCCCATATAAATTTTTGTTCTGTCATTGTTTTGGTGGTTGTCCATATCTTTTATTTTCTTTGGATTGTTTTTTATAATTGGCTTTTAAATATTTATACATAGTCATTAAATCATCTAAACTAATTGGTGTATAATCTATTAACTCACAAGAAACACAAATTCTTCTTCTAAATACATCAAATAATTTACCATTTGCATGATGATGTCCATGAATTAATACCCCGGAATAATCTAATCCGAATGGGTCATGTAATAAAAGTAATCCTCCTAAATTAGAAGCCAATACTGCTTTAGTAAGTTTAACCATCTTAGTGTGGTCGTGATTTCCTCTTATGAATATTATCTTACCTTTTAATCTATTTAACCAATAATTAGTATCTTTATCTTTCTCTTCAAAACAAAAATCACCTAAAAAATAAACAATATCTTCATCTTTAACTACCCTATTCCAATTCTCTACTATTGTCTCATTCATTTCTTCAACATCTTTAAATGGTCTATTAGCTAAGGTAATTATGTTGTTATGGTTAAAGTGGGTATCTGAAATAAAGTATATCATTTAGTATCAAACTGGATATAATCATTTATTTCCGAGGGGGATGGAATTTCAGTATTTTCTGACAATTCTTCTACATTTTCTCTGACAATTTCCTGCCTTTCATCATTTGCCAATATATCTTTATTAAATCTCTTACTATCTGCATCTTCAATATAAGGGAGAGTAACAACCTTTTCAAATTTATCATTTATTATTAAGATTTCACCATTTCCTACAACAATATCATTAATTGACTTGTATCTACCCTTATAATTCATTACCATTGTTTTTATTTGACTTCCATTTATGAGAGAACTTAATTTTAAGGACTTCAATATCCATTTATCAATCTTGCTACCGATTATAGAATTAAACTCTCTAAGACTAGGAGAACTTAATATTACTCGGTTATTTTTATGGTAAATAAAATCTACAAACTGATTAAGAACTTCCTTATATCTTCTATCATTAAGATTAAGATTCTGCATTTCATCAAGAATAATGAGACTATCTCTCTTATTGCTTAATTGTTCTAATGAACTAATCTCAAAACAATTACCTATATTCTTATTAATCCATAAAACGACTGAATCTTCTAAACCATAATAATAAATAATAGTGTTCTTATTGGATTTTCTAAAATCTATCAAGATAGCCATTAGATTATTAGTTTTACCTGTATTTCTACCACCCGCAAGACCGATTATACGACTTTCTTCAAATATATCTTTAATTATGTTTGTTTTCTCCATTTGTATCACTTTCTATTTTTTTTATCATATCTTCTAATTCCCTACAAAATCTTTTTAAATGGGCTAATCCACAACTATAACATAACGAATAGTTTATGGGATAACCACCAAAACCTACTCCACCTTTAACTATTACTTTACAACTTCCTTTCTTAATCTTTTCTTTACAAGACTTACAGATAGATACCCCAGACTTAGCGATTGTTAATTCAATATTATGGTTTATCATCTTAAAACATTTGAGGTAAGTTATAGTCTAATACTATAAAATTGCTTAACTCATCTCCTTTCAGTGCTTTTAAAACTTGATTACAGACTATACTTGCTATTCCCATCACTGTAAAAATAATACTTCTTTCTGTGCATCTTAATTGGACTGCCTCTTCTGGTTTAAATAAAGATTTCTCATAATTTTTTATCTGTTTTTTATTAGACATATCAACGATATAGACTTGTCCTTGTAATCCTGCCATCCGGGTATCTATAAATAACTGAACCTGTTTATTCTTCTTACATCTCTCAAATATATGTTTTCTTACATCCATATTATCAACACAACTTATGACTATTGTGCATTGTTCAGATGGAAAAAATTTATCTGGGGTATCTTCAATTTTATCGGAAGATATATATACAATTACATCAGAATTAAAACTTTTCATATTATTATAAGTAATTACTGCTTTTCCTTCTCCTATATCTTCCTCTCTAAAGAATTGGTTTGGTAAATTGTGGGCTTCTATTGTGTCCATATCACATAAAAAGAACTTCTGTAATCCCATCTTAGCAAGACTTATTGCCGTAAAACTACCAATAGCACCACACCCTATAATCGCTATCTCATTATCTTTAAAATCTTGGATAGATATTATTCCACTTTGTCTTAAATAGTCTGCTTTTACCATTAACAAAAAAGTCCCTCTTTTAATTCTTCCTCTTTAATATTTTCTAAATTAGATTCTTTATCGTTTTTATGAAAAATATTATTAAAAATAATTGGTGGTTCTTCTTTAACTTTCTCCTTAATCTCCTCTCTAATTCTATCTTCACTGACAAAGTTAAAAAAAGATGTATCAAGTTCTGGTTTTATATCATCTACTGATATATATTTTTCATCTCTTGTTTTAAAGTCTATTCTGCATCTCATAGGCATAATTTTTCTTCCTCTACTATTCACCACAATCCCTACACATAACCCGGAAAATTCAGATAATCTTTTAAAACAATCACTATCTACACTACTCCAAAAAGTATCCATCTTGGCATGAGAGTGCCACCATCCAATTATACTATTCAATAGTTTTGGACTTCCATTTTTAGTTAAATCCATCATTGTATCATTATCTAGTTCAAATGTGCTGCAAGTTTTAACTTGTTTTAGGATTATAGCATTTTTTAGTAAAATATCCCCATTTGAATTTATCTTACCTAATAACAATCCTCCTATTTCATCTTTATCCATCTGTTTAGCATATATCTTCATCTTTTTATAAGTCTTAGAACTAATTATAAGTGTCATATTTTCTTTTAACCCCCATCTTATCATCATAATCATTTGCAAGTTCAGTAATCTGCCTTTCAACACAATGATTATACTCAGTTCCTTCATCAAAATTATAAATCAAATCCAAACATCTTTTTACTAACCAATACCAATCTTTTTTATTTGATATTATTTTTATCTCATATTCAACATTACCCCAACAAATATGTCCACCACTCATAATATGAGTGTGCTGGTCTCTATTTGAAAAATGCTGTAATCTTCCTTGTATTCTAGTAACTTTGTGTGATATTTTTCTTAATTTATAACCTATTTCTATTTTGTATGTTCCTACTACTCTATTATGTATATTTTCCTGACATTTTGGTATTATGGGTATTGTAATTATAGTCATAGAAAGTGGTGTGGTTGTTATCTTTGCTACTCTTGGGTCTTTCTTCAATTCTTTTACGGCTTCTCCTTTAGAAAATTGAACCTTATAATCTTTATGATTATCTACAAAAAAGTTTAATGTCATGTTTTAGTCTCCATTTTTTATTGTGATACTGCCAAAGGCAGTGAGGCGTTATGCCCCACTTACCTTTGTCGTAACTGCAATTTTACTATACTTTATAGCTCTTGCAGTCAAAGCAACTTCTTCCCAACTATTTGAACCATTGGTTTGTGCTTCTACTTTTACTTCTTGGTCAGAAGTATCAATATTCACATTTTCCAACGCTTCTTCAATAGTCGTTCTAGTTGCTACGGTTATATAAATTGGTTTTGAACCAATCTTTCTAACTTCTAGCAACTTACCTTTGAGTGAATCAACAGTTTTGTTGTTGATTTTACTCATTGTTGTCTTTTGTGGCATTGTGTGTCCTCCATCTGTTTTAATTATTATATTAATATCTCACGAGTTGGTCAAAATTAACCACCGATTTATTAATATAAGTAGGGTGTTTTTCTTTTACTAAAACTCTTTTTGTTATATTTACTATTTGACTTACTAAGTCTAATGAGGAATATATAATCGCTTTCGTTCCACAAGGCATATCATTTACAAAAGTTCCTTCTAAAGTCCTTTCAAACTTATTACATTCTTCTTCATTAGATAAATTTACACCATATATTTGATAACCTATTTCTCCACCTATTCTTCCATCAATCATATAAGCCATACTTCCTTTTAACTTACTAAATATTTCCTTTCTTGCTTCAATGGTATCTACTGCTAAAAGGATTATTGTATTCCCGGTAATATCAAACTCTGTATCTTTTGTAACTTTTTCAACATGATTACAGATAATTATTCCTACATCTCTTGCTATTTTTTCTGTTAAGGCATCTACTTTATATTTACCTATATCGTGAACTCCATATAATTGACTAGGAATATTAGCATCTTCCACTTTGTCAAAATCATAGACTTCTATATCTCTTATACCCATCTTTGCTAATAAATAAGTCGCCCAACTTCCACCAATACCACAACCCAATGTTATCACTTTACAAGAGTTTAATATCTCTTGAGAGATTAAATTATATTGTCTTGCATATCTTTCTGTTTCAGTTTTCATGTTTGTAATCAACCCCATATACTATATTTTCTATTAAAGATGTCATTGATGCCAATATCTTCTTTTTTCCACAAGGAATATATATACTAAATAGTTTTTCCCCATGATTAAAATAATCATTAGTCTTGACAACATCTATTAAATATCTTAACTCTAAACTTCCTTTTATAGCAACTTTAATTGCCTCTATTTCTATCTCTGTCAAAGCTTCTGCTTCATAAACCCATAAATCTTGGCTACTATTTTTTCCGTAATCTGTATAACTTGATAAATCTTGTTTATATCCATCACCATAACTTACATTTATTATATTATGTGGTTTTACTTGTTCTTTGATTATTTTCTCTGCTTCTTCTTTAATTTTAATTCTTTCTACATTAATAATTTCAAGTATCTTATCATCTACTAATTTTAATTGTTTTTTAATCTTATTCCTAATAGTTCTTAATTTAACTAATTCTTTATTATCCTCTCCTTTTTTTATCTTAATCTCTGCAGGGACTTCAATATAAAAATCTGTTCCTAATGGTGATGGATATTTAAATCCATAACTTGCCTCATATTCAAATAATAAACTTTTTTTATTACTTTGTGCTACTACTAAAAATAAAAGACTTCTCCGAGATTCTATAAGTTTTTTATGGTTAAGTCTGTCTCCACTATCACTTCCACCACTAAATCTTGCACCCATACTATTATGGGAGTTATGAGAGATAAATCCCCCAAAACCACAGACAAAATTATGTTGTTTAGGTACTTCTATACTATAAACATCTTCACCCTCACATATTTCAATAGAGGTAATTTTTGCCTTACAGATATTTTTATATTCTCTATCACTTATTCTTCTCTCTCTCTTTTGTTTTATTGATTGAAAATATACATCATAAATATGGGAGTAATTATAATTTTTAAAGTTTTGTTTGGTTTTTCTAACAAGATTTTTATAACCCATAGAATTTAGTAAATAACACAAATCCGATACTAATTCTTTATAAACACTATAAACTCTTTTGTATATGTTCTTTTTACCTCTTTTTTCTATTGAACCATCACCCATTATTAACCCCTCCAAAAAAGAGTTTTTGGTTTCCATAGATGAAGTCATGATTATTTTAGGTATTCTTTTTATTCCTCTACCAATATTAAAACCATTAGTATGAAGAAAGTTACATAATATTGAAGATGATAAAATAAGTTGGTTAGTATAATAGTCTCCCTCAAACTTTATATTTTTTAGTTTTGTTTTTTTCTTAATTATTCTTTGTTCTATTCCAAATAGATTTTTAATAATATCTTGATTTATTTTAAGAAAATCCACATCATTATTAGAAATATTGCCTCTTAAATGATTTTTACTATCTTTCTTATCGGATAAACAACCCTCAGATAAAAGACTACCCATTAAATAAGCTAATTTTGGGGTTATCTTTTTAGGTAATTTAATAGTATGTTTTCTATCTTTAAAATACCAAAAATCGTTATCTTCCGATGTCTGTTTCCACATTTTTAGTTTACTAACATTACCTAAAACAAGATTCTCTTTAGTTTCATTTTCAAAACTTTTTAACATCATTATTTTATCTCCAACTTTAAGTTTTTTAGATTCTACCCATATACCTCTATCGTTCATAAGTCTGTGGTTAGGTGTAACTTTAATCTCTTTACCTTGTGCAATTATTTTAAGTATTTTATTAGAATATTCTTTAACTATACTTGTAGGTTTAATAAACTCAAAACCATCGTTATAATCATATGCCACTAATTTTGGTACTTCTTTAGTCTCATAAAGTTCTTTTGCTGTAATATTAGTACCATCACTTAAAAGTATGGGTACATCTCCAGTTAAACAATGAATATGACCAACTATTTTATCAACTTTATCTAAATGGTTTTTAAGTAACCATATATCACTTTCTGCTCCACCAATCTCTACATCTGCACCACCTGCCACCTGTGGTGGAAGTATAATATCTTCTACTATCAACTCTTTATCTCCTTTCTTTCCAATAAGCCACCCTGCCCACTCGTTAGGGTCGTTAGTTAATTCGGCTATCTTTAAAGCAACATTTTCAGAGAATATTATCGGTATCTTCTCATTCATTTCTTCAATTCCCATTATTCTTGTCCTCCTTCTATATCATAACTACTTAATGCTGTTGGTGGTATTACTCTGGCAGGAAGTGTAGATACTATTCTTTGATTTAATGGGGATGGTTCTTGATAACGAGTTATTCTATCGTCTTGTTCTTCCTCAAAATCGGTTATTTCAATATCTTTTTCACCCTTTCCAATACTTAAACTGACTTCATCATTGTTAAAATTAACATTTTTGTATTTCTTATATAAACGATTAGCACCAGTAAAATAAATCAAGTCCATATACTTATCATTGGGGGTATAAGTCTGTAAGAATTGTTTAATCAAAATCGCTAATTCTGGCAGTTGAATTTTACTTAAAAGTTCATCCATTTTTTCCTTGAATGTTCCATAACAACATCTTCTTTCGATAATATGTGGTCCAAAATATTTCTCACTATTATCCCTATTAAGTAGTATATATCTATCACAATCAAAATAAATCTTTGTTGGTGTGATATGAACTAGATAATTTCCCATATTAAATGCCTTACCACCATACTTTATCTTAACATTTTCAATATTAAATCTTATCTCATCTTTGTATACCCTTAGATTTTTAACAAAAGATAAATCTTTTAACCCATTAAAATAAGTCTTGAATGTCTTTTTTTCTATTGGATTATCTAATGCCCTATTTGTTTCTCTCATATCATTAATATTTTTTAGATAAAGACTAATTGATTTATTATAGTCTCCAATAATACTTGTTGTTTGTTTTATTGTAGATTCATTACTTTTTCTTATACTATCCAATTCTTTTATTAGTTTATTTAAAGAAGTATCGTTTATATTTCCATCTAAAAAGTTTATTAGTCCAACATTTTGAAGTTCTAAAATAATTTTTGAAACAGAATAACTTTCTGCATTATTAAGACAATTATTAATCTCAATAGAAAAGTCTTTTATCTTTTTAATATTTTCTTGAAGTTGTTGTTGTTTATATTTACAAAATCCATCACATATTATTTGAATACCATCTATTTTAATACTTTTGAAGTTTAGTTTTTCTTTCCATTCCTTTAAAATATTAACTATCCATTCATAATAACCTCCTGCAAATGTATTGTTACATCCTTTAGGGTTTTGTAATTGTAGCCAAATGATATTTTTATTTGGTAGATATTTCCCTATTCCATAATACTGATTTCCTAACTTAACAAAAATTTCATTTTCTGTTTGTGGTTGGAAAGTAGTATAATAATATCCAAAAGAATATCCGGGAAGTTTAGGATATGTTTTACATATCTCCTCATAATCATTACCTCTTATATAATCTTGAATAAAATTAGGATTCTGTAAAACAAGTGTTAAATCTTCAAAATATGTTGAATTATCGGCATCATAATTCGTAACAACTCTTTTAATACCTAAATCTTCTAGTTCCTTATTGAATTTTAAAAAGTCTTTAGGATTTTCATTAAATAAAGTCCAATTCTCTTTATCTTGTATTATAAACTCGTCTTTTGTTGTCATTTAAATAAACCCTCAATTAATTTTACTATACCTGCCCCAATAATACCACCAACTACAGAAGATAATAAAAATATGAATATCATACCCATAGTCATAAAAAAATCAGCAGCAATTATCATTCTTCAATATCATTAAAATTTAATTCCATCGCATTACCACAACTATGACACTTGCATATAATTCTACCCTCTACAGAGACATCATTATAATAACCTTGTTCTGTGTGCATGTCTGAATTAAACTCTACTCTATCGGAATCACACTTAACACATCTAATCTTAAATAAGTCAAACTTCCAATGTCTGCAAGGTTTTTGATATTTAGTCCTAAAATCGTCTAATTTCATAGTTCTTATTGCTTCTAATCTGTTTTTTTCTTCTAATTCTCTTTTTTCTCGTTCTAATTTTTGTCTTTCCATCTCTTTACCCCATCTTATTTTTTGTTCCTCTTTTTTAATTATCTCGTGATGAGTTGTACAAACAGGTAGACCATCTATAATAAATAAGGCCTCTGTTTTTTTATTTACTTTTTTACATTCACCACATAGTATTATTTTTTGTTTCATTATGTTTTTTTCTGTTTATTTTGTGATTATGAAAAGAAAGGGAGAAAATAAAATAAAAAAATGTTCCCTCTTCTTTTTAAATCTAAATCTGTAAGGATTTAAATTTTTGAGATAAGTAGTAGATGTATTGGTTTATTGGTTTCTGGTCAAGACTTACGGAATCTGCCGTTTGTCTGCATATTACTTCTGTCCCATCGGTAACAGAAAAACCAGCTTTCTCAAAAACTGTTCTTATAGTATCGTTTACCTCTACTACAAGGGTTTTGAGTTCACCACCAATACTACCAGCAACTTGAATTGTTGGCACTATTGCTACTACTTCTCTTGTTTTGGTTTTTTTCTTTGTCATATTTAATTGTTTTCTCCTATTTTATTAAGAGTCTTAAATATCTTTCTTAGTTCTTTAGAAGTAAATATAAACCCACAAAAATCAGTATTATTCAATATGATTTTAAGATTTTTTTTAGGAAATTCTTTTGTAAATGGAATTAGAATAAAGTTATTATTTACTCCAATACCTCTTTTAAAATCTTCTCTTAATTCTTGTTTAATATCTTTTTTGTTTACCATTCTTTAGGTTTTACTAAGTTATTTAATTTAATCTTCTTAAATAGTTTAATCATCTCTCTTTCTTTATATCCTGCAATACCACAACCAACCCTTGTTAATAGGAAAAGTTTATTAGGATTTTGTTTTATTACATTAACCAATCTTTCAACACTTTTTTTTATTTCCTTAATATCTCTTTTCTCCATTTGTTTATTTAAGGTTGGGAAGGCATAACATTGTCCAGTTAATCCCTCATATACTCCTTTTTTTGCATTAAACTTATCTTTTGCTAGTTTAGCCGCACCACCAATATGATTACCTCTTTCATTACTACCAAAAATGAATATTTGGTTTTTCTCTAATCTTCCAATATATTCTGGTGTATATTCACTTTCTTTTATAAGTTTTAACAATTCTGTATTTTGGGCAGAATAGGCGGCAGAATAGACAGCAGAATTGGCAGAATAGGCGGCAGAATAGGCGGCAGAATAGGCGGCAGAATTGGCAGAATAGGCGGCAGAATAGGCGGCAGAATAGGCAGAATAGGCGGCAGAATAGGCGGCAGAATAG
>Ga0172381_10005335_pt1 | contig 13074 bp, 15 predicted proteins | sample Leawel6488metaG_FD_119754 | JGI IMG/M metagenome (GOLD analysis project Ga0172381, IMG submission 119754) | Leachate microbial communities from a municipal landfill in Southern Ontario, Canada - Leachate well 64-88 metaG | ecosystem: Engineered > Solid waste > Landfill > Unclassified | place... | reverse complement strand
TTTATTAACAGTCCATCCGGCGAATATACCAATTACTAAAGCAAAGATTACGCTTATTGCAAATAAATTATAATTTACGCCAGTTATTGTAATTGATTGATCTATTTGTATTTGATCAGCAGTTATCATTGGTTCTTGAAGTGATTCTCCTGTTGCAATGCTTTTCATATTTGGTGCTTGCATTAAGTCTGATGCAGAAAAAGTGTTTGATTGTAAAATTCCTTGCATTGAAAATAAAATAATGCTTGCAAAAATTACAGCACTAATACCAAGTGTAATTAATATCTTTGCTTCACTAGTTTGATTTGGATTAATTATTTCTTTTCCTTTATTTGTTAATTCATAATATTTCCATTTGTATCCTTCATCAATTTTTTTAACAAGGTCAGCATCAAGAAGTAAATTACAATGTTCTTTTATGGTTGAATTTCTTAAACTCAGTGTAGTACTTAGTTCACTTAAAGTCATTCGTCTAGTCATCAATTTTTTCAAAATGTTAACTCTGCTTTCTGCAGCAAGTGCTTTGAAACTTTTATCATCTAAAACAAACTTTCTATCCATTTAGATATACTTAGTGTTTTTGTTTTTTTAATAGTATGGATTATCTTCGGTGTCTGCAGCAAGTGTTTTTTGTCCAGGCACTAGATAATTAATTAAAATATACATTAATCCAGCCAAGTTTTTTACAATTAAATTTCCAATAAACATTACCAGGATAAATGCTTCAATAGCATATAACAACCAAGCTAGTTTTGCTATTTCATTAATTATTGGTATTTGTTCAAGTAATTGTTTGTTTAATTCTTGGTTTTCTGTTTGTGCAGCAAATTGATCAGTAATTGTTGTTATGTAAGTGTCTGAATTTACCATATTATCAAATGTATTAAAGTTTGTTACAAATGTTAAAACGTCAGCATCATTTTTGTTTTCAAATTGATTAAATCCAGGCATTTTTTTTATCGAATTTAATGTTTGTTTTTGTGAATCAACAATAATCTTGACCATTGGAGTTTGCAACATTCCACCAAAGGTTTGTGCGTCACCTATTGTTGTACTTAATATTTGAGTAGCAAATCTTTGTTCATAAATATCTTGTGCTGGAAAAGTAATTACAAGTATAAAAATCAATAATCCTACTGCTGAAAGTATAATAATTTTATTTGCTGCACTAATTCCAGAACGAAGTGTTGGGAGTGATTTGTATTCTTTTTCTTTTTTTATTAATGATTCAAAAGCTAAAGGTATTCCTCCAGCTGCAAGTAGTAAAGGAACTAAAAATCCAACATTTCCAAATAGTATTGTTCCAAGTGTTACTCCAAGAACATATCCTACTAATGAAAATCCTAAAGCATATTGTAAATTTGCATGTTTAATTATTAATAAAATACAAGCTATTGAAAGTGAAACAAAAATTAAAAACATTATAAATTCAAAACTTATCATTGCATTAATTAATGGAAAAACATTTATTGTTAAAAAATGATCAAGAGTTATTTTTGTTATTGAGAAAAAAAAGTTTGCAGAAATAATTGAAATAATTAAAGTTATTGTTAATGCAATTGTGGTAATATAATTATCCATAAATAACATAACAAAATCTATTATTTAATAGTTACTACTCACTATATTTCAAGCCAATTGTTATAGGCTTACTTATTTGTGTTTCTCTTTTTCCTGTTATTGGATTATCAAAAGTCCATTTTAAGTAGCATGTGTGTCCAGTTTCTTCTTGATAAGTTGGAGTAAGTATCATATTTATTTCATATACTCCTTTAGGTTTAATTAATGCAGTACTATCTGATTGTGGTTCAAACCAATCAGGGCATAAAGCATATGATTTAACATCTTCTGTTTCAATTAAAATATTAGTTACATCAACAGTTCCATTATTTTCTAAATTTACTTTTTCAAATGTAAATTGTATTGGTGTACATCCATCAGGATTACAATTTGTGCTTAACCTTGTTTTTGATAAAGCAAGGGCTATTTGTTGAGATTTACTAACATGGAAATTAGCAGTGTATTCTTTTTCTTGTCCTGTTAAACTGTCTGAACTTATAACTAATTTTCCTTTAAATTCATCATCAACATTTGCAGTTATTGGAATACTTATTTTTAATGTAACTGTGGTTTTTTCGCCTTTCCCAATTGTGTCAATTAATATTTTTTCAGGACTGTCTTGGTAATTTAAAAATTCAAACCAATCCAGTTTATCCTTTGAACTGTCATCAGGAACCATTTCAATATTTAATCCTTCAAGATCAAGTGTCTTATCACTATTTTCAATTGTAATTATTATTGGTTTATCAAATTCTCCAGCTTCAAGGGTTAAATCAGATATTGTTTTTTTAGCTTCTGCTAAACCAGTTCCACTTAATTTAATAAGTGCTGGGCTTATTGTTGGATTAACATCTATTGTTAAAGTATCACTGATTCTAGTTCCTTTAATACTTAATTTTACTACTGTTGTTTCTGCTGCTTTTAATTTAGCTGTACTTTTTACTTCTACTGTAAAATTAATTGACTTTGCATTTCCGTTGTTTATTGTAAGTGCACTTTGGTCAAAGGTAATATCAAGTAAACCTTTAGTATCACTTGCAATCAATTTTTCATCAGTAATTGATGTAGTAACATTATCAATAATTATTACTCCATTTAATTTTTGTCCAGCATAAATTTTTTCAATATCTGAAGTAATTGTTAAATCCGCTTCAACATCTTTTTCAAGAGGCACATTGATTGTAGGCTCACCCTCTAATGGAACCGTAAAAGTATCACGATATATTTTATAATCATTTGAAGTTATTGTATAATTATATTTTCCAGGCATTAGTGTAACAGTGTGGCTTGCTGCTGATTCAGGTCCATAAACGGTTCCACTGCTTGTTGAAATTATTAATTTTGCAGAAGTTACACTCCCTCCATACTCATTAATATTAATTGTTATAGTTTGTTGTAAACCTAAATAAAAAAGCACTGCAATTAAAATGACTAATCCAACAACACCTAAAATAATGAATGGTTTTGCTTTTGCAAGTCCAATTTGTGCAAGTTTTCCGCCTTGTCCAGCATAGTATTTTGCATCATCCGCATAATCCATTGGGCTTGGTCCACTTGGAGGATTATAAGAATCATTACTAAAAGGGTCATTTCCATCAAACATAAATACCAAAATACTTAGGCGTTTTTCTTTTATAAACCTTATTATTAGCAAATAATTAAATGCTTTGCATACATAATATTAGTGATTGTTATGAGAATTTCATTTATTGGTTATAAAGAAAATCCTATTAATTTCTTTAAGGAATTAGCTGCGGATTTATCAAAAAAAGTTTCAGGTCTTGAGTTAAATGAAAGATTTGTTCCTAGTTTAGAAGATTTACCGTTTGTGGCTCTTGAAGAGACGGAAGATAGTGAATTTATTTTTGTTTTTGCAGTAACAACTAATGATGCAGAAAGACTTTTGATTGAAGAAAAATTAGTTGATGTTGAACTTAGTTCAAGAACAAGAATTTTAAAAGCAATTGAACTTGATGATTATTCTGACCTTGATGAATCACAGTACCTTGAAGAAAAAGCTAATTTAGTTGATCATTATTCTGATATAATTATTGGAATTTTATTTAATGAAATTTCTTTTGAGCCTGAAGAAAAAGATTTTTCTATTTAAAAAATTAAAATTAGATTTTATTAATAAATTTATTTTTTTATTAAATAATTTTTTATTTCTTAATTAAATTTTTCATCATCAAGAGAGTCAACACTTGTTTTTTGTATTTCAAGTTTTAATTCATTTTTTGATTTTAATATTTTGATTTCTTTTTCTTGGTTTTCAATTAATTTTTGCATATTGGTAAGGGCAATGTGTTTATCTTCAATTTCTCTGCGGAGTCTATCAATTTCTCTTTTAAATCTTTTTTCAACAAGTTCTTTTATTTCAGTTTTTTTCTCTTCAAGAGACATTATTTGATTAGTGTGTTCATTTCTAACTTTGATTGTTTCATCTTCTATTTCAAGAGCCATTTTTCTAGCATAATCTCTTTCTTTTTTTAGTTCTTTTATTAATTCAAGAGTTTTGTTTGCAAAGTTTGTATGTATTTCTTCAACAAGTCTAACTTTTTTTTCAAGGTCTAAAAAACTTCCTTCAACATAATTAATTTGAGCTAAATGTGTTGCTAAAGATTTTCGTGCATCTTTTACGGCAGCGTCTAAAAATTTATCTTTTGAATGTAATTCCTCTTCTACTTCAGCAATAGTTTTTTCTTCACTTCTAAAAAAACTTTTTCGTTTAAGTTCAATATTTCTTTTACGAAGATCAGCTAATTCTTCTTCTCGTTTTCCTAAAATTTCAAGTAACCCTTTTGCAGTGTCTCCTTTTTTAATAAAAGGTGTTTTTCTTCCGATTAAAAACCGATTAATTTTTTCTATTTCATATCGTGCTTTCATTCCAAGTTCTAAAATTTTTTGTTGTAAACTTGCATATAAATCAGGAACGTTTGCATTTTCAGTTGCATTAACTAATTCAATTCTAAATGTTTTTGTTTTTTCCATTTTTATGTTTGATTGTAAAATTATCAAATCTTTTCGTAGAATTTCTAAAAATTCGCCAATATCAGGGGTATTTTTTTCAAGGAGTAATAAAGTTTCTTTGTTAATGTCAGTAAGCAATTCATATAATTCTACTAGTTTTTGAGTGGTTCTTTCAAGTTCAAAAACAAACCCATCATGGTTTAATTTAGCCCAATTTGTTCTAGCAGTTAAATTATGTAATTCTTCAATTTGTTTAGTTGCACGAATTACATTTTCATCAAGTATTGACATGATAATATAACAAATCAGTGATATTTAATTCTTCTCCTAGCAAAGCAATTTAACTTTATAAGTTCATTATTACTTATGCTTAAACAAAAAAATGGTCTTTCTTACAAATCACTATGTATTGATCCTCACAAGGCATCTACTGAAAAGAATGTTTTTTTTACACATGCTCATTCTGATCATATAAAACTTGGAAAAAATTCAAAGTTTTTTGCAACAAGTCCAACAATTGATTTAGTTAAAAAAAGATTTCAAAGAAAGTATGAAATGAATTTTACGCCTGTTCCTTTTAATTCTAAATTTAATATTGATGATGTTGAATTAACCTTACTTGAAAATGGACACATTTTAGGTTCAACTCAAATAAAAATTAGTGCTGATAAAGAATATGGTATTACTTCAGATTTTAGATTACAAGATTCATTATTATTTAAAGGTGCAAAACCAATTGATTGTGATACTTTAGTTCTTGAAACAACTTTTGGTTCACCTCAATATGTTTTTCCAAAACAAGATGTTGTTACAAATGAATTTATTGATTGGGTTAGTAAAGAAGCAAAAACAAAATTAGTTGTTTTGGCTGGTTATTCTCTTGGTAAAGCACAAGAGTTAACAAAAATTTCAAATCTTGCAGGGTATGTTCCGCTTGTTCATGAGTCTATTTTTGAAATGAATAAAATTTATGCGGCGCATGGAAAAGATGTTGGTGATTATAAATTACTTGATCATAATATAAAAGATTTTTCTGTTTTAATTATGCCTCCTCAATTAGTAAATCATTTTTTGCTAACTACATTGAGGGAATTTGATTCGCGTAAAGTTGCTTCTGCACTTGCAACAGGGTGGACTTATGCAAGAGGATTTGATAAATTATTTCCACTTAGTAATCATGCGGATTATAATGATTTAATTGAATATGTAAAACAAGCAAATCCAAAACTTGTTTTAACCGATCATGGTCAATGTGATGAATTTTCAAGAAAATTAAATCGTTTGGGATTTAAATCAAAACCTCTAAAACAACATAAGCAACAAGTGTTATTTGATTTTTGATTGTGAATTTTAGTTATTTATTAATAATTAACCATTTTTTAAAGTCATTTAGCTTTATTTAAAAGCCTTTTTCTATGTGATTTTTGTATGTATAGAACAAATACTTGTGGTGAATTAACTCTTGCAAAAGAAGGGCAAGAAGTAACTCTTGCTGGTTGGTGTGATACTGTAAGAGATCATGGTAATATTACTTTTATTGATCTTCGTGATAGATATGGTTTAACCCAAATTGTTCTTGATCATTCAAAAAATGAAGATGTTGCAAACATTGCAAAAAAAGCAAGAAAAGAGTTTGTTTTACAAGTAAAAGGAATTATAAAAAAAAGACCTGTTGGAACTGAAAAAAAAGAAATGATTACTGGTGAAATAGAAATTGATGTTACTAGTGTAAAAATTTTAACTGAAGCCGCACCTCTTCCAATTGATTTAACAGAAAGAACAAATACAAATGAAGATTTATTGTTAAAATATAGATATTTAAATTTAAGAAAAAAAGAAATGCAAGATAAATTTTTGTTAAGACATAAAATTGTAAAATCAGTTAGAGCATTTTATGATAGTGAAAATTTTATTGAAATAGAAACTCCTATTTTAGCAAAGAGTACTCCTGAAGGTGCAAGAGATTATTTGGTTCCAAGTCGAGTTAATCCTGGTCGATTTTATGCTCTTCCTCAATCTCCACAATTATTTAAACAATTAATTATGATTTCTGGATTTGATAGATATGTTCAAATCGCAAAATGTTTTAGAGATGAAGATTTACGTGCAGATAGACAACCTGAATTTACACAAATTGATGTTGAAATGAGTTTTGTTGAACAAGAAGATATAATGGAACTTCATGAAAGATTAATGAAACAGATTATGAAAGAAATCAAAGGATTTGAATTAAAACTTCCTTTGCCAAGATTAACTTATACAGAAGCAATGGAAAGATATGGTATTGATAAACCAGATACTCGTTTTGATTTAGAATTAATTGATTTAACCAAAATTTTATCAAAAGATGATTTCCAAGTTTTTAACACTGTTGTTGCAAATGAAGGGATAATTAAAGGAATTAATTTGAAAGGGAAATCAGATTTATCAAGAAATGAAATAAGTAAACTTGAAGAAGTTGTAAAAATTTACAAAGCAAAAGGTCTTGCAACATTAAAAATGATTGATGGAAAAATTGAAAGTAATATTGTAAAATTTTTTAAAGAAGATACTCTTGCAAAACTTGTGCAAGTTGCAAAACTTGAAAATGGTGATATTTTGTTAGTTGTTGCTGATAAGAAAAATATTGTTTTTGATTCACTTGGAAACTTGCGAAATTATTTAGGAAAAGAATTTGATTTAATTGATAAAACAAAATGGAATTTCTTATGGGTTTATGATTTCCCAATGTTTGAATGGGATGCTGAAGAAGGTCGACCAAAATCAACACACCATCCATTTACTTCTCCAAGAATGGAAGATATTGATTTACTTGAAACTGACCCGTTAAAATTAATGAGTGTTGCTTATGATTTAGTTTTGAATGGTTTTGAGCTTGGTGGTGGAAGTATTAGAATACATGATCCTATGGTTCAAGCTCGTGTTTTCAAAGCACTAAATATATCTGATGAAGATGCATAAGAAAAATTTGGTTTCTTTCTTGAAGCATTCAAATATGGTGCTCCTCCACATGGGGGTTTAGCATTTGGTCTTGATAGGTTAGTAATGCTTTTGAGTGGAAGTACTGATATACGTGATACAATAGCTTTTCCTAAAAATAAATCAGCAGTATCTCCAATGGATGGTTCTCCTGGTTTAGTAAGTCAAAAACAAATGGATGAATTATTTTTAGCTTCAACAGTGCCAGAAGAAGAAAAATAACTTTTTTTATTAATACTTTTTATTTTTAAAAGCTTTCTAGCCATTTATATTGTATGGTAGAAATAAAAATTGATGAAGAACTTGTAAAAAAAGTTGCAATAAACGCAAGACTTATTTTAACTGATGAAGAATTAAAAAAATTTACTCCTCAACTTGCAGAAGTTATTTTAGAATCTTTTAACAAACTTGATAGTATTAATGCAAATGAAGAACCATCTTTTCAACCAATAGAACAAAAAAATAAATTGCGTGAAGATATAGTAAAAGAATCTTTAACACAGGAAGAAGCTTTACAAAATGTAAAAGAAGATTTGCGAGAAAACGGTTATATTAAAGGGCCAAAAGTAATGTAGTGATTGTTATGGTTTATGAAGAAACATTGAATTATTTTGTTAAAGAAGCAAAAAAAGATTTTTCTCTTGTTGAAAAAAACTTAGAATCAATTATTGGTGAAGTAAAAGAAAATATAAAAAATGGTTTAAATCATATTGAATTTTTTGATGAAGAATTTGTTTTAGCACAACTTAAAGAATTAAAAACTAGTGAAAAAAAAGGAAAACTTTATGGAGTTCCAATTACAGTAAAAGATACTGCTTGTGTAAAAGGTCTTGAATCAAAAAGTGGTTCACAAATTTTGAAAGGATATGTTCCTCTATTTGACGCAACTGTAATTGCAAAAGCAAAAGAAGAAGGAGCTATTATTTTAGCAAAAACAACTCAAGATGAATTTGGTTTTGGAACATTTAGTACTAATACTCAAAAAATTCCTCTTAATCCATTTGATAATGCACGAAGTTGTGGTGGTTCAAGTGGTGGTTGTGCAGGATTTACGGCAAGTACAAAAAATTATCATGTTTCAATTGGAGAAAGTACTGGTGGAAGTATTGCAGCACCAAGTGCATATTGTGGTGTTGTAAGTGTTACACCAACTTATGGTTTAGTTTCAAGAAATGGTTTGATTGATTATGCAAATTCTCTTGATAAATTTGGAGTTCTTGGAAGAAACGTTGATGATGCATTTAGTTTACTTGAAGTAATAGCTGGAAACGATGAAGCAGATTCAACAAACCTTGGGATTGAATATGTTGCAGAAGAAGTTCCTCTAAAAAAAGTTGCAATTGCAAAAGATATTTTAGAAAAATGTGATGAAGAAGTAAAAAAAATATTTCTTGCAAAAATTGAACAATTAAAAAAATATGTTAAAGTTGAAGAAGTAACACTTCCTCTTAATTTAGAATATGCGTTGAGTGCATATTATATTATTGCGACAAGCGAAGCATCAACAAACCTTGCAAAACTTTGTGGACTACGTTATGGTGTTCAAGGGGACGTTGAAGGAAAACATTTTGATGAATATTTTAGTGAAATAAGAAATGCAAATTTTAGTGAAGAAGCAAAAAGAAGAATAATTCTTGGAACATTTGCAAGAATGTCAGGTTACCGTGATGCTTATTATTTGAAAGCTTTAAAAGTAAGAACAAAATTAATTAATGAATTCAAAAATGCGTTTAAAGAATATGATGCAATATTGTTTCCAACAATGCCAACAATTGCACCACGTTTTGATGAAATAAAAAACATGACTCCTATGCAAAATTATGCAATGGATCTTTGTACAGTTCCAGCAAATTTAGCAGGATTTCCACATTTAAGTATCAACGCTGGATTTAGCGAAGGCCTGCCAGTTGGTTTAATGGTTGTTGCAAACCACTTACAAGAAAATAAATTATACTCTTTAGGAAAGGTGTTAGAATGAGTGAAACAAGTGTAATGATTGGTCTTGAAATTCATACTTATCTTGATACAAAATCTAAATTGTTTTGTGGTTGCTCAACTAATATAATTAATGCTCAACCAAATTCACATTGTTGTAATGTATGTCTTGGTCATCCAGGAAGTAAACCAGTGTTGAATGCAAAAGCTGTAGAACATGCGATTAAAGTTGGGCTTGCGTTAAATTGTAAAATAAATAAAGATTTTTTCTTTTCAAGAAAAACATATTTCTATCCTGATATGTCTGCAAATTATCAAATAACTCAATATGAAGTTCCAGTAGCAGAAAAAGGATTTGTAATGCTTGGAGAAAAAAAGATTGGGATAACACGAGCGCATCTTGAAATTGATCCTGCGGCACTAGTTCACCCAAATGGAATGGGTACAAGTAATTATTCTTTAATTGATTATAATCGAAGTGGATTTCCTCTGCTTGAAATAGTAACTGATCCTGATATGACTTCTCCTAGTGAAGCTCGAGATTTTTTAAAAAATCTTGAAAACATTTTATCTTACTTGCAAGTTTTAATGCCTGGTTCGGTTCTAAAAGCAGATTGTAATGTTTCAATTAATGGTGGAAAAAGAGTTGAAATAAAAAATATTTCTGGGTTTGCTGCTGCAGAAAAAGCTTTGACTTATGAAATTAGTAGGCAAAAAAAAGAAGCTGAACTTGGAAATTCAGTGGAACAACAAACCAGAGCTTTTAATGCAGAAACTGGAAAAACTTTGCCTTTACGAAAAAAAGAAACAGAAGAAGATTATGGTTATATTTTTGATCCGGATCTTGTAAAAGTTTCTCTTGAAGATGAACAAATAGAAAAAATAAAAAGTGAAATGCCTGAACTTCCAAAACAAAAACAACAAAGATTTGTTAGTGAATATGGTTTAGCAGATTATGATGCGCAAGTTTTATGTTCTGAATTTGCAATTGGGAAATTATTTGAAAATTTAATGCAAAAAAAAGCAGATCCAAAATTATCTGCACAATTGTTAACTCGTGAATTACTTTCAATATTAAATCACGATTCATTATCATTAAATGAAGTTGAAGTTTCAATTGATGCATTATTTGATTTAATTTTAATTATGCAAGAGGGAAAAGTAAATGATAGAAATGTAAAACAAGCAATGATAAATTATATTTCTGGAGATAAACAAGTTCCAAAAACATATTTAGAAGAAAATGATTTGCTTGTAGATGACTCTATTGATGTTGACAAAATAATTATTGAAACATTGGAAGGAAATGAAGAAGCAGTAGCTGATTATCAAGGTGGAAATGTAAAAGTTTTAAACTTTTTAGCAGGGCTTATTATGCGAGAAACAAAAGGTGCTGTTAGAATTGATGAAGTACTTGAAAAATTAAAAGAAAAATTAAGTGGTTAATTTGAAAGTGATACAAATTAAAACAAATAAAAGAAATGAATTAATTGATATAACTTCTAAAATACAAAAAATAATTTTAGAATCAAAAATTTCTTCAGGGGCTTGTATTCTTTACATACCTCACACAACTGCAGGAATTATAATTAATGAAAATGCTGATCCTGACGTTAAAACAGATCTTTTGGCAGCTCTTGGTGCGATGGTTCCAAAAATCAATTTTTTACATGGTGAAGGAAATTCTGATTCTCATTTAAAGTCACTTATTTGTGGAAAAGAAAAAATTCTAATTGTTGAAAACAATACTCTTGTGCTTGGTACTTGGGATGGAATTTATTTTGCAGAATTTGATGGTCCAAGAAATAGAAAAGTATTTGTTAAACTAATTGAATAATAATTTCATTGTACCAAAACGCCTTTATAAATAAACTAATGTAATATTTTTGTCCTTTCTTTGTTATTCACTTCTGGAAAAGCAACTTTGCTTTTCCGAGGGTTTTTATATTCCTTTGATATTAATAGAATAAAGTAGGAGATGATTTTTTTGAAGAAATTAATGGTAGTTTTAAGTTTATTATTTGTGTTGCAAAGTGTATTTGCAGCAACACCTTGGGATTTTTTAAAGATTCCAACACAAATTGCTGGGATAATTAATCCACTTGTAATGGGATTATTGTTTTTAGTTTCGTTAGGGTTACTAATTGTAGCTCTTTTAGCGTTTAAGAAAAAAGGTTCAAAAAGATTAATGCTTGTTGCCGGGGCTTTCGGGTTATTTTTTATAAAAAGTGCGCTTGGATTAATTGATTTGTATGTGTCTCCAGGAATTTTTATGAATTTTGCTGTTCAAGGAGTATTTGATTTATTGATTATTGGAGCTTTTGCAATTGCATTACTTAAAAAATAGTTGATGGAAATGAGTAACATTGAAGAAGATATGATTCTCTCTCCACGAGACCAAGTCTACTCTATTATAATAAAAAATCCAGGTCTGCATTTTCGTGAAATACAACGAAGAGTAGATATTGCTACAGGGGCTCTTCAATATCATATTGATTATCTTAAAAAAAAGGGTTTAATAAAAGAAGAAAAATCTGGAAAATTTGTTCGTTTTTATTCAGCTAGAGAAGAAACTGTTGATAAAAATTTGATGAATTTATTAAGACAAGATCAAGTAAGAAAAATTTTATTGTTTTTACTTAATAAAAGACGAGCAAATACAAAAGTACTTGCAGAAAGCCTTGGGATGTCAAAATCAACTGCTCAATTTCATATGAATAAGTTAGTTGAAGAAAATATTGTTCTTGAAAAAAAAGAAAAGAATAATACATTTTATTCAATAATAAAAAAAGAACCAATTATTGAACACTTGGTTGTTTATAAAAAATCTTTTCTTGATGAACTTGTTGAAAATTTTGCAAACCTTTGGGAAAAAGAACTTGGGCTTGAATAAGTTTTTTTTAGATCACCGGCATGATACTTATAATAGGTTTATATTTGGAAATTGTGTTTATTGTGTATGAAAAGTGTTTTCGTTAGTTATATAAACTTATTAGTAATAAGTATATATAATAAAGTGGTTTTTATGCAAGCAAGAACAGTATTACATTATCCTAGACTTGATACAGTTATAATGGTTGAAGATACAATAAAAGATTCAAAAGAAGAATTTACAAAAACTGCTTTATGGCGAGAATTGCCAAAAAAGGTTCAATATCAAACTCTTCAAGTTATTTTAGATTATTTGTTTGAATCAAAAAAGATACTTTTCATGGAAAACAAAATTGTTTGGATAGCTTCAAATTCAAAGCTTGACAGTTTAGTTTCAAATGGAAAGGAATATTGATGTATCGGGTTATTGGGACAGAAGAATTTGACATTTCTTTTAATAAAATAAAACTTAAAGCTATTTCTGAAAATGGACAAGCCATTGAATTAAAAAAATTAATTGAAAAAGGAATTGAGAAATTAAAATATGATTATAAATATGGTGAACATATTACAAAAAAGCAAATTCCAATTGAATATAAGAAAAAATATTGTGTTGAAAATTTATGGAAATTAAATTTGAATAGTTTTTGGCGAATGATTTATACAATCAGATGAACTGAAATTGAAGTAATATCCATTGTTCTTGAAGTTTTGGATCATAAAGATTATGACAAAAAGTTTGGTTATAAAACTAGTTGA
>Ga0172381_10005334_pt1 | contig 13075 bp, 8 predicted proteins | sample Leawel6488metaG_FD_119754 | JGI IMG/M metagenome (GOLD analysis project Ga0172381, IMG submission 119754) | Leachate microbial communities from a municipal landfill in Southern Ontario, Canada - Leachate well 64-88 metaG | ecosystem: Engineered > Solid waste > Landfill > Unclassified | place... | reverse complement strand
ATCGCCCACGACTGTGCCATTCGAACCATAGAATTATATATGGCCGAATCACCATGTGGATGATACTTACCCATAACTTCACCGACTATGGTCGCTGACTTACGATATTTTGTCGTCGAACGAACGCCGGTATTATTCATCGCATATAGAATACGTCTATGAATTGGCTTTAATCCATCTCGAACATCCGGCAAAGCGCGAGCGACTATAACGCTCATTGCGTAGTCTAGATAGCTTTCTTGCATCTCGGTGTTGATATCACGATCTTTGATATAGCCTATTTCATGTCCCGGTAATTTTTCGATTTTTAATTCTTTCTTTTTTGCCATATTTAGATATCCAAATTCTTTACATTTGTTGCGTGGGTTTGAATAAAACGTTTGCGTGGCTCGACATCATCCCCCATAAGAACACTGAAAACTTCATCCGCTTTTTCGGCATCCTCAACACTTACTTGTAACAATACTCTGTTTTCTGGATCCATCGTCGTTTCCCAAAGCTGTTCGGGGTTCATCTCACCCAAACCCTTGTATCGTTGAATAGAAACACCGGGGATCTTGGTCGTAGATTCCGTATTCTCTCCTACTTCCTCAGCTTCTTCACTACTCACTTCCTCTTCGGTCTCCTCAGTATTCTCGCCGATTTCTTTGACGGAAAAAGCCAGTTCATTGTTTTTTTGCCCCTCTTTGTCTTTTTTCTTATTTTGAATTTCAGCGATTATTTCATCCTTTTCGGCCTCATTGTAAGCATATAATTTTTCTTTGCCTTTTTGTATTTTAAATAAAGGCGGCTGAGCAATATAAATATAACCATTTTCAATTAAATCTGGAAATTGTCGGAAAAAGAAAGTCAAAAGCAATGTCCTAATATGGGCTCCGTCAACATCAGCATCCGTCATAATAATAATTCGATGATATCTGAGTTTCGACAGGTCGTATTGTTCACCAATGCCAGTACCGAGAGCAATAATCAAGGCCTTGATCTCGTCGCTTGACAGCATCCTGTCCATTCGGGCGCGCTCAACATTTAGGATTTTGCCCTTCAATGGTAGTATTGCTTGAAAAACGCGGTCACGACCCTGCTTGGCAGAACCCCCGGCCGAATCACCCTCTACAATATAGATCTCGCTTATTTCTGCGTTTTTGCTAGAACAGTCAGCTAATTTACCAGGAAGAGTCATACCTTCCAAAACGCCTTTTCTAATAACAGTGTCTCTTGCTGCCCTAGCTGCCAGACGAGCCCTAGCCGACAAGGAACATTTATTGATTATTTTCTTGGCTTCATTTGGGTTTTCTTCCAAATAATAGCTAAAGTATTCACTCAAAACAGTGGAAACAATATTAGAAATCTCGGGATTCCCAAGCTTTGCTTTGGTCTGACCCTCAAACTGAGGGTTAGGTAGTTTGACCGACAAAACTGCCGTCAATCCCTCGCGAACATCATCTCCGGTTAGATTACCATCACTGTCTTTTAGGATATTATATTTTCTAGCATAGTCGTTTAACGACCTCGTCAGGGCAATTCGAAAGCCGGTAAGGTGAGTGCCACCCTCTGGAGTATGTATATTGTTTGCAAATGTTTGAACATTTTCGTTGTAACCATCCGTATATTGGATTGCTATCTCAACGTTTGTATTCTCTGCTGCCTTCTCAACATAAAAAATTGGGTCATTTATTTTCTGCTTGGTATGATTTAGATGGTCAACATAAGACTTGATACCACCTTCGAAATAAAAGGCATAAGCCCGATCAGTTTTCTCATCAACAAGCTTAACCTTGGTCCCCTTGGTTAAATATGACTGTTGACGCAATCTGTCTAATATCGTTGTGAAGCTAAATCCTACGGTGTCAAAAACTTCCGGGTCGGGCAAGAAAGTTATAGTGGTACCAGTCGAAGTCGATGTGCCAACATTTTTTATCGATCCAACCGGCTTACCTCCATCTTTAAATTCTTGAACCCATTTTTTGCCGTCACGCCTGACTTCTGCCCGGACATAAACAGACAGAGCATTCACGACCGAAACGCCAACCCCATGAAGACCACCAGAAACCTTGTAGCCAGAGCCGCCAAACTTTCCGCCGGCGTGCAGAACTGTGAGAACGGTTTCTAGGGCACTTTTCCCGGTCTGTTTTTGTTTGTCGACAGGAATACCACGACCATTATCGTAAACCGAGACACTGCCATCCTTATGTAGGGTGACCTTGATACTGTCACAGTATCCAGCCATCGCCTCATCTATCGCATTGTCGACAACCTCCCATATCAGATGATGAAGGCCAGCAACCCCCGTACCCCCAATATACATACCCGGACGTTTTCTAACTGCCTGCAATCCCTCTAAGACCTGGATTGATGAAGCATCATATGAAGCTGTTTTTTCTTTATTAACCATTAACCTCTTGTCTTTTGGCCACGTTAAGCCATTATTACGCACGTACTGGCCATGCGCTCACCGAAAAAATATCTTAAATAACAAAATAAAAATTACTTTAATATCCTGTATCTATTGTAGCTGAGTTTATGCTTAAATGCAAGAAAATTTGTGCTTATTTTTGCTAAATTATCTAAACCAGTTTTTTGCGGATATCGGCTAGATTTTTTTCTTCCGTTTCGGTCCTAAATTTCAGGCGATATGCCCCTAACTTACGCTTAAATTGTTCGGAATGGAGGATTATTTTCTCAATACTCTGTCTCTGGTTAGACTTAATTTGTCTGTATTCACTTATTTGTAATTTATAGCTTTTTTTTGCTTCTGACATTACCTGGTCTTGGTATTTTTCTAGTAAAATACTTATTTCTTTGCGAATTTCTTTCTTTTTTTCTTCAGTCTTCTCTAAGTCTTCTTCTATGTGCTTCAGTTTGTATTTAAGAAATTGATAAATCTCTGCCTCAGCTTTCTCTACTGACCCATGTTTACGAACACAATCACGAAGCCAAGATTTCTCATTGTTTGAGAGATCGAGATCATTCAATATTTCCTTGAAATGCTTATCGTTTAAAGACACTATCTATAAATCTCCTTAATCTACTTTTCCTTCTTTTTTTCCGGTGAAGATCCTTCTCTAGCGCCAACGCTGATTCCCAATTCGCATCTACGTCGAATCGCGACAAAGGTTGGCGGAGTTTGTTCACTTTATTGAAAGCGTTGTCTTTGTAAACAACCTCCAACTTGTCTTCGGTGGGAAAACCGATGATCGCTCTTACAGACTCCGGGGTTACTTTAAGTTCTTTTGCTAGTTCGCTAATGGCTAACTTAGTATCTTCTTGCCTGTACTCATAAATGATTTTTGTTAAATATTCCCCCTTTAAAAGATCGTGATGTATTAGATCCTCCAAAGTTCCCATAATGGTGTCCACATCATCGGCATGGATAGCTTGTTCGGTTTGAAGTTTCAATGACTTCTCTGTCTGGATGCAGCCCAATAACCGCCTAAAACTTTCGGACCGATCTACAAACTCTTCTTTGTCTAACAAACCCTCCTGACGAGACAGTTCTCTTAAGACATAATTTTTCGTCTTCGACACCTCTTCTTCTGGCAAGTTCTCTGACTCTTCGTCAACTTTTGTCCCAACTTTTTCTTCCTTATCCTTATCTTGAAATCCAAATTCTTTTTTTAGGAACTTTTCGAGTTCTAGTTTTGTCGGATGATGAAGCAGCAGTTCTCGAACCATCTCCAGACTCACCAATCCCTCTATTAGCTTATCCGGCAGCGATGCAGTCAAGTCAGACGGTTCCAATTTCTCCAGAACGGGAGCCAGGGCTTGAGTAATTTTATTTCTAGTGGTTGCGACGTCTTTTTGTTGCTGTTCGTACCTTTGCTCTAACTCCAACAGGGTTTGATATTTAGGATAATCCGCCTCCAGGGTCCGCAAAATCTCTCTAGATGTGTCATCGAGTTCGGCATGATGAGCCTTATCAAAGAAAGCCTCCATGCTTGGCTGACTGTCAAAAAGGGGACCACCAAGCATTCGCTTCCTTCTTTGAATTTCGGCAAGTAGTGGGTCTGACCCATCTTTAGTTTCAACTTCTGGCCTGTTCTTTTCACTAGACGTAGCTAAAACTTTTTCACTGTCAAGTCCGCTCAACTTACGAACAGCTTCCGCGGGATTGATCTCATGCTCCAAATCAAATATATCATCTAGTATTTTATCTCTGTTCAAGTCAGATACCGGTTTTGCTTGATGAGCCTTGAGGCTATAGTCTCTCTTTGGTGGTTCTGAACTATCCTCAGTTTTCTTTGTGGGTGCAGCTTCTTTTGCAACTGTTTCGCTATCTGTCGCGTCAAGCCTCCTAGCCGCTTCAACAGGATTGATCTCATGCTCCAAGTCAAATATATCATCCAATACTTTTGCCTTAGCCGCATCCGTTGTTGGTTTAGCTTGGTGTGCCTCTAGACTATATCCTCTATCCACCGATGGATTGTCTTGTGTTTCTCGTGGCTGTGGGTCAATTTTGGCTAATTGGGCAGGATCACCTTCTCCCGAAAGAAGATATCTTGTAATCGGATCGGTCATGTCTAATTTAGAGTTCTCTTGGGACATTTCCACCCCCCACTACCGGTACGTTTTTTGTTATCATTTTTTGTTGAATATCCGCATCGACCACTTCTTTTGCTCGACCATGTTTTAGTCTGGCGAGTTGCTTAATCGCATCACCAACCTCTTTATTAGCTCCCGGCGGATAATTATAACCCTCCATACTAAAAGGCCTGGTTGGCTTACCTTCAACTAAAATCCTAGCAACGCTATGATAGTTTTCCATATTGATAAGGTCTTGGTCGTTAAAAACTGGAGCGAATTGTTTTGCTAGATATTCTGCGTCATCATTGCCGACACGAAAAGAAATCAGACTACCAACGTTACCAAAAATCGAATTTCGAATTTCCTCTTTGATCTGGCCGATATATTGATTCGTAACAATTAAATTTAACTTGAACTTTCTGGCTTCTGACAATATTTGAGCAAAGGTATCGGTAGCAAAGTTCTGGAACTCATCTACATATAGATAAAAGTCTCTTCTCTGTTCTTCGGGTGTATCCGCTCGCCCCATAGCTCCCATGAAGATCTGGGAAACCAATATCATCCCGAGAAGTTGCATATTAATTTCACCAACCTGTCCTTTTGATAAATTCACCAAAAGTATCTTTCCCTCATCCATTATCTGACGCATATTGATCGATGACTCTGCCTGACCCAATATATTCCTCATGGTCATATTTGTCATAAAGGCACCAAATTTACCGACAAACCAACCGAGCATTTCGCTTTTGTGATAATCCGAAGTCTGACCCATTTCGTTGATCCAAAAGTTTCTAACCACAGGATCTGTCACATATTTTAATTTATCAGCCAAAAATTTATCATCTGTAAAAATTCTCGGGACTTCGATAAATGTCCCGCCATCTGGATCTGCCATCAGAGCTAGAGCCGCATTTCTGAACCAGTGCTCAAATCTAGGACCCATTATCCCGGTGTGACCCGGGTCATAAAGCCTGTATAACATGGCGATAGCTTCCTGGATTACAAAGTCTTGCTCCTCTTGGGTTTTGGCAGAAAATAAGTTCAAACCGAGCGGTCTCTCTGTATCCGAGGCATCAAACAAAATAACATCTTCGGCTCTCTCCTTTGGAATGTTGGGTAGGACGTGCTCCTCTAGATCTTGGCCATGAGGGTCAATGTAGCAAACCCCCTTACCTTCGCGGATGTCAGAAAGAAGCATATTAATCATTGTGGTAGTTTTGCCTGATCCGGTTTGTCCTACCATGTAAACGTGGCGACGACGATCATTTTCTGCAATACGAATAACTTTTTCCTCATTTCTAAATTTACTAAAACCGACAACAATGCCTTCGTTTGAGATAAATGTTGGTGGAGCAGACTGTCTGGAAGGCAACCAACGTATTCCCGGTGTATCAATCAGGAAATTGGGAAGGTGATAGATCGATGCCAACTCTTCTGTGTTTAGAACCAGGTCAAAAGTTGGTTTCTTCCAAATTGAACGATATTGTCTAAATATGCGTTTCATAAAAAATCTAAAAATATAATCGGTAACCAAGGTTTCTGAATTTCTGGCTTTTATCAGCTTAAAACTATTCAAACTCCTGTCCCCGAATTGAACAAATGAGGATTCAATTTCCTTAAGAACCAAATCAGATCGACTCTTTGAGGCGGTCGAGACAACCAAGCGAATCGCGGTTTCAAACATCGGTTTGGCGGCTTTTCTTTCTATCGCTTTCACTCGTTCCTCCTCGATCGGCGATAGCCTTGGTGTCTCTGTCGGTTGTTTGTCCTTGACCATTGCCAGATCGTACATATCGCCAACAACGTTTTTCTTGGCTTTCCCCGAATGCTGAGACTTCGCCATCCTAAAAGCTTTCTTTGGATATTTTTTATCTGCAGGTCGAAATAGTACCTGAATGGCAGCCCCCTCTCCTTCGCCTAGTTTGGTTAGGGTATTTGTAATATTTTCCAACGGCTCATTGTCCATGTCATGATATGTTTTGAATGGATAATAAAAACTTTGCCTGCCGCGAAGCTCTCCACCGGAAACACAATTGATGTCCCACGCAGCGTTGAAAATATTATGCTCTTCCACCTTTTCTATGGTTGCATCAGCGTATTGCGCACTTAAACTGTCCTGCAAAATGTCTTTGTATTTAAACGGCGCTACAATATAGAAAAATATCTCACCATCTTTGGTTATTATTTCTGCCGCAATATGCGGAGGTCCGATTAATTTTCTCTTGATAAAGCCTACTCCGATCACGCTTAGATTTGAGTAGAACGTCTCGGCTGCAGAAATAATTTCCTTTAGTATTTCTCTCCTATCACGATTACCCGTACCTGTTTCTTTATCTATCGAACCGCTATCTCTGGGGATGGTGACAAGGAACGGCACCATCTTGAGAGATCGCTCAACCTGCTTCTTCCAGTACTTGCTTCGTCGGTAAAACAAGAAGCCAATCACAAGAGCGACGGCCAGTATTAATACTATTAAAAATAACCAGGTTATTATTGTCATTTTTTGTCTTCTTCGACGTCGACTCCCAGATCAAACCTTTTGCTTAAATATTCCTTTTGCAATTTTTCGGCATCTTCCTCTTCCTGAAAAGGCTTTTCTTTATCCTTCTCGATAATGTCTTCCGCCCTATCTACCCAGGACATATCGCTCGCCGGAACTTGATCTGTCTCTGTAGTTTTAGTTTCTTCTTGAGCTGATTGCTCTAATGCTTTTTTTTGATCATCGGTAAGAATAATTGGTTTTTGAATCGGCTGAGCAGCCGGATCTTGCGGGGCATTTTTGTTTACCTGCTCTTGAATCGCTTCGAAATTCGCAAGTCTTTCCGCGGCTTCATTCGCTTCTAACTGAAGTTTTTCTTTCTCATGAATCTGTTCTGTAGTTGGCTCCGGAGTTGGAGCTGGTGTTTCCTGATTAGGAACATTTGGAGTTTGTTGTGGGTTGTCCATAAAAGGTCCTCTCTAATAATGAATAACAACCGGGGTGCCTTTTGGCGCCCAGTCATATATAAATTTTGCTAAAGCATAAGTAGCGTTTACACAACCATGCGAGCCATTCCAAACATAGTCGCTTCCACCAAAGACGGTCCGCCAATAGGCCTCATGGATTGAATAACCGCCATGGAACCAAGTAACCCAATGAACATTTGGTAGATCGTAATAGTCAACTCCCGGCGTTCCTCCTGTCATCCTGGTTATGGGCGATTTACCGTATACCAAAAATGTACCAGTTGGGGTTGGGTGATATTTATTGCCCGTAGTTACCTTCCAACTCCCAACGACTTGACCTCCTTTTAGATAGGCGGTCATGGTTTGAGTTGAGATATTTAAATCTATATATTTATCCCAGTCCGCTACCAGGATTTGGTTAAATTGCGTCTTGAATTTTGACACATACATCGGGATCGCGACATTGACCGAAGACTGAATTGGCAGGGTCGCAGCAATACTTCTGCCGAGCGCAGTCTCGTCGATCAGGAGCCCGTCTTTTCCTTCCTGCAGAACGGTTTCTTTATTCCCGTTTTCAACTTGAACCTTTTTTGGTACGGAATATATATTCAACTTGGTTCCTAGGAACGTAAAATAATTTTTCATTCTGCTAGGATCAATTACTAGGGTATAGTTTTGTGCACCCTTTGGCTTGACAAAGGTAATCCAAGAACCTACGGTTTGTGAGTCGGGCCTAAAGGTTTGGCCTTTGTAGGTAAGTACCACCGGTCGGGCCATCACATTCTTTGCTTGGATAGCAACTTCTTGGGCTGAATTATCAATGACGGCCGGTTTAATCTGCTTGGTTTCAATCCTTAACTCGGCTGTTTTCAATCCGGAGATATAATTATTTAGGTTATTTTTCAGTTTTTCCTTGACTACTTCCCGGCCATAGATTGCTGGCACCAACTGAGTATTACCATTAATTATCTTGACTTCAGAATCCTTGGCTGCAATGTTGATATTCGCAGATATTTTATTGATATATTCGTCTAGTTTAGCATTGTCAACTTGATATGTCGGCCTGATTTCAAGGTCATTGGCTCTTATGGCTTCGTGGATAGGACCCCAGTTTATACTTGCCACCATCAGTTTCGCCCTAGTAAAGTAGTTGTCCCAGAACGAACTAGTTCGTCCTTTTGAATAAGCACTTAATGCCATCGTCTCTGAGTCGAACACTAACCCAAGGTCATTCGCTGTGGCGGAATATGTTTGGTCGGGACCAGTGAGATTTATTTTGTAGTTATTTATCTTGCCCGAAATAAGTTGCTGAACTTCTGTCATTGATTCACCGCCAACCTCGTTTCCCCAAACCACAACACCGGGATATACTTTATTTTTATACAAAGATTGATGAGCATATGCCGCCCCGGCGACAAAAACACCCACACAAAGCACTATTCCAAAAATAAACAAGGAGGCAGCAATTTTTTTGTGGTGGGGTTTTATAAGAGGTCGTTTTTTGGTTTTCTCTCCGGCGGTTGTAACCGGATTTTCGACTGAAACCCTGGAACTTTTTTTGGCCCCACCTTTCTTAAGCTTTTTTGTATCTTCCAAGCGAAACAGATCTCGAAACAACCAACTGGTTTTATTTTTCTTCTCAATCTTGACTGGTTTTTCCGTTTCTGGTTCTAAGATGGACAACAAAGGCTTGTCCTCGGTTGGCTCGACAGCTAGTTGAGCTATGACCGGTTTGTGAATCGAATCAATATTTGGTTTTTGTTTATTTTGAGCCACTCCGAATGTTCCCCCCTAATTCCTTTAATTTATTGTGGCATTTCATAATCACCTTTTCAACCTCTTGATCGGTTAAGGTTTTTTCTAAGCTCGTGATTGAAAATCGAATAGAAACACTTTTCTCCTCTTTTCCCAACGGCTTACCTGCGTAAATATCAATAATTTCAACTTTTTTGATCAAAGGATCAATACCTTTGAGAGATTTTATAATATCGGCAACATGAACATCCCTTGAAAAAATCACCGAAATATCCCTGTTTGTTTTTGGATATTTTCCAATTTCTTTATAGGTTTGGTCATTGCTTATCGCGGATAAAGCGAGATCAAGATAGAGTTCACCAACGACTGCCTTCTTCTTTAGATCATATGCACCCGCTATAACATCATCCACTTGGCCGATTCTGCCGATTTCGATATTTTTAGCTAAGATGGCAGCCCCGGTCCCATCAACAAAACGACCATCTTTAACAGGCTTAAATTCAAAAACGTCAGACAATTTGAATTCTCGCAACACTCTTTCAATTATTCCCTTTGCTTTGTAATAGGTTTCTTGGTCTTTGTATTTAATAGGCCAGGCATGACCGCCGATAAAACCAATTGCTACGCACTCTCTTTCCTCTGGTAGTTGACCCGGCTTGCTTATTTCGAATCCTCGACCGATTTCGAACAATGAAATACTTTCTTCCATAAATTGATTAGAGCTTAAGGACATTACCATGGATGAAAAAAGGTTGGCTCTTAAGTACTCTTGTTCTTTGACCAGAGGGTTTGCCACCTTTGGCGCTTTCTGTATTTGAGATCCCGACGCTTTTAGATCTTTTTCCGTCACAAACGGATAGGTTAGTATTTCAGTTAAACCGAGGTCGGCCAAAAAAGTCCTGAATCGGTTGACCGCATCCAATTTTTCATTTCTTTGAACTACTCGGTCTGTCATTGTCGGTAAGGTTGAAGGAATTTTCTCATAACCATAGATCCTGATAATCTCTTCGTATAGATCCTGCTCTTCTCTGATATCAACTCTCCACCAAGGCGCTGATACCTCGAATGAACTGTTCTTTTTTGTAGCCTCAAAGCCTAGTTTTTGTAATATTTCTAAGCTTTTTTTCTCGCCTATCCTTACTCCTAAAAACTTCTCTAGTCTCTGAATGTCGAGCTTTATGATCTCTTTTTGCGGTTTTTTGTCCTGAACATCAACCCACCCAGTCAAAACTTTCCCACCAGCTAATTCGGTTAGAAGCTGAGCTGCCCGGTTAATCGCTACTTCTGGCAGCATGTTTGATATCCCTTTTTCGAACCTAGCAACTGCTTCGCTTCTCAGACCCAACTTCCGTGAAGTTTTTCGAATATTGGTTTTATCAAAAATAGCCGCTTCTATCATAACGTTCATTGTTTTTTCATTTATCTCCGAGTTTTCTGAACCCATCACTCCAGCTATGGCAATTGGCTTCGACTTATCCGCTATCACGAGTGTATCATTGTCCAGCTCTCGTGTGACTCCATCAAGAGTAACTATCTTCTCCCCATTTTTGGCTCGACGGATAATTATGTCAGCCTTGCCAGAGGATTTAGCAAGTTTATCATAATCAAAAAAGTGTAACGGCTGGGCTGTTTCTAGCATAACGTAGTTCGATATATCAACTACATTATTGATTGGTCGAATACCAAAGGCTAAGAGTCGCTCCCGTAACCACTTCGGTGATACCCCTATCTGTATGTCCCCAACAATTCGTGCCATATATCTGGGACACAGATCTTTATCCCTTACCTCTATTTTCACGAGATCTTTTGTGCTTTTAGGCCCTTCTTCGCTTAGTTTAATCTGAGGAATCCTTATTTTTTTGTCTGTAGCTGCAGCGACCTCGTTTGCTAGTCCCCACATACCCATACAGTCTGGCCTGTTTGCAAGAACACTCACGTCAATTACCTTCTCCTTGCCTATATACTCCGCAAAGTCGGTGCCAACCCTCGCCTCCTTGTCTAATATCATTATTCCATCGTGATTTGTTCCAAGTCCAAGCTCTTTCTCGCTACAAATCATGCCGTGGGAGTCTACGCCTCGAAGGCTTACTTTCTTTATTTCAAACTCACCAATATGACCACCAATCAGAACAACCGGCACCTTAATCCCGCTCGATAAATTATTGGCTCCGCAAACAATTTGAAGCGGATCTTTTAATCCAACACTAACTTTTGTCAAATGAAGCTTGTCAGCGTTCGGGTGCTTATCTACACTCAAAACCTCACCGATCACAACCCGATCAAAATTGTGATTACCTTCGATCGCTTCTACCTCTAAACCAATCATGGTTAAACGATCTGCTATTTTATTAATAGATAGATCGACATCTACTAGCTCTTTCAGCCAATTCCACGGTAATTTCATTAAAACTGCTCCAAAAATCTTATATCCGGATGACCAAAAAAGCGGACGTCCGGGATTTGATATTTTATGGCCGTCAATCTCTCAGGACCCATACCAAAGGCGAAGCCAGAATAGACCAGAGGATCGACCCCCATCTTTCTCAATACCTCGGGGTGTACCATACCGGAACCTAGAAGTTCGATCCAGCCCGTATAGCCACATGAACGACAACCCTTGCCATCACAATGAGGACACGAGGCGTCTATCTCCGCGCTTGGCTCCGTGTAAGGAAAGAAGCTTGGCCTGAACCTTGTTTTGGTTTTTGATCCCAGAATCGATTTAACCAATACCTCTAGGGTTCCTTTAAGATCGGAAAGGGTGATATTTTTGTCGACCACCAGCCCCTCGACTTGAGTGAAAGACCAGCTATGTGATGCGTCTTCATTCTCATTGCGAAATGCTTTACCTGGAGAAACAATCTTTATCGGCGGCTTGTTATTTTCCATATAACGAATCTGAACTGGTGAGGTATGTGTCCGCAACACATTGCCATCGGTTAGGTAGAATGTGTCTTGCATATCCCTAGCCGGATGATCTTTTGGCATATTTAGTGCTTCGAAATTATGCCAATCGTCCTCAACCTCCGGTCCGGTGACTATTTCATAGCCAAGCGACTTAAATGTTTCTAAAAGATCGTTTAAAACCTGATTCACCGGGTGAACATGGCCAACTTCGTATAGTCTGCCGGGTGCGGTTACATCTATATTTGATGTGGTTGTTTTGTAAAATGAGTTTTTCTTATTCTTAATAAGATCAACTATCTCGGCTCGTGCTTTATTTGCCATGGCACCGATTTTTTTCTTTTCATCGGGTTTCAGAGCACCAATAGAGTGAAGGATCTCATTCAATTCGCTCTTTCGACCAAGAAACCGATGCTCTAAAGACTCAATATCGCGCTGCTTGATATCTTTTAATGCTTCTTTTAATTCTGCTAGTATTTTGTTTATTTTTTTATCCATCAATCCTCGGCCTAGTTAAACGATGCATTATTTGGAACCTGTTTTACCTTGTTTGATTCAAAATATAGCTCCAGCAGTATCAGTGACAGAGCGAGCAATATAATGTCCCACCAAGTTAGAAGACCAATCGAGGCTATAAACAAGGTTAGATCCGCAAAAACAGCTAATAATAAGGCCTGCCTGAAAGATACCTTGATGTTTGCAAAGAAAAGTTCATTGTTTGTTACCTTTCTCCTAACCATAAAAGACAATAGGCTAAAGAGGCAGGTAATGGTAAGTGTTAAGGAAACATAAAACGTGAAAACCGTAACAAAACCTTGTTTTGGATCTAATTTTAATAACGTAAAAACAAGTATCGCTCCAAATAAAACGAACCCAAAAGCCATAATCTTGGCGAATTGTCTTTGCATAGGAAAAGTATAGCACAGTTTAGCTTTGCAATATATATGTT
>Ga0172381_10005333_pt1 | contig 13077 bp, 16 predicted proteins | sample Leawel6488metaG_FD_119754 | JGI IMG/M metagenome (GOLD analysis project Ga0172381, IMG submission 119754) | Leachate microbial communities from a municipal landfill in Southern Ontario, Canada - Leachate well 64-88 metaG | ecosystem: Engineered > Solid waste > Landfill > Unclassified | place... | reverse complement strand
CATTATCTTTAGGATTTTTAATTTTAGATTGTCAGTAATGGGTTTTTTGGCGAATTTTACCCACCTTTCCTTAAAACGCTCCAAAGCATGACAAGAGATAATTAGGTTTGGAAAATTCATTTTTCTCCTTTTTAAAGATAGATTTAATACCTATTTAGCTATTTTGATTATAACATATTTAATAATTATTTGTCAATAATAAGGATATTTCTTATGGTGTTGCAAAATTCGTTTATTTATAGTATTATTCTTTACTTGGGGATGATGGGCCTCGAAGCAAAGTAGATCCGAAAGAGTCAGATTGAGGGAGCTCTGATACCTCATTAAAAGCTCAGGCAAATCATAACTGCTAAAAATAACAGTTTACCGGTTTTCGCTTTTGCGTAAAACCCGCTACTAAATACGTTCTCATCGGTTTAGCTAGTGTTATACTTGAGATAGATTTCTTCAGGATGGTTTTGCCTAGGAGAAGCGACAAATTCAAGACCAAGGACTGACCTTTTGCCGATTTAGATGTCAGTTTCTAAAAAATCGGATATATCTGTAGCACTCTCACGAAAAGCTTTGTTGACGCGGGTTCAACTCCCGCCATCTCCACACTACCTCGTTTCCTTCGGAAGCTTCGTAAGTGTAAGCACTAATTTTGTCCCCAACACAAGGAAGACTTCAAATAATAATTTATAGTAGAATAAACATAAGTCGCATTATAAAAACATCAGCCCAAGGCTGATCCGCCTCGGGCGGAAAAATACATACATTTTTAAAAGATATAATACCAACAATTACATAAGGGCGAGAGAATTAAGGGTGATTGATGACACTGGAGCTAATTTAGGCGTGATGCTTACTATTGATGCTTTGAATTTAGCCAAAGAAAAGCAATTGGATTTAATTGAAATTTCTCCGGAAGCTAATCCTCCGGTAGCTAAAATCCAAGATTTTGGAAAATTTCTTTATCAAAGGGAAAAAGAAGAAAAGAAACAACGCGCCAAGCAGAAAGCAGATATTATGAAGGGCATTCGTCTCACTTTTAATATCGGTGAACACGATATGGAAGTCAGAGCCAAGAAAGCCGAAGAATTTTTAGAGACTTGTTCTAAGGTTTTCATTGAATTAGTCTTACGGGGAAGAGAAAAGGGTAAAAGAGATTTTGCTAAACAGAAGATTGAAGAATTTTTGACAATGATCAAAAAACCGTATAAGATAATCCAACCAATCAAGGGTACGCCCAGAAGTTTAATAATAATAATTGGAAAATAAAAATATGTTAAAAACCAACAAAGCTATAGCTAAAAGAGTGAAAATTTCCAAAAATGGAAAACTTTCTCACCGACCACTCGGACAAAATCATTATAAATCTAAATTATCCGGTGAACAGAATCAAAAAAAGCGTCGGGATCTTGGATTTACCAAGGTTGATGAAAAAGTTCTAAAAAGTTTTATTCCACACGGAAATTAATAAATAAAAATATGCCAGGTAGTAGAATTTTAAAAGCCGCCGAGGGCGGCAAAGAAACCTGGTGTTGAATATAAAGTCTAATAAAATAACTAACTAATAAATTTCAAAGAAGCATTTATTGAATAATTTGAAATTTCACTACCTGGTATGGTAAGAGTAAAAAGAGGAAAAACAGCGCATAAAAAGAGAGAGAAGCTTTTAAAATATACTAAAGGCTTTAATTGGGGTAGAAAATCTAAAGAAAGAGCCGCTAAGGAGGCCTTGCTTCATGCTTGGAGCCATGCTTTTGATGATCGCCGCAAAAAGAAAAGAGTTAATCGTAGTTTGTGGCAAGTGAAGATTAATGCTTCCAGCCGTGAATTAGGAATTACCTACAGCAAGTTAACTAATCAATTAAAAAAGAAAAATATTAATATTAATAGAAAAGTCTTATCCGAATTAGCTGTAAATCATCCAAATATTTTTGCAGCGATAGTAAAGGAGGCAAGTAAATAAATAATAATACCAATTACGAATATTAGTATCATTCGTATGAATTTGTATATTAGTATTACTTGTCGCAAACAACTATGCTTACTAGGATTTTAAAAAAATTGGGGAAAAAAGAAACTGTTCACGAATTTAAGGAACGTTTAGAAAAAGATAAAGCCAAATTAACTATTGATTTGGATAATGTGAAAGCACCGGATTCTGATGAATTTGCTCCTTTACCTTCTTTTGGCGACGGAGATGATTTAAGTATTGAAGCAGATCAAGTGGAAGAAATTGGCAATGCTTTGGCTGTGAAGGATGTTTTAGAAAGGAAATTGATTAAAATTGATTCAGCCTTAGAAAGAATCAAAAAAGGTGAATATGGAATTTGTGAATCTTGCGGAAAAGAAATTGAATTAAGAAGATTAAGAGTAGAACCAGCTGCCACTCTTTGTACCAAGTGCGTTAAAAAAATGACTGGCCAAGGTAAAAAATAGAAATCCTCGGCTTCGCCGAGTCGCCCTAACGGGCTCTTCGCATTTTTGCGATTCGCCAATTGGTGAAACCTCTCAAAAATGCTTTGAAGATTTATGTATTTCCTTCCTCCGCCAACTGGCGGATTCAGGCTGACATTAGATTCGCCTTCGGCGAAATGTCAGGAAATATAATCTTAGATTATGACTTCGAAAATTTATTCTGCAGCTTTAATAGGGATTAAGGCGCAACCCATAGAAGTGGAGGTGGATTTAGGATCCGGCCTCCATTCTTTTAATATAGTGGGTTTAGCAGATAAGGCAGTGGAAGAATCTAAAGATAGAGTTTCCTCGGCTATTAAAAATAGTGGAGCTTCGCCTCCGCAAAAACAAAATCGGAGAATTACCGTTAATTTAGCTCCGGCGGATTTAAAAAAAGAAGGTTCGGTTTATGATTTAGCCATTGCCATTGGTTATCTTTTGGCATCTAAACAAATAGCGGATTTTGAAACCAGTAATAAGGTATTTTTGGGAGAATTGGCTCTAGATGGCACTATTAGGCCTATTCACGGGGTCTTACCCGTAGCTTTAATGGCTAAGGAAAAGGGATTTGAATATTTGATTGTGCCTAAGAAAAATATTCGTGAAGCCGCGATTGTCAAAGGAATCAAAGTAATTGGCGTGGAAAAATTATCTGATTTGATGGAATATTTGGAAGGTAAAAGAGAAATTGATGAAAGTCCGGAAATAAAATTAGAGCAATTGGAAACCACGGAATATTTAATAAATTTTTCTCAAGTGCGTGGACAAGAACAAGCCAAGAGAGCTTTGGAAATTGCTGCTGCCGGCGGTCATAATATTTTAATGGTGGGTTCGCCTGGTTCCGGAAAAACAATGTTAGCTAAAGCCTTGCCGTCTATTTTGCCGGAAATGTCTATTGATGAAGCTTTGGAGGTTACTCAGATTTATAGTGTGTGCGGATTAGTACCCATAGATAAACCCTTGATTTGCGCTCGGCCGTTTCGCTCACCGCATCACACTGCGTCTAATGTGGCTTTGGTAGGAGGTGGCACTTGGCCGAAACCTGGTGAAATTAGTTTAGCCCATCGTGGAGTTTTATTTGCAGATGAAATTGCGGAGTTTCCCAGAAATGTTTTAGAAGCTTTGCGACAACCCTTGGAAGATGGAGTGGTGACTGTGAGTAGAGTACAAGGCACAGTTTCTTTTCCTGCCAAATTTATTTTAGTCGCCGCTATGAATCCTTGCCCGTGTGGTTATTATGGTGATCCCGAAAAAGAATGTAAATGTTCTTCGTCCGAGATTTTGCGTTATCAAAAAAGATTATCCGGACCGCTCATGGATAGATTGGATATTCAAATTGAAGTGCCGAGAGTAAAATATGATGAATTAAAATCCGAAAAGAAAAGTGAAACTTCGGAAGAAATTAGAAAAAGATTAAAACAATGCCGAATGATTCAAGCCCAAAGATTTCAATCATTGGGCAGAAAAATATTTTCCAATAGTGAAATGAATTCGCCGGAAGTAGAGAAAATCTGTCAGATGGATAATCAAGCCGAAGAATTATTGAAAAAAGCCATTGAAGAGTGGTATCTTTCTGCGCGTACTTATTATAAGATACTAAAGGTGGCACGAACTATTGCCGATTTGGCTAATAGCGATAAAATCACCACTAGCCATGTGGCCGAGGCGTTGAGATACCGCATTAAAACTGAGAATTAGCCCGCCAACTGGAAAACTGAAAAGAATGAAACAAGACAAAGCTTTAGAAATATTAAAGTCAGGACAAAATGTTTTTTTAACCGGTTCCGCTGGAACCGGCAAAACTTTTTTGTTAAACAAATTTATTGAATATTTAAAACAAGAGGGAAAGACTGTTGGTATTACTGCCTCTACCGGAGTAGCAGCGACACAATTAAATGGTCGCACTATTCATTCTTGGTCTGGTATAAGAATTGAAAAAGATTTTAATCAAGAAGTGAAGAGAGCTCTTAAAAGTAAAAAACTTCAAGAAAGAGTAATTCATTCCAGTATTTTGATTATTGATGAGATTTCCATGTTTGACGCTCAAAGATTGGATTTAGTTGATAGGGTTTTGAAAACAGTGAGAAAATCAAAAAGTCCTTTTGGTGGTTTGCAAGTTGTTTTATGTGGTGATTTTTTTCAATTGCCGCCAATAAAAGATAAGAATTTTGAAGAAATAAAAAAAGAAGCGGAGAGTTCTTTGTTTGTTGAAGATGCTGAAAAAAAGAATAATTTTGCTTATCACTCAGCCTCTTGGGAGAGCGGAGATTTTAAAGTTTGTTATTTAGAAGAACAATATCGCCAACAAAAAGATAGTGATTTTACGGAGATTTTAAATAAAATTAGAGAAAATAAAATGGATAGTGATGTGCGGAATAAATTAGAAGTAAGGATGAATAAAGAAGTAGAGTTTGTTGAAAGAGTTACTAAACTTTATACGCATAATGCTGATGTGGATAATATTAATGCTTATGAATTATCTCGATTACCGGCAGAAGAAGCTTTTTATCAAATGACTTCTGAAGGTCCGGAATATTTTGTTAAATATTTAAAAAGAAATTGCTTATCTCCTGAAACATTAGTTATTAAAAAAGGAGCCATTGTAATGTTTTTGAAAAATAATTTTACTAAGGGATATGTAAATGGCACCATTGGAGTAGTGGTTGGTTTTAATGATTTTAATCATCCTATTGTAAAAGTAAGAACAGGGGAGGAAATTGTGGCCAGTCCGGAAAGTTGGGCAGTAGAAGATGAGGGAAAAGTATTGGCTAAGATTTCTCAAGTTCCCTTGCGTTTAGCTTGGGCGATTACAGTGCATAAAAGTCAGGGTATGAGTTTAGATGCAGCAGAAATTGATTTGAGTAAATGTTTTGAGCTGGGAATGGGATATGTGGCCTTATCACGCGTAAGAAGTTTAGATGGTATTAAGCTTATGGGTATTAATGAGGTGGCTTTGAGAGTTAATGAAGATGTTGTGAAAAAAGATAAAGAATTTAAAGAATTATCAAGAAAGTTGGAAAAGACAATTAAAAAGCGGAGATAGTGGCAGGAAAGACGGAAAATCAAGCAAAATTAAACGGCTTAGTCGCCAAAGGCGACTGAGCCGTTTACTACAGAATTCGTCTAAATCCGCCAGCTGGCGGAGGCTTATGGGGATAAGTTGTTAATTAATTGTGCTTTTTATTTTGAAAAAATAGGAGTAAGATAAAAATATGAAAGAAAAAAGATTTATAATATATATTATATTATAAAGAAAACGGATTTTTTATCGAGTAAAATTAATATGTCAATAGATACCGTATTTACAATTATACAAGGGTCATCATCCGTAATTTTAGCCGGTTTAACATTTTTTTATCTTAAAGAAGTTGCCAAGACCAGAAAAATGACAGAAAAAGTTTTACAATTAGAATGGACGACTGAAATAGATGTAAGTCTAAATACAGCTTCTTATTCTACCGACCGTAATTCTAAAAGAATAAACATTCCTTATAATCTTATTATTAATAATATTGGGAAATTGCCGGTAAATGCGTTAAATGGTAAATTAAGTATAACACTTGATGATGCAAAAACTATACACGAAATAAATTATGTAGAAAGACTCGGTTCTTCAATAACGCATACTTTTACCTTCAGCTTTTCTCGTACAGAAACAGAAATCGAACAATTGAGTAATCTTAATGCAAATACAGTTATGCGATGGGAATCCCCATTGCCTCAAGTAGAAGCCGAAGTTAAACTTGAATATAAAGATGGATTAACGGATAAAATTTTAAAGAAATTATTTAAATATAAATACGAATTTAATCGTTGGGAAAAAATATGAAACTAAAAGATATATTAATTAAAAACAAGGATGGTTCTTATGAGCCACAATCTTCAATTAGTATTAGCAGACCAGATGGTAATGTTGTTACTATTGGTCCAGGTGTTAAAATTCGCGCAGGAGTCCAATTTTGGGGCATGGATATAAAAGACCTACTTGAAAAAGAAATAAGTATGGCGAATTTTGGGTCAGATAGTGTTAGTGGTGTAATCGTATCCCAAGAAAAGAAAGAGTCCGGTGTTTAATCTTAACTATATGCTATATCTAGTTACATATGATTTAAATAAACCTCGACAAGATTATGAAAATCTTTTTGATGCTTTGAAACAAGCCGGAACTTGGTGGCATCATTTAGATTCCACATGGATTGTTAAAAGTAATGAAGATATTGGAAATTTTGCAAATAGGATAAAAAAAGAAATTGACCAAAATGACAGTCTTTTAATTGTTGAAATTACGAATGATAATTATAAGGGGTGGCTAGTTCAAGAAGCATGGGATTGGTTAAGAAATAATATTTCTGGCTGATTATTTTGATAACCCGTTAGAATTGTTAAATAAAATTAGTTTTGTAATTATCGAATAAAACACAATTTTAGAGACGGAAGGGGAAGCGGTTATTGGCTCATCCGCCTTATCGGCGGATCATTTTCAACGGCTCAGTCGCCAAAGGCGACTGAGCCGTTCCAGTTTTAAATAAAGAAAGGCTTCGATCGGAGATCGAAGCCTTTTTGTTACACGCAGGGAGAATAGCTCATGAAGGAATCTTCAAGTAGTTCAATTTCAAGTTCCGGATGGTTCTTTTGTTTTGCGCAGTCTATGGCTTGGTCAGGATTTTCAATCCCCATATCTTTTAGCCATTCCCGCAATTTCGATTCGTTTAGATTGCCGGTTAAATAGAATCCGTCCTTGAGAGATTCTTCGTGTCCTTCTTCCGGGTATAAATGAAAAACTCGAAACAGAAATCCGCTTTTTATCTTTACGGCACGGATTTCATAAGTACTTTGCCCATTTTTAATATAGGCATTATTTTCCATGTTTCCTCCTTAAAATTTAATGCTAAAATAAGTATAGCATATCTAATCTCATTTGTCAATAAAATAAGTATCGGTTATTGGTTTCTTATCTCATTTTTAAACGGCTCACCCGCCCAAGGCGGGTGAGCCGTTCGGGTTTTTATTCTTCTTTTTCATCATTTGCATATTATGTACTATCGTACATAATATGCAAATGGAATGTGATAGGAGTAGTAGGGGTGTTTTATTTCCAAATCATTAAAAATTATTTAGACAAAGCCAATAAAAAAGCCGCTCCCCTGAGCGGCTTTGTAGTTCTTGCCTAGACTCGACATTTAGTTGAGGCTGGTTATTTCTTTTCTTTTTTCCAGGATTTTAAATCGCGGCGAGGTTCAGTCATGTGTGAAGTGCCGTTTATTTTTGTCCGTTCTATGAAAGTATCAATTTTTTGAAAATATATGAAAATTGCATCTTTTTGAACTTTTCGTAACCACCATTGGCGTAATTGTTTTTCCGTCATTTCATCGGTGATATAGGATTTAGTATAGGTACTCCAAATTCTGAAAAGGAAAATCTGCGTTTTTTCATTCTTTATAGCATGAGTAATAAATGCGTTCATTGTTATCTCCTTTACCTTATTTTAAGTTCTGTTTGTATTTTAGGAGATTATTATTTTTTGTCAATTCTTCGGACTATGCCGAAGAATTGACTCCGACCGAAGCGTCGGAGTCAATATTTTTTAGGTAACCCCGACGTTTCAGTCGGGGTTATTGTTTTATTCCCAAATTATTTTTAATGATTTGGATAAAGCCAATAAAAAAGGCCATCCATTAAGGACGGCCCGAGTTGAAGAGGGGCGGTGTTGGTGCTGGTTCGCATCCTAAGGGGTTTCGTCCAGTAGGACGGACTCTCCCAGCGAGAAGCTGTGACAGCTTGTCAGACTTCTCTAGAGCCTCTTTCTTAACCAACACCGCCTTTGTTGCGGTTTTGAAAAAAGTAGTGTTAGTGTCGGGGTTTTCCTCGATGAGCGATATGATCGCGTAAGACGTTCTACGCATCTAAGTTTTTAGCTCGTTCCTTATGGAGGCAACGCGCTTTTCTTTTTTGATCGCTTTCAAGGGCCGACACTAACACCACAATATTCTTTTTTAAAGGGGCGATGTTAGTCGGAGGGTCCGCCGAAACTTTCGAGGGCATTTTTGGGTCCGGCCAGCCAGGAAATGGATATAAACGTCCTGGAGGGTGGCCGATTGATCTTTTTTAGCCGTTGTTCCTTTCTCAGGGGAAAATCGGCTCATCGTTGTTTTTGCCGTCGACATCTCGCCGAATTCCGACTAACACCGTCTTTGTGTTCTATTTTTTAGTATAATCAGGAATATTTTCCTGTCAAACATTCTCATCTCTCACATTTTTGCTATAGCAAAAATGTGAGAGATGGGGGGATTTTGGATATTTTTGACAATTTTGTAAAAATGATTAAGATAAAGTTGGTATTTTAAAATATTAAAAAGCTCATCCGTTTCCGCCAGCTGGCGGATTCGGCGAGACAAAGGAGGAAGAGATGGATAAAGAAGGATTAAAAAGACTAAATTGGGCGTTTATAAAGATGGTTTTGATTCCTATTTTTATAGATATAATTCTTGCGTGTTTGTATATTTTTTCAGTCATACCTAAAAATGCACTTATTATTTCGACGGTGATTATTCTCGGTATTATTGGTTTGTTCGCAGGTGTTTATCATTCCGTATTGAAAGAAGAAAAATTTAAAAAAGAAATGGCAGAAAAAATAGTAGCGCCGGAAGATATTCAGAAATGTGTAAAGGATTGGACCGATAAGATAAAAAATAAGGTATTTAAGAATTATTATGATACTTATGAAGATATGTATGATTATTACCATATTCCTTTTATTCCGTGCCCAAGATGTCTTAATGAAGAAGGTATTGATAAAACAATGAAGTGTAAGATTTGTGATTTTGTTATTCCAGCACATTTCCAGCCTCCTTCGTTAGAATCCTTAGTGGAGTTTTTTAAAGAAGAAAGAAGGAAGAGGGTAGAAGAAGAAAGGAAAAAGAAAGAAGAGAAAAGAGAAGAGATGATATTTCAAGCTAAAGATAAACTTTCAAGGATTGGGTATCAATTCAATGGAGATAAAAGATGAAAATAGCAAAATTAGAAAAGGCATTGAAGAAATCTTGGCATAGAGAAACTTGTTATCCGCCAATACAGGAACAGTGGACAAAGGAAAATCCTGCTTTTGGGCAATGTGCTGTGACGGCTTTAATTGTTCAGGATTTTTTTGGTGGAGAATTAATATTTTGTTCTCATCAAAATCATTTTTGGAATCGTTTGTTAGATGGTAAAGAGATTGATTTAACGAGAGGCCGATTTCCCAAAGGAACCAAGCTTTGTATTGACCAAGTTTTTCAGAGGCACGAAATTTTACAAGGTGAAGCTGCAGAAAAAGCAAAAACCGAGGAAAGATACATTAGTTTATTGAATGAGTTTTTGTATATGCTAAGGTCGGAGGGAGATCGTTACTAAGGTTAAATAAAAGCCCCGGTTAATACTGGGGCTTGTTTTTTTCTTCATTTCTTTGCTACAATAGAGAATATAAAAGCGAATTTTTTTAAAAAAACTATGATAAAACAAGCAAAAAATGAAATAAAAGAAGAAAAAGAAGTCAGCGCCAAAGATAAGGCTTTAGACGAAACCATTAAAAACATCAGAGAACAATTTGGTGAGGGCTCCATTATGAAGTTAGGTGATGCCACTAGAGTGGATGTGGAGGCGATTCCTACCGGATCTATTTCTTTAGATTTGGCTACTGGTGTAGGTGGTTTGCCCAGAGGCAGAATCATTGAAATTTTTGGTCCAGAATCCAGCGGTAAAACTACTTTAGCTTTACACGTGGTAGCTTCTTGTCAAAAAATGGGAGGCAAGGCGGCTTTTATTGATGCTGAGCATGCTTTAGATCCGGAATATGCCAAAAGAATCGGTGTAAAAATTAATGATTTATTTATTTCTCAACCGGATAATGGTGAGGAGGCGATGGTGATTATGGAAAACTTAGTGCGTTCCGGTTCTTTGGATGTAATTGTCATTGATTCCGTAGCGGCTCTTACTCCGAAAGCGGAAATTGAAGGAGAAATGGGGGCTTCACATATTGGACTTCAGGCCAGATTAATGTCTCAGGCTTTGAGAAAAATTACCGCTATTGCCGCTAAGAGTAACCGTAATTATTTTTATCAATCAAATCAGAATGCAGATTGGTGTAATGTTTGGCAATCCGGAAACTACTTCTGGTGGACGCGCTTTAAGATTTTATGCTTCTATGCGTTTGGATATTAGGAGAACCGCTCAGATTAAAAAGGGTGAAGAAGTAATTGGCTCCAGATCAAAAGTGAAGGTGGTAAAGAATAAAGTAGCAGCTCCGTTTAAGGTAGCGGAATTTGATATTATGTATAACGAAGGTATTTCTAAAGAAGGAGATTTAATCAGCTTAGGTGTGAAAATTGGTATTGTAAATAAATCCGGCAATACTTATTCTTTTGGAGAAGATAAATTAGGAGTAGGTTATGATGCGTCCAGAGAATTTTTGAAACAAAATCCAAAAATTAGCGCGGCTATTTCTAAAGAAATTTATAAGAAAGCAGGGATGTAGGATGAATGTTGAAATTATCGTAATGTTTTAGATGTTAAACGACTCACTAGTAGGTGAGCCGTTTAAACTATGGGTTATTCTCCGGAACGTATACGATACTATCGTATCGTATACGTTCTGGGGGTCTTGAGTAAAAATTTTATCTGCTATCCGGCGGATAAAAAAATCCGGTCGCCCAAAAAGCGACCGGATACGTTTTTAACAATAAAGTTTCAATTTTTTTGAATCATATAACTCACTTAAGGATTGAGAACAAATAATTCTTTTAATAGATTCGGCAATCAAAGGAGAAGAATCAACAATAATAAATTTTTTGGCGCCAATTTCATTCAATCTTTTTTTAATAGGCACAGTATTAGAAACAATCACTTTGGTGATGGCAGAATCCTCAATGTTTTGGATAACAAAAAAAGTGTTATTTTTTTCGTTCTTCATAAGAATAGGATGAATAGCCGCGACTGCTACTTCTTTAGCACCTTCTTTATAAAGAGCATTAGCGTCCAAGAAAACTGTTCCACCAGTAAGAATTTCATCATCAATTATAATGCAAATTTTATTTTTGACTTCTCCAACGATTTTTCGGATATCAGGCCTTTCTTTGTTATCACTGCGACGTTTATCAATATAAGCAACGTCTAGCTTTAGGAAATGAGCGACATCTTCAAATTTTTTAGCAGCACCGTTGTCTGGAAAAACGATAATAGTATTTTCTAAATTGAAATTGTTTTTTATGCCAAAAGCCAAAAGAAACATAGCTGTAATTTCTTCGCTGTCCGGTTCAAAGTAGTGTTTAATATGAGAATCATGCGGATCTAGAAGCAGAGTTTTTATTGGTAGACCACAATTCGTTCCATAACTATTAATGATTTTTGCCAGTCGATGGCCCATGACGGAAATACGGGCTTGATTTTTTCTGTCAGAACGAACATAGGGCATATAAGGAAAAACTATTAAAATTTGAGCTGGTTTAGCTCTGACCACAGCGTCTAAAAGGGTAAAAAGCTCCATTATTCCTTCATTAACCGGTGATGCTTGGGTGTGAAGAATTACCACAAAATGATCGCGGATATTTTGCACAGCTATTTGTAAATTTTCATTGGAAAACTTATCAATAACCATTTTTCCTTCAATATTTCCTCTTTTTGGTAGGAATTTTTTAGGTAATCTTTTCTCTAATTCCGAGTAAACCCTTTTTCCTAAAGATATAGTACCAGTAGTACTAAAAACAATGGGATGTAAAAAATCCATGCTTTCCTCCTTATTGTATTTAATTTTTTTAAAAGACCCAATACAAGATTAGCATTTTTTATTTTAAAAACAAGTCCGCCGCGGTGAAGCCGCGGCGGTTGGATTAATTTAAAATATCAGTATTTTGTTGAAATTGAGAAAGACGTTCTTTAATGAGGGGATATTTTTTTAATTCTGGATCAGATTTTAATATTTTTTCCGCTTCATCGCGAGCCAATTGTACTAAATCCAAATTTTTTAAAGCATTCATTAAATAATCAGGAATACCGGATTGGCGAAAGCCAAGAAAATCTCCTGGCCCTCTGATTTGTAAATCTTTCTCTGCCAATTCAAAAGAATTTTTGGCTTTGACAATAGCATCTAAACGGTCACTGGCGCTTTTAGTTCCGGATTCAGTAAAGAGTAAGCAATAAGATTGATGTTCGCCGCGACCAACACGTCCGCGAAATTGATAAAGTTGAGCTAGGCCAAACCTATCAGCACCTTCAATCATCATAATGGAAGCATTGGGCACATCAATTCCTACTTCAATCACAGAAGTAGAAACTAAAATATCAATTTTTCCTTGGCTAAAATCTTTCATGATCTTTTCTTTTTCTTTGGCGGGCATTTTGCCGTGGAGCATAGCAATATTTAAATCAGGGAAGATTTGTTTTTTTAATTTTTCATATTCCTGAGTAGCGCTTTTTCTTTCCCATAAAGGAGAAAAAGATTGCTTGGTATCACCAGTTGGTGGCGCGATTAAAGGACAAATCACAAAAACTTGTCTACCTTTTTTAACCTCGCTACGGATAAAAGTATAAGCCTTGGAGCGGTTGGTAGGGTCTACTACTTTAGTAATAATAGGCTTTCTGTTGGCAGGCATCTCGTTAATT
>Ga0172381_10005332_pt1 | contig 13078 bp, 11 predicted proteins | sample Leawel6488metaG_FD_119754 | JGI IMG/M metagenome (GOLD analysis project Ga0172381, IMG submission 119754) | Leachate microbial communities from a municipal landfill in Southern Ontario, Canada - Leachate well 64-88 metaG | ecosystem: Engineered > Solid waste > Landfill > Unclassified | place... | reverse complement strand
TGTAATCCCCTGGACCCTATGTCCCCGATATACATGGAAGGACGTTTCCTGACAGCCTCCAGCCCTTCCAGGACCTGGATGCTCTCTGCAGAATACTGATTCTCTTTGCTCACTTTTTCATGCTTTGAATAACACGCAAAGTTATGGAAAAAGCATCAGAAAACCTAATTAAAAACGGAATGTTACACCTCCCCCGAAAGTCAACCCGGGACTGGGATAGAGATAAAAATAGGAGATGTCTTTATTCAGCAGGTTGCTCCCAAAAACATAAGCAGACAAAAACCGGTTCATAACGTATTCCAGACGCACTCCCAAATCGAAAAAGCCGGGTACGTTGACATCGGGGGAACCGTCAATCCAGTCAGGGGCAAAGCAGGTATCGCGCCAATAGCCTGTTGCGCTTATTATTATGCGTTCCCGCCAATTGTACCGTGCATACCCGGACACTTCCCATACCGGCTTGTGCCAGGGCGGGTTGCCTGAACTCAGTGCGTAATGGTGCCATTCTCCTGTTATGCCTGCTTCAAAGGGATCGGAACGGAACGACAGTGAACCGCCTGCCGTATACCTGGTTTCATTGGCATAATGCAGGTCGTACAGTCCCGGGTATCCCTGTGTGTGGTTTTGTGTCCCGTAGAAAAATTGGTTCTTCGTGTAACGGTAGGATCCGTATATGTTGTAATGAAAACGGTCTCCAAGAGTACCGGTCAGGCCGGCCTTCATATTCCACGGGATGGTTGCATCGTACATCTCATTGGCAAATACCCAGGGATTTTCACGCATCCTGTCCTGGTATGTATTCAGGCGGTGGTTCCCTTCCATTTTAGCATACAGGGTAAGCCAGTCATCGGCTATGGTCAGATGGGCATCAAACCAGGGGAATACTCCAAAATGATTTCCGTCCGGTCTGAGCAGGTAGCCAATCTTTACACCGGCTCCGACTTTATACCTGTCACCGTTCCATAGTATATGAGGAAATACATTCAGTACTGCACGCGAAGCGGAAACCCCGTCCACGGTCCAAAGGTTGCTGACAAAACGCGCCTGGGCTCCCAGGTTAATGGAAAAACCTTCAGCCAGGCAATGTCCTGTCAAGGCTTCAATGTCCAGGATGTTTTCCCGGATTACCGGCAAACTGTCAAAGGGATCCAAAATATTGTTTTTGGCATGTCTGTAGCCCGATTTCCAGTAATAATGCCAGGAACCGGGCGTGTTGCTAAGGGAAAAGGTCTCAATTTCAATGCCTGTATTGTAGGATTTCTGGCTGTCCAGTCCCGGCACCGACGAAAGCATATCAAAATGGGCATACGTGTTGTTAAGGTGTTCTCCCAGGGCACGAAAACGGAACGTATTGTTCTTTCCCCTGTGCTCCAGGGTAAAAGTCCCCTCTGTAGTTGTACGTGTGTCCTTATCCAGCAGTGAACGGTGACGTGCCTGAATACCGGCATACCAACCCGATCTTATTGGTGTGTGTAATAAAATATCCGCACGGGGTGTCCACGGGTAACCGGTTCCCAGGCTTATGTATCCAAAGTGTTTTACGGCAGGTTGTATGTTCTTTACGGTTGCAGAAGGCAGGGGAATGAATTCGTATAAGTTGAACAATGGTTTGTCGAATATGCTGTATTGAAAGGAGGTGTTCATGGTCAGCACGGAATCCGGAACAGATGTGTCCAGCATAGGTTTGGTCACTTCTATCAGCTGGGCATCGTAAAGACGTTCCACACGGATCACGGGGTTGATCTGCTCCTGTGCCATCATGGTCAGTGATACCGGAATTATCAATATGAATAACCATCTTTTCATTGTTGCAGGGCCTCCTCGCATTTTTGGATCCTGAGTGCTGTCAATTGTGCAATATCATCAGGTTCCGAAGGTTTGTATCCGTTTTGAACGCTTTCATAGGTGGCTTTAGCCTGGACCCATTCCCCTCTCTCGGCAAAAATATCCCCCAGAAGAATGAAAGAACGCGCGATCCAGTATTCCTGGGGCGTGTTGGTATCGGCAAAATTGTATACCATTGTTTCCGCTTTCTCAAAATCCCCGGAATCAAAAGCATCTTTACACAAAAGGTAATAAGCTTCCGCTCCGTAGGCAGTATGACTTTCACTCGAAAGAACTTCCAGTATTGGAAGTGCTTCTTCTCTTTCTCCCAGGTTCAGGTGGCTCATGGCGCTTATGTACGTGGCATCGTCGTGTACGTCTTTGCTGAAGGCGTTGTTTTTCAATACTTTACCGGATTGAACAATGGCATTCCTGAATTGTTTGTTCTTGAAGAAAGACCACATCAGGCCTTTGACAGCTTCCAGACGGTTGTTTTCCAGAAGCGCAATATCGTTCAGGCTCATGTAAGCATCCACGGCATTTGCGTATTGCTCCAGATCGTATTGGATGGATGCGTAGTTGCGGGTGGCCAACTCGGTAAAAGAGCCGGACGGTTTTTTCATGACTACCAGGTAGGCATCGGCTGCCATTTGCATTTTGCCCAGTTGAGACAGGCATTCGCCCAGGTAAAAATGGGCGGCGGGGATTTTTTCGCTTTCCGGATAATCCCTGATAAAATTGTTCAGCGCTGTGACCGCCTCGGTATGTGAATGATTCAGATACAATTGCTCGGCAGAAGAAAAGATCATCAATTCTTTTTCACCCGGGGTTTTTCCCGAATCGATCCCCAGGCTTTCCATATATTCGAAAAATCCGCGGGAATCATTGCGTGAAAGGTAAATGTTTTCTATTCCGGCAAGGGCATCTGTAATATCAGGGGAATCGGGGAACCGTCGCAGCACTTCCTTGTAGTAATCCAGGGCGGCTTCCGAATTTTGTAAATTGATCTGAATGAGTCCCAGTTCAATAAGTGCTTTCGCATGGTAGGCCCTGTGCGTGTCAAAAGACAGGATAATCCGGAAACGCTCTTCGGCTTTGGCGTATTGATTTGTCTGTATGTAAGTCCGGCCCTGTTCAAATAGGGCGGGAGAGTAATAAGCCGATGAAGGATACTCCTGCATCATCCGGTCAAGTGTCTGGATTTTTTCGGAATCGCGGTTCAGAATTCCCTGGGCCATCCCAATCTGATAGAGGGCGTAATCGGGAACTACTGTGTTGTTTTCAAGTGCTTTTTGGTATTCTTCCAGGGCTTTTTGGTGTTTGTATTGTGCAAAAGCACAATCACCCAGACGCAGGTAAGTGTCCGACATCAAAGAATTGTTAAGCGGGCCCAGTCGTATGTACCTTGCAAACCAGTTTTCGGCATTGCTATAATCTCCCTGTTTAAAATAGGCGTAAGCGATATTGTAGTGGCTGGTACGGTATTTTTCGGGATTGGAGAATGAACCGCTTTTTCGGATGAACTGTTCCCATATCTGAATGGCATTGCCAAACATATTGCTCCGGTACAAACACTCTGCTACCCAGTAAGGTTCCTGAGCTAGGGAGAAATACCGTTCGGCATCCCGGAAAGATCCGGCCTGGTAAAGTTGGATGCCTCTTAAGAAAGCCGCTTTTTTCAGATCTTCCCGGTTCTCCGGTGTGGGATTTTTTAGTGCCTGAAGCGCGTCTACGGCAGAGGCGTAGTCACGGTTTAAAAAATAATTTGCGGCAATATAGTTTTGGATTTCGTCCAGTCTGGGAGAATCCGGATAGGCGTTCCTGTACAAAGATAAAACCTGGATGTCCCGGTTTACATCAAAGGCCAGTTTTGCATAATTGAAAAACGCATCTTCCCGGATTACGGGATCAAAATTCAGGGTACTGGCACGCCTGAAGGCATCCATTGCCTGTAGTTTGTTGCGTAGTTGTATATAGGTTTCTCCCAGGTGATAAAGGGCGTTCTGTCCCAGGCTGTCAGGTCTTTCACCTACCAGGGAAAGTTGTTCTGCTGCCCGTTCGTAGTCGCCCAGCTTAAAATGCAATATGCCGGAGTAGTAACTGTCTGTAAGTGTCAGTGAACGTGCGTTTGTTAAGTAATCATCAAAAAAATTACGTGCTTCTTCCGTTCTGCCCAGGGCAAAATAGGATTCGGACAATGTTTTGGCCAGCGTAGTGCGTAATGCAGGATCAGCATCCCTGTATATGGGAACTCCCTGATGGATCACCTGTTCGTATTTACCCGTGTAGAAAAGCGCCTGTAACAGGTATACAGAAGACAGGGCTCCGTATTGAGGAATTTCGGTTAGCGGTTCCAGCAGCGGAATGGCTTCTTCAAAACGTCCTTTAGCATAATGGATGTATCCCCGGTAGTACCTGGCGGCCCAATGGTATTCCTGGCCGGGCGGATATGTTTCCGTTTCCATGAACAGGGTGACGGCTTTATCCGAGTTCCCGAGCTGCATGTTAACGTACCCTTTTTGGAACGTCAATGATGCTCGTTCTGAAACGGGGAGACGCTTCACGTTTACTTTGTCGTAAACAGCGGCAGCTTCTCCGTAACGGGTTTCATCGGAAAGCAGGTTTCCCAGCTTATAGTATATTTTGTGTTTCAGTGGTGCAGAAGGAAAACGTTCTTCCCACCGGGCAATGCGCATCTCTACCCCGGGATCTTTCAGAGCTATGTCACAAAGGATCCCGTATGTAGCTACCAGGGCTGATTGTTTGTCAGGATCACGTTGTTCCAGGTTTTCAAAGAGAAGGCTTGCACTCCAGTATTGCTCCTGTTTGTACAATTCAACGGCGGTATTAAAAATGTCATCGTAGGAACGATCATATTCCTGTCCGGAGACACCCGGTGCAAGCATGAGTATAAAGGTAAATAACAAAAAGCGCCTGAAATGATCCATGTTGAAAAATATATGGTAACAAATATAGGGTTTTTCAAGAATCATACCGCATTTATGGACGCGGATGATGACTCAGTATGGAATGTTGCCAGAAAGCAGTGTCTAAGTGGGTATATATCTCGGTAGTCAGTATGCTGCTATGACCCAACATTTCCTGTACGACGCGCAAGTCAGCCCCGTTTTCAATCAAATGCGTGGCAAAAGAATGACGGAACGTGTGCGGGGAAATGGTTTTCTTGATCCCGGCTTTAGCAGCCAGTTCACGGACAATTATGAAAACCATATTGCGGCTTATCTGTCTGCCGTAGCGGTTCAGAAAGACATAATCATCGTCTGCAGGTCTGATCTTGAGTGAATTTCTCCAGGGATAGTATAAACGGAGTGCTTTCATGGCATGAGACCCAATGGGGACCAGGCGTTGTTTGTTCCCTTTCCCAATTACACGTATAAATCCCTGATCAGGAAACATTTGGGATAATTTTAAGCCTGTCAGTTCACTTACGCGCAATCCGCATCCATACAATACTTCAACAATCGCCTTATTGCGGTGTCCTTCGGGAAGGCTCAGATCCACGGCGTTCAATATTTTTTCAATTTCATTTAAGGCGAGTACCACAGGAAGGTGCCTGCCGGTCTTGGGAGATTCAACCGGGGAACAGGGATTGGCTGCTATGCGTTTTTCCATGGTTAAAAACCGGAAAAACGCATTTAAACCGGACAGAATGCGTGCCTGTGTCCTGGGAGAAGACCCTGAATCGGTAACCCGGGCTAAAAATAATTCTATATGTTTATCCAGGATCTCAGAAGGGTCGGGAAGTGAAATCCCGGCAGGGGAGGTATGCAAGAGGTGTTCCAGGAACATATTCACGTCGTGCAGGTAGGCATTCCTGGTGTTTTCAGAAAGCGAACGTTCAAGACGCAGGTAGATCAGGAAATCGCTGAGGGCTTCTTCCCATGATTTTCCTATTCCCGGGATGGTCTTCATCCTTTTTCCTTTTTTTTGTATGTGTCGCAATAGGAAGAAATCCCGCATGATTCGCATTTGGGGTTCCTGGCTGTACAAACGTAACGGCCGTGGAGAATCAGCCAGTGATGAGCCTTCGCCCGAAGTTCCGGGGGAAAATGGCGGTACAGGTCTTTTTCCACGGCAAACGGTGTTTTTCCTTTTGATAAGCCGAGTCTGCGGGATATCCGGAAAACATGGGTGTCAACGGCCATGACTTGTTTTTGGTATACTACCGAGGCGATCACGTTTGCCGTTTTTCTGCCGACTCCGGGCAGTTTTTGCAGATCCCCGGGATCCTCGGGAACTTTGCCGTCAAAATGAGAGATCAAAGCCCTGGCCATCCCGGTAAGATGCTTTGCTTTGTTGTTGGGATATGATATGGATTTGATATATGAGTATACCTCTTCAGGAGTAGCAGCAGCCAGATCAGATGGGGTGGGATAACGTTCCAGCAATGCAGGCGTGGTCATGTTTACACGTTTATCCGTACATTGAGCCGAGAGTATTACCGCTACCAGCAACCCGAACGGATCTGCGTATTCCAGTTCAGTAACCGGATCCGGCATGTGTGTGCGGAACCATCCTGTGATACCTTCAACCTCCTGCCTGCTTTTCATGATTCCATAAAAGTGGAAAAATCAATTTCCTGACGGTTGGCTACTTCAGTACATTTTCCTGCTTCGCATTTGAAAATCCTTCCCGGATAGCGTTGTAACAGCTGCAGGTTGTGGGTTACTACCATCATGGCAGGCTTTTGTTTATCATGGATATTCATGAACAATTGCATGATCTCCTGCTGGGTATCGCTGTCCAGGTTTCCGGTAGGTTCATCGGCTAGTATGATTTCGGGGTTGTTCAGTACGGCCCGGGCTATGGCCACCCGTTGTTGTTCCCCGCCCGATAACTGGTGTGGCATTTTATGCTTTTTATGAAGTATCCCCACGCTGTCTAACGCTTCTTCAATGCGTTGTTGAATTTCTTTTTTATTTTTCCAACCGGTAGACCTGAGAACAAATTCCAGGTTGTCGTAAGCCGAACGGTCCTGCAAAAGTTGAAAATCCTGGAATACAACGCCTATTTTTCTCCTTAAATAAGGTATTTTTTTTCTTTTCAACCTACTCAGATCGAAGCCCGCCACCTGAGCATCTCCTTTCATAACCGGAAACTCTCCGATCAATGTTTTGATCAAAGAAGTTTTCCCGGTGCCTACACGGCCAACCAGGTAGATGAAATCTCCTTTATCCAGGGTCATGTCAACGCCTGCCAGGATCAGATTCGCGTCTTTGATGATATCTACGCCGGATAGCCGGATAAGAGCCATAGTTCGGATTTTTAACAAAGATAAAAAAAGTATTTTTTTTTGGTCTTAATAAAAAAGTTTTTACATTTGCAGTGCACTAAAATACTAATACACTAACAAGATGATACAAATCAACGATTTATCGTTTAGTTATTCCAGGAACAAAGTTTTTGACAGTCTGACTTTGTCCCTGGAAAAAGGAAATGTATACGGCCTGCTGGGGCAAAACGGGGTCGGTAAAACAACATTGCTCAAGATTATGGCAGGTTTATTAAAAAGCGAACAGGCTGCCTGCCTGGTCAACGGGTTTCATCCTTACAAACGACAACCTGCTTTTCTGGAAGATATCTATTACCTGCCTGAAGAGCCGGCGTATCCTGGGGGAACGGTGGCTGAGATGGGAAAAAATAACGGTGTTTTTTATCCGGGTTTCAAAATGGAAAAATTTTATTCCCTGTTGGATCGCTTTGAAGTTAAACCGGAAAAAAGGTTTAAAGACCTCTCGGCAGGACAACAAAAGAAAGCGCACATATCTTATGCCCTGTCGCTCAATACCGGAATTCTTTTATTGGATGAGCCGAGCAACGGGCTGGACATTCCCTCCAAAGCGCTCTTCAGGAGTATAGTTGCCGGGCATATTAACGATGAACGGATCATGGTCATTTCAACCCATCAGGTACGCGACCTGGAAAACCTGATAGATCCGGTGATCATTCTTAACAATCAAAGAGTATTGCTTCATGCTGCCATTCAGGAAATAACCGAAAAGGTCTGCTTTGTGACTAAATCCGATAGTGATCCCGATGCATTGTATTCAGAAGAAACGCCACTGGGATATGCCATGGTAAAAGCCAATAATCAGGAATTGGATACCAAAGTGAATCTGGAAGCCTTATTCAATGCGGTTCTGGCACATAAGGAATGGTTTGACGAACATTTTAAAAGAGTATGATCATGAATAATATATTTAATTTCAAGCGTTTTGCTGCTATTACAACCAAAGAGACAGGGGAATATTTCCGGAGTTACGGCGTTTCAGTTATCAGTGTACTGGGTATTTATCTGTTATTTTTTTTGCTTTTCCTACTGGAAGGCGGGTCTGTAAGTACTTTGTCACGTATTAATCTGATATCGTTGATGACAGCAATCATTATGGTCGTTGCACCTTCAAAACTGTATGGTACAGTAAATCACAGCAGGAAAGGACTGAACTATGTTTTACTCCCTGTATCTACACTGGAAAAAACATTGAGCATGTTTTTTATGACTACCGTTTTTACAACGTTCATTATGACAGCCGGTTTGCTCATTCTGGATACTGTTGTATACCTGATCATGCCGTTGCGACTGAATGAAATGCTTTTTACAACCAAAACTATGGGAATCCTGGGAATTGAAATTATCAGTTTGGTAGTCATACAATCCTGGTTCGTTCTGGGCAATATGCTGTTTAAAAACCAGAAGGTAGCAAAGACCATACTCAGTTTGCTGGGGCTCGTAATTTTTATTGGACTGCTTTTTCTGCTCACCTTTCATACAATAGGTTATGAAAAAGTGGGTCTGTTCTTTGAAGAACAATTTTCGGATATGGCACTGAATATTGACGGGAGTAAGGTCAGGATATTCGGAATTGGAGGTATGAGAGAGGTTGTGAAAGACCTGCCAATATTCAGAAAGATAATGACCATTCAATACATTTTATGGGCGGTTATAGTTCTTGGGTGTTGGACCGGTACCTACCGGCTGATTAAAACAAGAAAATACTGATTATTATGGAATTCAACGAACATAAAGCCATCTACCTGCAAATAGCCGAGTCATTATGCGAAAGGATACTGAGCGGCAAATTGAATGCAGAAGACCGAATCCCTTCTGTGCGGGAACTGGGGGCGACTTTGGGAGTAAATCCCAATACAGTGTCCCGGACTTACGATCATTTGCAGCAGAGGGAGATCATATACAACAAAAGAGGTATCGGTTATTTTGTGGCTCCGGGAGCGCGACAGGAGATACTAAAAACACTTAAAGATCGCTTTTTAAAGGAAGAACTTCCTGCCTTTTTTAAACGAATGGATATGTTGTCCATCTCATTGAATGAAATTGAAAACTATTACAACCAAGAATCCAAATGAAAATCATTGCTACACTATTTTCGATCCTAATGCTGGCCACTTCAAATCTGATGGCAGCTCCAAATACGACGACCATCAAAGGGATGGTTATTGATAAAGAAACCCGGTTTCCGCTTTCTTACGCTACAGTGGCCGTCAGGAACGGCAGCGACCAGGTAGTGGCAGCTGCTACCGCAAACGAAGACGGATCTTTTATGATCAGCAACATTCCTCACGGTTCGTACCGTCTGGTAGCGACCTTTATTGGGTACAAAGAACATGAAACACCCGTACAATTGAATACTTCGGAAATGGATGCGGGCACCATTGAAATGGAAGAGGATGTGGAAACGCTGGAAACAGCTGTAATTACTGCCAGGGTGCCTGTTATTGAACAGAAGATAGATAAAATTGTCATGAATGTGGCCGAGGCTGTTTCAACCGAAGGGAGCAACGCACTGGAAGTCTTACGCAAAGCCCCCGGTGTGACCATAGATATGGACGGGAACGTGAAACTGAACGGTCAGGCCGTGAGTATCTGGATTGACGGACGTCCTTCCTACATGAGCGGCCTGGAGCTTGAAGCTCTGCTGAGATCCACAGACGGAACTACTATAGATAAGATAGAGCTTATGGCCCATCCTTCGGCCCGATACGATGCCGAAGGCACCGGGGGAATCATCAATATTAAAATGAAGAAAAACCTCTTGAAGGGTTTCAGCGGGATGGCCAACGGTTTTTACGGCGGTATGAAACATAAGGTTTACGAACAGGAAACAGGAGGGGGTTTGAACCTGAACCTGCGTACCGACAAAACAAACACCTTACTGAATTACGGCGGTCGTTACGAAGAAATGGGTGCTACCCTGGATTCCTGGACCGGATTGGGCGGCACTACCGGTTTTGAACAGATATCGCATTCCGATTTTCTGATCGGATCCCAGAGCCATACCATAAAACTGGCCAATGATTTTTATATAGACAAAAAGAACACGGTAGGATTTATTGTTACCACCATGTTCCGGGATCAGTCACAGGACAATTACGGGGATCAGAATTTTACAAACACCTATCTTAACGAACAGCTTGTCAACAGTATAAAAAGCGTGATAACAACAGGTTCAGACTATGACAACATCACTACCAATATCAATTATACGGGTTTGTTTGACGAACAAAAGGGACAGGAACTGACCTTTAACGGTGATTACGCTTATTACGACATAGCGTCCCGGAATTCCCAGGATAACAGCATAGTATCAGGTACTGGTATTGGAGAAATGTTCCGCCAGAACAGCCAGCAATACATTAACCTGGTTTCGGGCCGGATGGATTATCAACAGTCCTTCTGGAAAACGGGTATGCTGGAAACCGGTCTTAAGTGGGCTATGACACAAACCAATAATGATCTTAACCGGGAAGATTTCCTGAATAATATCTGGCAGCCCAATACCAATATGTCCAACCGGTTTTTATATACGGAACATATTGCAGCGGCTTATGCTTCCGTTGGCAGGATGTTAGGGAACAAATGGATGCTTAAACTGGGTTTGCGCGGCGAATTTACATATGCACTGGGAAATTGGGAAACAGCTCAAAAAGAAACCGTAAAAAATTATTTCAACGTATTTCCGACTGTTTTTGTGGGATACAACCCTTCTGCGATCTGGCGTCTGACCTTATCCTATACAAGCCGTATAGGCAGGCCGTCTTTCAACCAGTTGAATCCTTTCCGGAACTACGTGGATGCGAACTCATACGTAGAGGGAAATCCCGATCTGGATCCGCAACTATCGGATCAGCTGGCACTGAGTGTTAATTTCAGGACGCATTACAACCTGGCTTTGATCTATGCCCATACAAGGAATCTGATCATGCAAAATCCTTATTACGACCAGTTTGGCACCAAGATGTTGTTGTATGAAAATTTCGGGAATCAGAACATGGCCGGTGGTGCTTTGTCTATCAGCGAATTACCCATTACCCAATGGCTCCACTTTACGGCGAGCGGAACCTGTCTCTACATGAGTAATTCGGCGGATCCGCGCCAGGGCCAGACAGAACGTTATATCAATAACGGGATGTTGACCAATGCTTACGGTCAGTTGACATTCCTGTTGCCCAAAAATTGGAAAATTGAGATCAACGCCCTTTTTCAGGGAAAGATCCCATACGGGTATTTTATTATTGAGCCCATTTTCATGACCAGCGGCGGGATCAAGAAGAACTTCCTGGATAACAAAGCTACGTTGAGCCTCAATGTGAATGATATTTTTAATACCTTTGATAACAACCTGAAATACAATTCGGATAGTGAGGTGCAGTACGCATTGGACCAGAAAATCAATTTGCAGAAGATCAGATTAAGTTTCAGTATTCGTTTTGGACAGGGAAAAGCCGCAAGGGCCAGAAAAGTGGGCGATCTGGAAGAAGCTTCCAGGGTGGGCACTTCGGGCGGTATTTCCACGGATACTTCAGGCGGATTGAAGTGATATTATAATAATTTTATGAGCAAAAAATACAAATTGGGAATAGCCTTTGGCGGCGGAGGCGCCAGAGGCTATTATCATGCAGGTGCTTTGAAGCGTCTGTTGGAATTGGGTTACAGCCCGGACATTGTATCCGGGACCAGTGTAGGATCAATAGTGGCTGCCATGTATGCACAGGGGTTAAGTATTGAAGAAATGCTGGCAGCATTCAGGGAACTGAATCTGAAAGATTTTCTTGAGCCAAGGATTCCTAAAGAATACCTGGTTGATTCAAAGCCGGTACGAAAGATCCTGGAAGAAATACTTCAGGCAAAAACTTTTGAAGAGTTGAAAACACCTTTAAAAGTTGTGGCAACCTGTCTTGAAACGGCAAAAGAAGTCGTATTTGACAGCGGTCCTCTCATAGATGCCATACTGGCTTCCTGCAGCATTCCGGTAGTTTTTCCCCCTGTAAAAATAAATGGCAAACATTATGTTGACGGAGGAGTTATAAGGAATGTCCCCGTATTGCCCATCCGTGAAGTATGTGAAAAAGTATTTGCCCTGAATTTATTCCCCGAACCGGAGCGGGATAAGCAATACACAGGATCCATGAAATACATAGCAGAACGTTGTGTTACCCTGTTATTCAAGGCCAATGCTTCTTATGACATGAATATGGCCGATCTGGTAATTGAAGAAGAAGAAATGGCGGTATACAACGCCTATGATCTGAGGCACAAAGAAGAGATGTTTGATCTGGGATACAATGCCCGGGCACTCAGATCACTCGACAAATTTACCTAACCAACGGCAGTACGAACGGAAGAATTTATGGATAAGTTCTTCCATACGGCTGTCAGTCAGACGTCCCTGTTGGTCAAAAAGGTCTGCTGCGCCTCCAATGTACATCTCGGGTTGTGCCATAACGGGGGCATTCAGGCAAACCAGGGACTGCCTTAAATGATGGTTTGCTCCAAACCCGCCTATGGCTCCCATGGATACCGAGATCACGGCAGAGGGTTTGTTGCTCCACACATTGTATTTGTAAGGCCGGGATCCCACATCCAAGGCATTTTTCATGGCAGCAGTAGTAGAGCGGTTGTATTCCGGTGTTATGAAAATGATGCCGTCAAATTCTTTGATCTTTTTACGGAAAGCCGTCCATTCCCTGGGTGTGCTTTCTTCCAGATCCTCATTGTACAGGGGGAGATTCCCGATTTCAACAATTTCCAGGTCCATGGTGTCGGGGGCCAGGTCGATCAGTACCCGTGCCATTTTCCGGTTTAGTGATTCTTTTCTAAGACTGCCTACCAGTAAAGCGATTTGTTTTCTTTCCTTAAGTTCCATGAGATCAGGTATAAAATTATCAATCCAGACAATTACAAACTTAAATAAAATCCGGTGATTTTACGTCCGTT
>Ga0172381_10005331_pt1 | contig 13078 bp, 9 predicted proteins | sample Leawel6488metaG_FD_119754 | JGI IMG/M metagenome (GOLD analysis project Ga0172381, IMG submission 119754) | Leachate microbial communities from a municipal landfill in Southern Ontario, Canada - Leachate well 64-88 metaG | ecosystem: Engineered > Solid waste > Landfill > Unclassified | place... | reverse complement strand
CTGCTGACAAGCGAACAGGGGTTATATCACCGGAGTATGAGGCCTGTTGAACCGGAGGCTGTGTTTGGTCAAATCAAGGCCAACTCAATGTTCAAGCGGTTCAGGTTACGCTCACTGCCTAAGGTTAATGTCGAATTTGGATTGGTCGCACTTGCTCATAACATCAAGAAAATTGCTAAGATCAAGGATAAATATCAATCAATCGATGAGAACCTCTCTTTATTGGACATATTTACCTCATTTTTCAGAGCTGAAATTCATCCGGTGAAAATTGTTGCTTAAAAACCCAAATCCATAAAATAAAAAAAGAGGGGCCAAAAATTACTTTTTGGACACCCTCGTTTAACTCTACTCTTTCTTGTTTTTCACCATTCTCTGGTAGTCATCCATCGAGGTTACAACTACCTTTTCGAACTCCCTGGTTCCTGTACCTGCTGGAATAAGATGTCCGCAGATTACATTCTCCTTTAGCCCTTCGAGGTAGTCTTTTTTGCCGTGGATTGCAGCTTCGCTCAATACTTTTGTAGTCTCCTGGAATGATGCGGCAGACATAAAGCTGGTTGTACGAAGTGCTGCGCGGGTAATTCCCTGAAGTATCTGGTTAGATGTTGCAGGCATTGCGTCACGGGCTTCAACGAGCTTAAGGTCCTTACGTTTGAGAATTGAATTCTCGTCACGAAGCCTGCGAACAGTAACAATCTGACCTGGTTTTAATTCTGCCGAGTCACCTGCATCCTGTACAACCTTCTTGTCGTAAATATCATCGTTCTCGTGCATAAAGTCCCATCTGTCCACCAATTGTTCAGGGAGAAAATGGGTATCGCCCGGATCTACAATTTCAAGTTTACGCATCATCTGACGGACAATTATCTCAAAGTGTTTATCGTTAATTTTAACACCTTGCATACGATAGACCTCCTGAATCTCGTTAACTATATATTCCTGAACTTTGGTAGGTCCCTGAATCGCTAAAATATCGGTAGGAGAGATAGCCCCGTCTGAAAGTGGCATACCAGCTCTCACATAGTCATTCTCCTGTACAAGAATCTGTTTTGAGAGTTGAACAGAATAACGTTTCTCTTCACCGGTCTTCGATTTGATAATTATTTCGCGATTTCCCCTTTTGATCTTACCCATTTGGATTTCACCGTTTATCTCGGCAACTATAGCTGGGTTCGATGGGTTACGAGCTTCAAACAACTCTGTAACACGAGGAAGGCCACCTGTGATATCACCCGATTTTCCAATAGCTCTTGGAATCTTGACAAGAACATCTCCAACCTTAACCTTCTTACCGTTCTCAACCATAATGTGGGCACCCACAGGTAAGTTATACTGCTTTAGTTCGGACTTGTCGTCCATGATCTTGATGGTAGGGTTCTTGGATTTATCGCGTGATTCAATTACTACCTTCTCTTTGTGAAGTGAGTATTCATCTGCAGCTTCTTCTCTGTATGTAACACCTTCGATCAAACTGTCAAAAACAGCTTTACCGGCATGTTCTGCAATAGTAACAGCGTTGTATGCGTCCCATTCACAAATTTTATCACCCTTCTTAACTACGGCACTATCCTTAAAGTATAGTGTTGCTCCGTAAGGGATGTTGTGCTGAGAAAGTGTAATTCCAGTGTTGTTATCGACTATGCGCATTTCAGCTGTACGGCCGATTACAATTTCCTGTTCAACGCCATCTTCTCCGATTCGGGTGATAATACGGAGTTCATCAAACTCAAGTCTTCCCTCGTATCTTGCAATAATCTCACTTTCAGAAGCGATATTTGATGCTGTACCACCGACGTGGAATGTTCTAAGTGTAAGCTGTGTACCAGGTTCACCAATAGATTGGGCAGCAATAACACCTACAACCTCCCCTTTCTCTACCATTCTGCCGGTAGATAGGTTGCGTCCGTAACACTTGGCGCACACACCCTTGTGCGATTCACAAGTCAACACGGAGCGAATCTCTACCTGTTCGATAGGAAGAGATTGGATGAGTGATGCTATGTCCTCTGTTATCTGTTCTCCGGCCTCAATAATTCTTTCACCAGTAAGCGGATTATAGATATCGTGCACCGATGTTCTTCCTAAAATTCTATCATACAGCGACTCTACTATCTCATCTTTGTTCTTGATTGCTGTAGCAACAAGACCACGCAAAGTACCGCAATCATATTCGTTAATAATCACATCGTGAGATACATCCACAAGACGACGAGTCAGGTAACCTGCATCTGCTGTCTTAAGTGCAGTATCAGCAAGACCCTTTCTGGCACCGTGGGTAGAGATAAAATACTCGAGAACAGATAGACCCTCTTTAAAGTTGGATAGAATAGGGTTTTCAATGATCTCTGCACTTTGAGAACCTGACTTTTGAGGTTTTGCCATCAGACCACGCATACCAGAGAGCTGACGGATCTGTTCTTTAGATCCACGGGCTCCTGAGTGAAGCATCATGTAGACCGGGTTGAATCCCTGTTGATCTTCAGAAATTCGCTTCTCCACAATGTTTGTCAACTTAGAGTTTGTTGTGGTCCAGATGTCGATTATCTGGTTGTATCTTTCATTATTGGTGATAAGACCGTTGTTGTATGAAAACATTATGTTTTCAACCGCCTTGTAACCTTCATCTACAAGCTCCTTCTTTTCCGGCGGAATAATTACATCTGCCAGATTGAATGAAAGACCGCCTTTAAAGGCCATCATATAACCAATCTCCTTGATATCATCCAGGAATTGTGCAGTTCTGGCAACACCGGCAACTTTGAGAACTGTACCTATAATATCTCTCAAAGATTTCTTGGTCAAAACCTCATTTATATAACCAACTTCTTTAGGAACGACTTGGTTAAAAAGAATTCTGCCGGCAGTTGTCTTTCTAAGTGCATAACCTTTGGAAAGATCCATAAAATCTTTTGGTAACCTCACTTCGATCTCTGCGTGAAGAGCAACTCTTCCCTCATTATTCCCGATGATTACCTCTTCAGGACCATAAAACTTCATTCCCTCTCCTTTTGCACCCTGGCGCGGCTTTGTAATGTAATATAAACCAAGCACCATATCCTGTGAAGGAACGGTAATAGGGGCGCCATTTGCAGGATTCAGAATATTATGCGAACCCAGCATCAGAAGTTGAGCCTCCAGAATTGCTGCGTTTCCCAGAGGAAGGTGAACCGCCATCTGGTCGCCGTCAAAGTCGGCATTGAATGCTGTACAAGCCAATGGATGGAGTTGAATAGCCTTACCTTCAATCAGTTTAGGTTGGAATGCCTGAATACCTAAACGGTGCAGGGTAGGGGCACGGTTAAGAAGAACAGGATGACCCTTCATTACATTTTCAAGGATGTCCCATATTACCGGATCCTTACGATCTACAATTTTCTTGGCAGACTTTACAGTTTTAACTATACCACGTTCTATAAGTTTTCTGATTACAAACGGTTTGAAAAGCTCGGCAGCCATATCCTTTGGAATACCGCATTCGTGCATTTTCAACTCAGGCCCCACAACAATTACGGAACGTGCAGAGTAATCTACCCTCTTACCCAAAAGGTTTTGACGGAAACGACCTTGCTTCCCTTTTAAACTGTCCGATAGAGATTTTAATGTGCGATTTGCTTCTGTCTTTACTGCATTGGATTTGCGTGAGTTGTCGAACAGAGAATCTACTGCCTCCTGAAGCATTCTCTTTTCATTACGAAGAATAACTTCCGGAGCCTTAATCTCAATTAGTCTCTTTAAACGGTTGTTACGGATGATCACCCTACGGTACAAATCGTTAAGGTCGGATGTGGCAAAGCGGCCACCATCCAAAGGAACCAGAGGGCGAAGCTCAGGCGGAATCACAGGGATAACTTTCATAATCATCCACTCTGGTTTATTTATATCCTTGGATTCGCGGAAAGCCTCTACTACGCTAAGTCTCTTTAGTGCGTCTGCTTTTCTTTGCTGTGAGGTTTCCGTCTCTGTCTTATGACGGAGTTCATATGAGAGTTCATCAAGGTTTATTTTTGACAACATCTTATATATAGCTTCGGCACCCATTCCTGCCATAAACTTATTAGGGTCTGCGTCGTCCAGAAGTTGGTTGTCTTTTGGAAGAGAGTCAAGAATATTAATGTACTCGTCTTCTGTGAGGAAGTCATTAGTCCTTATACCATCTTTCTCTTTAATACCCGGCTGGATAACTACATAGCGTTCATAATAGATGATCCCCTCTAACTTTTTTGAAGGGATACCAAGAAGATATCCGATTTTATTTGGAGTTGAGCGAAAATACCATATATGTGCGACAGGCACAGTAAGGCTTATATGACCCATTCTCTCGCGGCGTACCTTTTTCTCGGTCACCTCAACACCACATCGGTCGCAGATAATACCACGATAACGAATCCTCTTGTACTTTCCGCAATGACACTCATAGTCCTTGTAAGGACCAAAAATGCGTTCGCAGAAGAGACCATCCCTCTCTGGCTTATATGTACGATAGTTTACTGTTTCTGGCTTTAAAACTTCGCCTGAAGATTTCTCAAGGATCTCCTCGGGTGAAGCTAAGCTTATAGTAATTTGGTTGAAATTGCTTTTAACCTTAATCTCTTTCTTGAAAGACATATTATTCTGTTTTCAAATTTTCAAATACAATTAACAAATTAGTCCAAGTTAATGCTAAGTCCAAGACCACGAAGCTCATGGAGCAGAACATTCAAAGACTCCGGTATACCCGGTGTAGGCATAGGATCACCCTTAACAATAGCCTCATAGGCTCTCGATCTTCCTACAACATCGTCGGACTTGATTGTGAGAATCTCCTGCAGGATATTAGCGGCACCAAATGCCTCCAATGCCCAAACCTCCATCTCACCAAATCTCTGACCTCCGAACTGAGCCTTACCACCAAGTGGCTGTTGTGTAATAAGAGAGTAAGGACCTATTGAACGAGCGTGCATCTTGTCATCAACCATGTGGCCGAGTTTAAGCATATAGATTACACCAACTGTTGCAGGTTGATCAAACAGGTCTCCTGTTCCACCATCTCTCAGATATGTTTTGCCAAATCTTGGAACGCCGGCCTTATCTGTAAAATCGCAGATCTCATCGATAGTTGCTCCGTCAAAAATAGGGGTACTGAAACGTTGACCCAATTCCTTTCCTGCCCATCCTAAAACAGTTTCATATATCTGTCCGAGATTCATACGGGATGGTACACCAAGGGGGTTAAGCACAATATCCACAGTAGTTCCGTCTTCCAAAAACGGCATATCTTCGTCTCTTACAACTTTTGCAACGATACCTTTGTTTCCGTGACGACCTGCCATTTTATCACCAACTCTTACCTTTCTCTTCTTAGCTACATAAACTTTAGCCAATTGCATTATTCCGGTTGGGAGTTCATCACCTATTGTAAGGTTGTACTTGATTCTCTTAAGCTCTGCATCGAATTCTTTATATGCAATAAGATAGTTGTTTATCAGTTGCTTAATCAGATTATTTGTATTTTTGTCTGAAGTCCACTTGACAGGGTTGATGTTTTCATAATCGATCTTATTAATCATTTCCAGTTTGAATTCAACACCCTTGCCAATAATTTCAACTCCGTAAAGGTCACTGATACCCTGAGATACCTTGCCGTCAAGAATTGAGATCAGTCTCTCAAGGAAGTTCTGACGAAGCGCAGCGGTTTTCCTGTTGAAATTCTCCTCTGCGTGTTGAATCTGGTTCTTGGAAACAGATTTTCCTTTCTTGGAGTTCTCTTTGGCAACCCTTGAGAAGAGTCTCTTGTCTATGATTGTTCCTCTCAACGATGGGGAAGCTTTTAGGGAAGCATCCTTAACATCACCTGCTTTATCACCGAAGATGGCTCTTAACAGTTTCTCTTCCGGAGACGGGTCACTCTCACCCTTAGGGGTAATCTTGCCAATAAGAATGTCACCAGGCTCAATGTTGGCACCAATTCTGATAATACCGTTCTCGTCAAGGTCTTTTGTCGCCTCTTCACTCACATTTGGAATGTCTGATGTAAGCTCTTCCATTCCACGCTTGGTATCGCGAACCTCCATTATATACTCGTCTACGTGGATCGAGGTAAAAACATCTTCTCTGAGAAGTCTTTCAGACAGAACAATAGCATCTTCAAAGTTGTAACCTTTCCAAGGCATGAATGCCACTTTAAGGTTACGGCCCAAAGCAAGCTCCCCGTTCTGGGTTGCATATCCCTCGGTCATAATCTGGCCTGGAACAACCTTCTCACCCTTCCTTACAATTGGTTTCAGAGTGATTGAGGTGTTCTGGTTAGTTTTTCTGTACAGAGGAAGCTTGTAAACAGTAATTTCCGGATCGAAGCTCACAAATCTTTCACTTTCTGTTTGTTCGTATTTAACATGTATTTCACGGGCATCCACATATACTATTTCACCTTTACCTTTGGCATTGATTTGAGTTCTTGAATCTTTGATAACCGGTCCCTCAATACCTGTTCCAACAATAGGAGCTTCCGGCTTGATAAGCGGAACTGCCTGTCGCATCATATTAGAACCCATCAAAGCACGGTTGGCATCATCGTGTTCCAAAAAAGGAATCAGCGATGCTGCAATAGAGGCAATCTGATTAGGAGAGACATCAACAAGATGAACCTCTTCTTTTCCTACAACCGGATAGTCAGCTTCAAAACGGCATTTAATCCGTTCATCAGTTATATTTCCGTTTTCGTCTATATGGACATTTGCCTGAGCTACCATCTTCTCCTCTTCCTCCTCCGCGCTCATATAAACACAACCTTTTGCAGTCATATCTACAACACCGTTTTCTACCTTGCGGTATGGTGTCTCTATGAAACCGAGGTCGTTAATTTTTGCATAAACGCAAAGAGAAGAGATCAACCCGATATTCGGACCCTCTGGTGTTTCAATAGGACAAAGACGGCCATAGTGTGTATAATGCACGTCGCGGACCTCAAAACCTGCTCTGTCTCTTGAAAGGCCGCCTGGTCCCAAAGCAGAAAGACGACGCTTATGGGTCATCTCTGCCAGTGGGTTGGTCTGATCCATGAACTGAGAGAGCTGGCTGGTACCGAAGAATGAATTGATAACAGAAGATAATGTCTTTGCATTGATCAGATCAATCGGAGTAAAGACTTCGTTGTCGCGAACATTCATCCTCTCACGGATTGTGCGGGCCATGCGAGAGAGGCCTACACTAAACTGATTTGCAAGTTGTTCACCAACGGTTCTGATACGACGGTTACTCAAGTGGTCTATATCGTCAACAGTTGCTTTTGAATTTATCAGTTGAATCAAATAGCGGATAATTTCGATAATATCTGCTTTTGTAAGAACTCTTGTTTCTGTAGGAGTAGAAAGGTTCAATTTACGGTTCAACCTGTAACGGCCAACTTCACCAAGGTCATACCTCTTGTCGGAGAAGAAAAGCTTGTCAATAACATCTCTGGCGGTTGCCTCGTCTGGTGGTTCCGAGTTACGAAGTTGTCTGTATGTATAGAAGACAGCCTCTTTCTCAGAGTTACACTGGTCTTTCTGTAATGTATTATGTATGATTGCAAAATCACTGATGTTAGCCTCTTCCTTGTGAACAAGGATTGTGCTTACACCCGATTCGATAATTATATCTAAATGGTGTTCTTCCAGAATAGTTTCACGATCCAGAACAATTTCGTTTCTCTCTATGTAAACAACCTCTCCGGTATCCTCATCTACGAAATCTTCGTTCCATGTTTTTAATACTCTGGCTGCAAGTTTACTACCAACACATTTTTTAAGATTGGCTTTTGTAACTTTAATCTCATTTGCAAGGCCGAAAATATCAAGAATATCCTTGTCACTTTCGTACCCGATTGCTCTAAGCAAAGTAGTAACAGGTAACTTTTTCTTTCTATCGATATATGCATACATCACATTATTGATGTCTGTTGCAAATTCGATCCACGAACCCTTGAAAGGGATGATTCGTGCTGAATATAATTTGGTTCCGTTTGCGTGAACGCTTTGTCCAAAGAATACACCGGGAGAACGATGAAGCTGTGACACCACAATCCTCTCGGAACCATTAATTACAAATGTACCTCTTGGAGTCATATATGGGATTGTCCCGAGGTATACATCCTGGATAACCGTATCGAAATCTTCGTGTTCCGGATCTGTGCAGAACAGTTTGAGTTTTGCTTTCAGAGGGACACTGTATGTTAAGCCTCTGTCCAGACACTCCTCAATTGAATAACGAGGGGGGTCAATAAAATAGTCAATAAACTCAAGTACGAAATTATTACGGGTATCTGTAATAGGGAAAATTTCTTGAAAAACTTTGAAAAGACCTTCGTTTTTACGATTCTCCGGTGTGGTTTCAAGTTGGAAGAAATCCTTGAAAGACTTCAGTTGCACCTCTAGAAAATCTGGATAATCTAGGAGGGCCTTGGAAGTCGCGAATGTAATCCGCTGATTATTTGTTTTTTGCGACATTGTTTATGGATTAGTTGAAAATAAACTAAAATAACGACAAAAAGGCTTAGAGCCTAAATGGCTCTAAACCTGTTAATGTGCCCGATCAACGGGATTTTGGAGTTATTTAACTTCAACTTCTCCGCCTGCCTCTTCTAATTGAGCTTTAAGTTGTTCTGCTTCAGCCTTAGATATTTTTTCCTTGATAGCCTTAGGAGCTGCATCAACTAAATCTTTAGCCTCTTTCAAACCTAAACCTGTAATCTCTTTTACAACTTTTACAATTTGTAATTTAGCTTGTCCAGGTGATTTAAGAATAACATCGAACTGAGTCTGTTCTACTTCAGCAACAGCAGCTGCAGGAGCAGCGGCAACAGCGACAGCAGCAGCAGCCGGTTCAATTCCATATTCATCTTTTAGAACTTTTGCCAGTTCTTGTACATCTTTTACAGATAGGTTTACTAGTTCTTCTGCAAATTTTTTGATATCTGCCATGTTTATAAATTTTTTAAACGTTTAAAATTCTTTTATTTACTTTTCTGATAGGGTCTTTACAATACCTGCAACTTTACCGCCTGCATTTGATTGAAGTGCAGAGATAACATTGTTAACGGGAGATTGAAGCAGACCTATGATATCACCGATAAGTTCTTCGCGTGATTTAATTGATACCAATGCGTCAAGTTGATTTTCACCAACATATGCGCACTCTTGAACCAGAGCTCCCTTTAAGATTGGTTTACCGTATTGCTTGCCAAACTCTTTGATCAGTTTTGCAGGGGCATTTGCCGTCTCTGTAAACATAACTGCAGAAGGGCCCTCGAGTACAGGGAATAGTAATTCAGCGTCAGTCAAAGCCATTTTTTCCAAAGCTTTACGAAGCATGGTGTTCTTAACAACAACCAACTTGATCTGCTTTTCAAAGCAAGCACGACGCAACTTAGCTGTAATCTCTGCATTTAAGCCTGAGATATCTGCTAAATAGAAATTAGGTGTTTGCTTTAATTGCGCTGCCAGATTTTCAATAATTTGTGTTTTTTCCTCTTTTCTCATAAAACAGATTTATTATTCAGCAGCACTAATAGTCTTGCTATCAATATTTATACCAGGGCTCATTGTAGAGGACAAGAAAATGCTCCTTACATAAGTTCCCTTTAATGCCTGAGGCTTTAATTTAATAACGGTATTTAAGAATTCTATTGCATTCTCTGCCAAAGCTTCGGCAGCAAATGAAACTTTACCTATGCTGGCGTGTACAATACCTTGTTTGTCAACCTTAAAGTCGATCTTACCGGCCTTTACTTCACCTACAGCTTTACCAACTTCCATTGTAACTGTACCTGTTTTAGGATTAGGCATCAAACCACGTGGACCAAGGATACGGCCAATTGCACCAATTTTTGCCATCACAGATGGGGTGCAAATGATAACATCAACGTCTGTCCAACCACCTTTAATCTTCTCAATATACTCGTCGAGTCCGACAAAATCTGCACCGGCTTCCTTAGCTTCTGCTTCTTTGTCTGGAGTACATAGTACCAATACACGAACTGTTTTGCCTGTTCCATGCGGAAGAGTCACAACGCCACGTACCATTTGATTCGCCTTGCGAGGGTCAACTCCCAAACGAACAGCAATATCAACCGAAGCATCAAATTTGGTGAAAGATATCTCTTTTACCAAATTGCAAGCTTCAGTTAACTTATACTCTTTATTTGAGTCTACCTTTGCGTATACTACTTTTTGATTTTTTGTCAGCTTACTCATTTTCGCAGGATTTATTAGTTAACATCTTCGGGAAATGTCCCGGTTACAGTAATACCCATACTTCTTGCCGTACCCGCAACCATAGACATGGCCGACTTAAGGGTAAATGCATTCATATCGGGCATTTTGTCTGTAGCAATTGCGCGGATTTGTTCCCAAGTGACAGAACCAACCTTTTTACGGTTAGGTTCGGCGGATCCTGATTGGATCTTCGCAGCCTCTTTTAATTGCACTGCAACCGGTGGTTGTTTAACGATAAATGTAAATGATTTATCGCTGTAAACAGTGATAATGACAGGTAATATTTTACCAGCCTTATCTTGGGTGCGAGCATTAAATTGCTTGCAAAAGTCCATTATGTTTACACCCTTCGAACCCAAAGCGGGTCCTACCGGTGGCGAGGGATTAGCTGCGCCGCCTTTGATCTGCAATTTAATGAGGGCGGCAACTTCTTTAGCCATAATGTTTTATTGTTTATTCTTTTACTACTTGAACAAAATTTAACTCTAACAGAGTTTTCCTTCCAAAAATCTTTACCATAACCTTAAGCTTCTTTTTGTCTTCGACAATCTCCTCAACAGTTCCGTCGAAACCATTAAAAGGACCATCTACGACCTTCACAGGTTCACCGATGATGAATGGAGTGGCATTCTCCTCTTCCATATCTACAAGCTCGTCTACGCGTCCCAGAATGCGGTTAACCTCAGCCATACGGAGCGGAACAGGCTCTTTGTCTTTTCCGGCCTTTTCTGTCAGAAATCCTGACACGTGGGGAAGATTCCTTATCAGGTGCTGAATCTCTCCGGTTAAAGCAGCCTCTATGAGAATATAGCCTGGGTAAAAAATTCTTTCCATGCTAACTTTTTTACCATTTTTTACCTGGTAAATCTTCTCTGTGGGAATAAGAACCTGAGAGACATAGTCCTGAAGATTCAACCTTTTGATCTCATTCTCTATATACTCCTTAGCCTTTTTTTCTTTTCCACCGGCAGCTCTTATGACATACCATTTTTTGGAAATCTCACTCATAACTTTAGTACAACAACTTGTAAATAGAAGTCATAATATTTCTGAAACCGAAGTCCATAATAAAAATGACAATAGCAAAAATAAGTGATGCAATCATAACAACAATAGCCGAACTCTGTAGCTGGGACCAAGAGGGCCAGCTAACCTTTTTCACCAATTCAGTGTACGATTCTTGAAGATACAACTTAAACTTGTTCATTTTATTTTAATTATCGATTGAAACAAAGGAAGCATTTTGTCTCAACCGGATTATTTCTACCGGATCGTAACCCCCGGTATTGCAGGGGCAGAGCGATTCGAACGCCCATCAACGGTTTTGGAGACCGCTATTCTACCCTTGAACTATGCCCCTATATCAAGTTAGCCACCCTTATTGAGTGACTAACATGTAATAAATTAGTCCAGAATTTCTATTACCTGACCTGCACCAACTGTACGACCACCTTCGCGTATAGCGAAACGCAGATTCTTGTTGATTGCTACAGGGTAGATAAGTTCTACTGTAATAGTTACGTTATCGCCAGGCATTACCATCTCTGTTCCTTCAGGAAGAAAAATCTCACCTGTGATGTCCAGAGTACGGATAAAGAACTGAGGACGATACTTATTATGGAAAGGAGTATGACGGCCACCCTCATCTTTCTTAAGTACGTAGATCTCTGCCTTGAATTTTTTGTGAGGAGTGGTTGTACCTGGTTTAGCAATAACCTGGCCACGTTTGATGTCTTTCTTGTCAATACCGCGAAGAAGAAGACCTACGTTATCACCAGCTTCACCTCTGTCGAGGATCTTACGGAACATCTCAACGCCTGTAACAACGGTTTTCTTAGGCTCTTCACCAAGACCTATAACCTGAACCTCTTCACCAGTCTTGATAACACCTGTTTCAATACGACCTGTGGCAACAGTACCACGTCCTGTGATTGAAAATACGTCCTCAACCGGCATTAGGAATGGTTTTTCGTTTTCACGAGGAGGGATTGGAATGTAGGTGTCAACAGCGTGCATCAATTCAACAATCTTTTCTTCCCACTTAGGATCTCCGTTTAATGCACCAAGTGCAGAACCACGGATTACAGGAGTGTTATCACCATCGAAGTTGTAGAAAGTAAGAAGCTCACGAACCTCCATCTCAACCAAGTCAATCATTTCAGGGTCGTCAACGATATCAACTTTGTTAAGGAACACAACAATCTTAGGAACGTTCACCTGACGAGCAAGAAGAATGTGCTCACGTGTCTGAGGCATAGGACCGTCAGTGGCAGCTACAACAAGGATAGCACCATCCATCTGGGCAGCACCTGTAACCATGTTTTTAACATAGTCCGCGTGACCCGGACAGTCTACGTGTGCGTAGTGACGAACTTCTGTTTGATATTCAACGTGTGCGGTGTTGATTGTAATGCCACGCTCTTTTTCTTCAGGAGCGTTGTCAATTGAGTCGAAAGAACGGATTTCAGAAAGACCTTTTCTTGCTAAAACCATAGTAATAGCAGCAGTTAAGGTTGTCTTACCATGGTCAACGTGACCGATGGTTCCGATGTTTACGTGCGGCTTGTCCCTTTTGTAAGTTTCTTTTGCCATAATAATAGAATTTAATTTATAATGAATTAATTACACACTTGTAGAGCCGGTGATGGGAATTGAACCCATGGCCTCTTCCTTACCAAGGAAGCGCTCTACCTCTGAGCTACACTGGCTTACTTAGAGCGGAAGACGAGGTTCGAACCCGCGACCCTCAGCTTGGAAGGCTGATGCTCTACCGACTGAGCTACTTCCGCAATAAAAAAACGTGGGGAGAGCAGGATTCGAACCTACGAAGGCGTACGCCAGCAGAT
>Ga0172381_10005330_pt1 | contig 13078 bp, 16 predicted proteins | sample Leawel6488metaG_FD_119754 | JGI IMG/M metagenome (GOLD analysis project Ga0172381, IMG submission 119754) | Leachate microbial communities from a municipal landfill in Southern Ontario, Canada - Leachate well 64-88 metaG | ecosystem: Engineered > Solid waste > Landfill > Unclassified | place... | reverse complement strand
TTGATAAAACAAGAAAATTGGGAACCATTTAAACCAAATCCAGACATTCTCTCCCTTTAATTCTCTTTTATTTACGAGATTTGGATTTTGGTGTTAAATTTTGGAAAGTTATTCGCTATTCTCTTGAATTAAATGAAATATCGCTTAAAAGAGTGAATGGTGATCTTTTTGATTTCTCACTCAATTCTTTAACGGACAGAAATACTTCATTTTTTGCAAATAAATCAAAGATCGTAAACGGAAGTGGTGGAGGTATCGTTTTTAAAATATCCGAAAAAACCTTTTTCTTTTTAGGAATACAGGAAGAACTTCTGACGATTGCAGCGAACCAAAATTTTGAGTTAATAACAAAGCAAAAATTTGAGGCCAAGACGCAGGATGATGAAGTGGATTGTTATTTTGATATTCACAATTTTAAACGCCTAGAATCGGATCTTCCTGATTCAATCAAACCCGTAATCTCCAAACAGTATGTCAGATTTAATTTAAAGGGACAATTACATTATAGTTCAAGCGGTATCATATTTGGTATACTCCAGTAATCCCAATGATATTGCATCATCCCCCCTTAACGATAAGCCCGGTTGTTCGCTCATTCCACTCCTATTCTGCGTACGATTACGAATGAGCATGGCTGCGGCGGGCCGGCGATGCGAGCGGGTGACGCAGGCGGTGCTGGGGAAGGTGTTAGGTCGCCGGATTTTTCCTGATTATGAGTTTAACTCCGCTCAACAGCATTTTTGTGCAGTTGGAAATTCCGTGTATGTAAGTCATGATTTCTCTGATTTAACTTCGGAAAACTCTCCATAGTCTGTAATTAAGTCATAATATTCTAGCATTTTATTCATCGAACCGATCCCTGTCATCCAAAACGGATTCATCCATCCAATGTTTCGCCTTCTCTGCTAGTTCAAGATAAAATTCTTCAGCGGGGGATCCTTTCTGGAATTCTTTCGCTTTCTCTTCTGCTATTGTTTTGATTTTCACATCTACAGCGGAAGGTTCACCAGCAGTCCCAAATCGAACTGTATATCTACCAATATCAAACAGTTTTCTCTTGATTTTAGAATGGAATTTTTCAGAGTTTCTTGATGATGCTTCGAGCATTTTTTGTATGAAAATATGGTTACAAAAGATGACCTCTGGGGGTGAATCATGGAGGAGTTCACATATCAACAGAAGTTTCTTTTCCTCTCCGGTTTTAATCCAATCCTTGAAAAATTTGAGAAAATCGATCTTATAATTATTTGTTAGAACCGAAAACAATTCTCGCAGATTATAGATATCTTCCATTTTTAATGCAGCATCTCGTATTTTTTTCAAAAATTTCAGATGATCCCGGTGATTTACGAAGGCCTCCAAACAATGAAAAGAAAAAACTGAAGGGATCGCATCATACCTGTTCCATATAACACCTTGATTTGCAGTTCGGGCGAATTCAATTCTTTTGAAGAACAATTCGATTACGCTGCTGGGATTTTTCTCGCAAGCATATTTAAGAAAATTGCAAATATAAAATCCAGAGCCATCTGAACGATGTTCGAGTGATTGTAAAGGAATCAATTTCATTAGCATTTGACGAATTTCTGATCGAGTCAATTCAACTCTTTGTCGGATAGTTGTTGAAAAAAATGGTTTGTAAAGGGCATTCGCCAACGAAAAGTTATTATCGATATCAGTGGTCAAGACAATTTTTTTGACTTTTTTTGAATCTAAAGGTGAAAACTCAGCAAGACCTTCAATCGCCAACCTTTTCACAACGTCATCCCGAATTTTCAACAAAAATTCAATGTTTTGCAACTCGTCTATTTCTACACCAGCAATCCACCACTTGTTTGAATAGCCAAAAGCAATAGACTGAATTATCAACTTTTTTTGGGGGGGGTTAAGGCCGAGAGCAATGAGATTTTGACCAACTTTTTGATTGTTTTCTTTGATCCCCGATACTATTGCAGAATAATAAGTTTCCAAAACTGATGATTCCTCGGCAAGAATTTTCAGGCAGATTTTTTCACTGAAATCGGGGAATTTTTTACCAAGAAGATAAAAAAATCTACCGGGGTTAGACGAAATTTTTTCATCCTGAAGTATCTGAATTTGACTAACAAGTAGGGCATATGCATCATCAATGGAAGAAAATTTGGATGTAAATTCTTCAACAGTTCGTTGTATTTTTTGCTCGATGATTTCCTGTTGTTTAAGATAATCTCGATTGTCATCGACATCGAATGAATTCAAGAGGGTTCTGACGAGTCGAATTTTGAAGGTATTTTTTCTTCGCACGATAATTCTCTGACACGTTTTTCGGTTTGTTTCATCCCTTTGAAATTTCAAATACCAGCGAATTTGTTGGATTATGTTAATGTGAACTATAGGATCTTGTGATTCGATCAACTTTTTTTCAATGATTTTTAAAATATTCTGCTCTTCCGGCCTCCATTGTGCATATTCTTTATCAGAAATCGTTCTTCCATATAGGGCCATTGGAGGATGCAGAGCTTCGGTTAGACTTTTCAAAGATCTTAATGCAATCCTTGTGGATTTGTTTCGCATCGTTGAAGAAATAAGTTCAATTGCTTGTTTCCTTACCTTTCGCGTATTTTGGTAACTGACTGCAAATGGTGCAAAATGAATAGTTCGGCCTTTTAAATGGTTATCTTCCCCATCTTTTCTCAACATCGGATCAATGATATCTAAAGGGGAGAAAAGGTGATCGTGGACCGCTGGATGTCGCATCCATTTCTTGACCGAATCCAGAATTTTTTGTTGGATTATTAGAGGTTTATGATATCCGAATGCAGCAAGATCTTGAAGAATTCTAATAGGATGAGTTGTTTCTGATGATACTAATCCTGATTGATCTTTTCCTAAGTCCCATAAAATATCGGCGCATTGCGAAACAAAGTCGATATTGTATGATATTTTTTGGAGGATTGGACAAATTGCCTTTTTAATATCTTCATGGGTATATTCATGGAGTCCCGAAAAATTTTCATTTTTTGAGGAGGGGTTTGCTAAAGCATACTCTACAAGATCCATCGATCTTGCGGGTTGAAGATGCGCAATTTTCTCAATTGCTACCAACAGAAAATTTCGAATCAGATTTGATCCATTCACATATGCTTCAAATATTTCATCCCATATTTGATTCATCACGTCAATTTTCGAACCATCACTTTGGATTCGCCAATCTAGTTCGGCAATATTTGAGATAATCTCATTTGGGCAATGTTCAAAAAATTTCTTGAATACATCTTCAGCATACCCGGTAAGTCGACCATTCGAGACGCAAGCTTTGCTGAGTAAGTAGTCGGAAAAGACGTCTGGGGTAATACGAACGAGATTCCTTTTATTCAGGAGTACACCGGATCTTTCAAGCTCAGAAATAATCGATATCAGAGTAATTCTATCAATATTTACAGCTTCGGAAATTTTATCTGTTAACTTGGAATCATCAAGATTTACTGGCTGAAGTGCGGAGAATAAATTAAGAATACTTTTTGCCGTTTTTTTATCTATCGCAGGATTCAAATCCCCCATTTGTATATCTCTAAATCGCGCGAAAACGAGATCCTGGAAGTCCTGGTTTCGTTCAAGTAAAGCAGGAGGAAGATTATTCTCATTAATTAATCTCGCTCCAATTACAAGTACTAGTGGTGAATCACGCGCTACATGGACAAGTGCTTCATTGAATTCTTTATGAGTACCATCGAGAATTGAATCTGCAAGGTCTTCCATCTCTTGCCGTGTCAACTCAGTAATTTCTGGTGGAATTTCCATATCTTTTGGGTTAAACCCGGACTCAAGTATCTGAGATTTTAAAAAATCCATACCGTAGTTTCGTAAAGAGAAAATTATCTGAATATTATGTTGATATTCAAAAGCCAAGTTAATCAGTAATTTCAGGTCACTAAGCCGGTGTGCATCATCGACAACAATAATATTTTTCTTCTTCAAGGGTATCTGACGAAAAGATTCGACCAGTAATTGAGAATTTTCCCGAAGAAACCAAAACCTGAAATTTTGATTAGTAGAATAACTTTTGTAAAGTTCATAAATCAATTTGCTTTTTCCAATGCCCCCTCGTCCATGTAGTATTAGGATGGGTTTTTCTGAACCAACAAAATCGTATGCGGTTTTAAAAACTTCTGACCGTCCGAAAAATGGATGACAGTGATTGAAAATCTTTTGTTTATCTAACAGAGTTTTGAAAAATATTTCACCTGATACGAATTGAGGATTCCGGATTCCTATTTCACCATTATCGGACTCGAAATTATAAATTGCGATTGCGATCTTCCGACCTAATTCTTCAGAGGTTTGAAATGTTACTCGGTAATGCTCTGCATCTAATGATTTTTTAAAATTTTCAAGTTTTTTCTTCGTATTTGCATTATTTTCATCTGGAATCCATTCTCCGTCGGGGTTAACCTTTCTAAAAACGAATACAGGCAGGTGAAGAGATCTTGCCTCATTGTATTCTATTTCGGTTACCGAGATTTTTTCTTCAGGATCGATAGAGCCGTATTTATCGCCCAGAATGAGAATTACCGCATTGCAATTTCTTAACTTTTCCAAACAAACTTCTTTTGGAGGATTAGGATTAGATGAGATCCTTTCCATTGCAATTGCCTTAGATGAATCAAGAGTATCGATCGTATCGATTGCCTTATCTCGTTCGTTTATCAGATCTCGATAAGTTGAGCTGATGAAAAATAATTTCATAAAATTACCGCTTCCTGTATCGATAAATTGCCCATGACGCTAACAAATCGATCCGGCGGCCAGTCATGATAATGGACTTTACATATTTTGGCTTAACTGATAGTAAAACGTCCATCGATGCCCCCGAGGCTTTTAATCACGTTATACTTCTCATCGTTTATCTGCATTATGGATTGCGGGGCGCCGTTAAAAAATCCCGGATGCCAGCAAGGGGGGCAGATTAGAAAAACATTCAGATTATATTCCGGGCCTTGAGATGGGTGAGATATTCCTCATAACTCTTTGTGCAATCGATAAATCGCATCATCTCATTCTTTGATTCAAAATGGAGCTGCTTATACATTACTGCCAGCAGATCGTCGGATATATCCTTCAGGTTCCCATGCTGGCCGATCTTTGTCCGGACATTCGTAATTTCATTGTTTGAATTCATCAGATAGAAATAACAATGGTCACTCTTTACCCTGACAAAACCCTTCTTCAGCGCAGCTTTTATGAATTCGCGTTGCTTGATAGGCATGATCAGGCCTCTACCTTGAGATCGCCAAACTTCGTGCGGTAGTCGTTTAATTCAAGATACGTCTGAAGAGCTTGTTTGATCTTCCGGGATTTTTCCGACAGCTTCGCATCTTTGAAGGCAAGATATCCAACAATGAGAGACTCCAGGCTTTCCTTCAGCGAGGAAAGTGCCTGCTCGTACGTACTTCCGTATCCCTCCAGCGACAACTCCTCGTTCGCAAGGCACCAGTGATTGTCCTTATCATCATAGGATACACGAATAACAACCGGCTGGCGGAAGGTAAACTCGTCAAGAGAGTCCAACGTGATCGAATTAAAGGACTGGATATCCTTGACAACTTCCATCTCCTTTAACCGGGCTCTTTTGCTCATGACACCATTCACCGTCACCGACGATTTGAAGAACGCCCTGACATCCTTCTCCCAGTCAGCGGGATAATCGCATTTAATCGTTTCATTGTCGAGAGTTTTGATGGTAAAAGATCGCGGTTCGTCGCCCTTGATACGGGTGATGACGCCTTTGATCTCAATTGCCGACTTCCGGTAATATTCGGAGATAAGGCCTTCAATGTAAGCCTCGCGGTGTGAAGGTAATACTACCGGTTTTCTCGGCTTTTTCGTATCATAGCCGACTTTCACGCTGAATTTGTTTTTCTTGGAGAGCATTCCCCGGAAACTTTCAAGGAACCGGATAATCTGCGAGGGATCCTCAAAGTCACGTTCGATCTTCTCGCGGAATTCATCAGTGTTTTCGATAAGTGCGTTGATAAGGTCCTGGAGATCAAAAACCATCTCATCGAACACAAGGGATTCCTTGAAGAGCTCAGTGGAAAAATCGAGCGGCTGAAAGGCAACCGCTACGCTTCCTTTGCCGGTATTCGTAAGATATAATCTGAAATCCGTTTTTGGATGTTCCCCGTATTTTGTCTGTTGAAAAACATCGACGACTTTCTGGAGATAGGTTAAAATTTTTCCAAAAGTGTATGCTTCGATCTTATGATCGGTGACAATTTTTCCATCGATGATGAGCCAAAATTTTTTGGTCTCATGTCCAGCCATAGTTATTCATCCGCAGATAAACTCATAATCTTTCCTCTATAAAATTGGATCGACTGTTCATATCCGGCAAAATATTCTGGAATCTTTATCGTTTTAAAAAGATCCAGTTCGGATTTTGGATCCGTTATTGCAAAACTTCACCAAGGGTTCGGATGAAAAATAATTATCGATGATCTGTCAGTAAGGAGAACACCACACCAAGTGCCGGTATTCCGATATACCAGAAGACGGCTCCCCAGAATCCAATCCAGGCCAGAGTGCCCAAAGGACCCAGTGACAGAAGGAAGTTTTCGGGGAATGACAATCCGCTCGAAAAATTATGATAAATACTTAAGACCGAACTCAGGATATCCAGGTTTGTCCGCATCGCGTCAAGGGTAGCATACCACTGAAATATCGCGCCGATAATCTCGAAGGGAATTCTTGCCAAAACCCAGAGTTCTCTTAAGAACAAATCTGCTATTGAGAGCACAATATCACAGATTACACAACCCAGAACGCCCAGAATCCCACCGTGATATGCCCTTGACATATTCCTCCTGTAAGAGATCTTCCGACTCCCTTTTTAAAAATTAAATTTTCCGTCCCCTGCTGATCAGTTTCACATCCGGCTGATAGCGGTCACGATACTCTACGGCCGGGTGAGTGAATCCCGCTTTGCTGTCAACCTCGCCAATTCCTTTCCGGGTGATCAATCGCTGCAATTCAGGCTTGGTCACGGGAGATTGCCGGGCCTTCACTTCACCTAAAATATCCCCTCGCTGATAGTCGGGCATGCCGGGTCCTCCAATATGTCTGGCCCTGTGTTCTCCTGCTTTTCTCTTCTCGGATGCGAATCCGCGGTTTACATCGTTTGCTGTCATAGGTACTTTCCTTTGGTTCGCAGTTCGGTCATGAGCTGCTTAATCCTAAGAGATCCTGATAATACAATATAAACATTTCTCTTGATTTATTGTATTACCGGCTTAAGGGATCACACCAGTAATCCACTGAACAAATGAACGGATTAATGTCGTAAAAAGATAAGCAGCGCTGGATTATCACAGTATATCATTTTATATACAATCGCATAGTTTACTTAATTGGTAAAAATTTACAAATCTGTAAACCAATGTCGGGAAATTCATTTGAGGTGAGGGGAGCATGGCAATAGGTGCACGCATTAAATCGGCCAGGATCAATGCCGGGTTATCGCAGGAAGAGCTTGGCAATAAACTGGGAGTTACCAAGATGGCGATCTCGAAATACGAGAACGGGACCGTCACCCCGAATTCGGGAGCACTCATTGCTCTTTCAAAAGCGCTCGAAGTCCGGATAGATTACTTTTTCCGGACTAAAGAAATCCGGCTTTCAAAGCCGGTATACCGGGCACGAAAAGCGTTGTCACCGAAAGATGAGACAAAAATTCTCGGGAAGACCGCGGACTGGCTGGAGCGGTACGTTGACATTGAACAGATCGCCGGTTCAGAGAAGCCGCTTAACCTGCCGGATCCCGAATCCTGCCGCGTGTCCTCGCTGGACGAGATCGAAGAGGTCGCAGTGCGTGTCCGCAAGGAATGGAACCTCGACCTTAATCCCATTGAAAACCTGATGGACGTACTGGAACAGCACGGGATCAAGGTCGGCGTGATCGCAGCCCCGGTAAAGTTCGATGCGCTCACCATGAAGTACGATGGCGACCACCCGCTCATCATCGTCAACAAGACCTTCCCCGGGGACCGGCAGCGCCTCAGCCTCGCCCACGAGCTGGGACATCTCGTCCTGAAACCCGATGAAGGGATCGATGAAGAGGAGGCTGCATTCCGGTTCGCGGGCGCATTCCTGATCCCAAAAGAGACTGCAATAAGGGAACTCGGCCCAAAACGAAGAATGCTGGACTTCAGGGAGCTCTACGTCTTAAAACACAAGTACGGCATGAGCATGGGTGCACTGATTTACCGGGCCAAGAACCTGAATATCATCTCGGATGCGGCAGCAGACCGGCACTGGGTCGAGATGCGATCCCGAAAATGGCATCTGAAGGAACCCGGAAAACAGGTAGAACCGGAGATACCTACCCACTTTGAACTCCTCCTTCTCCGGGCCTTTGCAGAACACAAGATATCGCAGTCCCGGTTCGATGAACTCAAAGGAGACGATTCGCCCATTTTAGCGGCGCCGTGCCAGTGAGGATGAAAATCATGAGCAGAAGAACATGCTGTATCGATGCGAATATCCTCTTCGATTTCGTTGCAGGGGATATTTTCGATCAGCTGTTCCTTCTTCCCCTTGATTTTCACACCTCCGATATCGTTGCATATGAAATATCAGGATCTTATTCTGGACGACAACTGACGCAACGGGGACTCGAAATCCTGGCTCTCGATGATTCAGAAGTCCTTGAAATTTTCACCATGAAACAGGAGCACAGTGGTCTCTCAGTGGAAGATGTCTCTGTCTTTTTCCTGAGCAGGAAACACGGCACACTGATCCTTTCAAATGACGGGTTGTTACGGGAACTGGCTGATGCTTCCCGAATCGAATACCACGGAACGCTCTGGCTTCTTGATGAGATGATCCAGAAAGAGATCCTGCAGCCCCGGGAAGCTGCTTCTGCCCTGAGATCCATGCTGAAAAACAAACGCTGGCTTCCCCGCCCGGAATGCGAAACATTGATCAAAAAATGGGAGTCTGATACCTAACCAAAAAAAATTCTGATCCTCCGGAAACTGCACTTTCTCTCGACAGGCCGCCCCGGATGTGCTGCCGGGAATCCCGGAGCCTGTCGTTCATTCCACATTCAGCAACTCCCCCACCATCCTCCCCACCACACCATTCACCTGCCGCATCCGCTCCAGGATATTTTCCCGGGTCCCGCCCGTCTCATCCGCCGCAAAGAACGAGTCCCGGTCGGGAGTGCGCAGCGCAACAACCGGGCGCGGAAGCGACAGGCTGTCCTCGCAGTCCACGACCAGTTTCCCGTCATCATCCATTGTAACGGCCCACGCGAGCCACCAGACCAGGACCTCGGCCCGGGCGTTCTGGAGTACCGGCCCGAGAAATGCCATGAGCTGCGGGTCGGATGCCCGGACAGCGGGATGCCCGCCAACTTTTCCCACCAGAAGGCCGTCAAGACCTTTCCGGTTCCGGTTGAGGGAAACGTGCAGGGCGTCATGTGCCGGGATCGTGATGTCATCGGCCGCTCTGGCGCAGATCTCCCGGATTTTTTTGAGTTCCGCATCGATCCACGGGGTCCCGGGTGCGAACTCATCGTACGTTTCAGCAGCGATCTTCATGGTAAGCCGGTCGTCCGGCCGGTCCGGGTCCGGTACTGCGGTCACGATGACCGTAACAAGTTCGATCACGTCGCCACGGATCAGTCCCTCCTTTGCTTCCGGGGTTAATGCGCGAAAGAGTGTCATCATGCCGGGTACCTCCCTGTCCTGTCCTTCGTGTTCTCCCCCTCTTCGTCACCGGTTCCCGGGAAGGCCGGGGCGTTCCGGACCGGATCCCCGGATCCGGGTTTCCCTGTTTTAACGTCCCCCAGCCCATCCCCTAAATTATCGCCCCTCCATTTGGGCCCATTTGGTCCCTTTTTAGAGACAGATAACCCCGCAAATCCGACAATCGGAGGACAAACCGAGCTTTCCCGGAAACAATAGGCCCCCGTTTTCGCGATTTCGTCCCCAAAATGGGTGGGATCCGGCTCCTGCTGCCGTCGTCCCACGGGGTAAACCGGGAGTTTCCACGTCGGAGAGTCAGGGGATGTCATATGCCGGGTCAGGGTACCGATCGCCAGGGTCTCCCGGGTACCGGCATTCCGGCCCGGCTCCCCATATCCGCGTTCTGTTATTCCCTCGTCCCCCAGCCCATCCCCTGAATTATCGCCCTCCCATTTGGGCCCATTTGGTCCCTTTTCAGGGCACGATAAACCCCTCAATCCGGCAATCGGGGGACAAACCGGGTTTTCCCGGAAACAATAGGCCCCCGTTTTCGTGATTTCGTCCCCCGGGCACCCCCCGGATCGCCCCATTGGAGCCCAAATCGGGGAGATCTGAATGCGTCTCCCCCACGGGGGTACCCCCTCTCCCAAAAAGGAGGGAGTGCCGTGTATTCGGGGTGAACCCCTCCCGGTGTCAGGGATCTTCCGGGTCATGGGGAGGTCACCTTCCCGGTAGCAGCCGATGGTTTTCCCTCCAGGATGATCGGTTCCCCGGCAGGCCATGTCTCTTCGATACCGGTATCCGAGACCCGGAAGTACCGCCAGGCACATTTCTTGGAATAGAGCCAGAGCTCGCGGGCCACCGGCCCGGAACCGGGGAGCGTGCGCAAGCCGGCGATCTGTTCCCCGTACTCTGCCGCGAGTTCCAAAACTCCGCAGTGGAGCCGGTCCGCCCTTTTTATCCGGACAAAAATGATCCGGCCGGTTCCCCGGATCATAAAATCACAGACCCTCTCCGCTTCCGGAACAAACTGCATGACTGCCCCGCGCAACTGCGCCACCGCGATCCCGACGTCCCGGTTTTTCGTTGGCTGCCGGCCCCGGGTCATCTGCGTTCACCGCCGCGTGCCCGCTCAGCCTGGTACTCGCGCCGGATCGGCCGGGTCCGGACACTCACCGTGTAGAAATGCCGGTGCGTCCGGTTCACGATCACCCGTTCCAGTTCCTCGCCATACGTGCGGACCCGCTGCTGGATCACGTGCGCCACTAAAAAGAGCGGCACGTCCGGTTGGACTTCTGCCGGTCTCCGGGGCATCAGGACCGCCCCCTTTCCACGATCCTGTCGAGCCGCTTTTCGAGCCGTGCGATCTTCTGTTCGAGCCTCTCTTCGATCCGCTCGTCGCGCTCAAAAAGCGCAAACGCGAGGTTCGGGTCCACCCGGCCGCCCGCGGGCACGGGATTTCCTGCACCTGCGGGCACGGGCTCCTCTTCGGGCTCTTTCTCTTTTGGCATCTGCCCGCCGCCTCCGCTGTCCGGGGCGAGCACGCCAAGGCCGATCACGACCCGGCCCCGGCGTCCTTTCGTTTTTGTGCAGCTGCCGGCCGTCACCGGTGCTGCAGCAATCCCGTGTTCCTGTCCGGTCCCTGCCGCGCCGGACACTACTCCGCCCGGCGCGGCCACTTCCTCTCCCTGCATCGCTGAAATTTCCATACGCCACACTTCCTTTGCATGTCTGTTTTGGTCGAATGTCCCCTCGTGCCGCTCCCGGGGCCGGCAAGGATGCCCCGTACCGAAAAAAACCTGTTTAACGCCGGGACCGGAGGAGATGGATCTAAAAAACCATCCCCGCATCCCTCGTGCATGAGCGGACGGCAGGCTCACCGGCACCCGCACCGCAAAAGGGATGTACCAACAAACGTTTGAGCGCCCGGACCGGCGGTCACCGACGTATGATAAAAACAGCGGGCAGAAGAGTACCACACCGGGTGTCCGCATGATTTTTCCCGGCAATGGAAATCGGCTCGAACAATTCCCGTGGGAGAATAAAGAAGAGTCCCATGAGCCCGCACGTGATGACCATCATGACCTGGAAAAACTTCGCGAACCGGGCCGCCGCTTTTCGTGCGACACCAAGGCGCCTGAGTTTCCGTGCCACCCTCGTGCAGAAGTTCTGGAACATGCTTCCCCCTTTACCCCATGAAATGACAGGTTCGTATTTAAATTACCCTGATGGTTCTGGTTATCTCCATCCGGGGTTTGGTGCGGATCCCGTTCCTGCCTTGGGATTCATGCGTATTTTTAAAAAAAAGCAAAAAAGAGCGTGAAATTTACCATCGATCACGTGCGTGACTCACTTTGCCGCAGACGCATTTACTTCGCTTTCGAGCGTCTCTTTTAAGCGCTGCACTGCCTCGTTTAAGTCGCTCGTGGTCGTGACCGTAAACTGGTTGTCGGTCTTGACATCGTGGTACGTTACAACGTAGTCGATCTGGCCGTCCTTTCCTTTCTTGGGTTCGATGATCAGTTTTACCATAAACGCAAAAACTCCTCGGGAATAAAAAACCGGGCTGTCGTCCCGGATACGATCAGTTCTTTGGCCCGGAATTTTATAAATTCTTCAGCACCGGCAAAACCCGGTAGTTTCGCGTGGCAACTACATTCCCCTTCCCGCACATACCGTCGTATTTACCTGTTTTTGGAAACGAAACTCTCAACACGTACCCTGTCAAACAGGTACGGTAAGCTGGAGATGTCATTGTATGGCATATACCCCCCACGTATTTGTCGCATGTGCGGCAGTGTTCTGCATCACCGTTTTGCTGGTGATGCCGGCTGCCGCTGTCAATACCGCAATATACGGCTCTGCCGCAGGATTCGACCCGTCCCTTCACCCGGACACGTTTACGGTGACCTGCACCGTCCCTGGTACTGACGGTGCAGAGCTCGATACCGCCATTGCATGCTTCACGAACGCTTCCACCGATGTCATCTTCATTGGCGGGGATGCAGGGTTCAGCCAGGACTCCGGGGCAAAGATCGCCGCCGCAGTAAAGAGCGGGAAGATCCTGGTTGTGAGCGGAAAAGATCTCTCCCGGTTTGCTGATATCCTGCCGGTTAAAGAGGCCGGGGTGGCACCGGATAGCCTCGCAATCGTGGTCTCAAACCCCAACACGACCCTGTCAAAAGACATCTTCGCCGGGCTTGCCTCCAACTTCCCCAACACGACGGCGTTCCCGTCCCGGGACCAGTATACCCTCCGCGACGGGGCGACCGCACTGCTCTCCTTTGAGAACGGGGACCCGGCCCTTGCGTACATCCCGTACGGGAACGGCTACGTTGCCGCATGGCTGCCTC
>Ga0172381_10005329_pt1 | contig 13078 bp, 30 predicted proteins | sample Leawel6488metaG_FD_119754 | JGI IMG/M metagenome (GOLD analysis project Ga0172381, IMG submission 119754) | Leachate microbial communities from a municipal landfill in Southern Ontario, Canada - Leachate well 64-88 metaG | ecosystem: Engineered > Solid waste > Landfill > Unclassified | place... | reverse complement strand
TAAATATGGACTAGGAAGATTTTCAACCACCTCGGGTAGGTCAAGAAACGGCTTGCTATATTGGGATATTAAAGATATTCTATCTCCGATATCCCTATTCGGTGTGTTAAATTCCATTTCAAAAAATAACAACCTACTCACCGGATCAATCATTTTTCCTCCACCGTAACATACTTGATGTCTTTTACGACCCAGTTAAGATGTTCATACGCCTCGATGATATCTCGATAGATCCAAGTTCGAGTTCCAAATACTCTCGTCTTCTCTGTGGTTATTCTAGTGGCTCTAGAATTTAAAATTCTATAATAATCTCTAGAATCTACAACACTCCATTTGGTATCGTCCATTTTTAATCACCTATTGCATACAATTTTGCATCATCGGGCTTCTTCAATTTATTCCCGTCTTTATCGTAAAAACCCTCTAGATCGAGTCCTACAACCGCATCAAGAAATCTCTGATCTTTAGAGACCACGGTGTTTAAATCAATTAAATCCGAGGTCTCAATTCTTTTAACCCCTAGTCCAGACTTCAACATTTCTCTGATCTCGATTACTTGGAGCCTGTGTAACTCATTTATCATTTCGTTATAAATATTTAATCTTTCAAAACTCATTCTCGCTCCTCCGCCATCGTCTTATCTATTTTCGGAGCCAGCGTTATTTCTTTCAACATCCTGATCACTTCTCTAGACTTTTCATGATAGGATTCCTCTAGAGACATAAACTCTGATTTACTATTATAAATTCTAGCCGCAACTGCGATCAGCAAATCTAATGTAAAATCCCAATCACAAACCTCTTCATCAATATTAAGAACGAAATTAATCATCTCTTCATCGGACAATTCATGGGTCAAGGAATAAACTATATCATCCCTGTCAATTTTTGCTTCTACGGAAATATGATCACCTCAACATTGCTAAAGCCATCCCAAGAGAATCTAATTCTTGTGCGTTATCTTTATTGAATTCTTCGCCTTTAAAAGGACAGGAATAGCAAACAAAACCCGCATTAAATACGTAAGGCCAATTTCCTGCGTGCATAGGCATCCTCCGAATTACTTTTGTAAACTCCATATACTTTTCTGGATTCTTCTTCGCATCTTCAATATCAAACTTTCTTACACATGAGATATGACAATCTCCCGGAACTGCTCGCGAATATTTACACATAGTTTAAATCTCTCCATTAATTATAAATGCTGCACCTTTAGGTCCATTAGTGTAAATAGATCCCACAGAATCTACCTGGGATAGCCACTCTTTATCTCTAGAAACTAGAGTAATTGAATCTTCAGACCCAACATTAAGCCTTTTCGCATACCCTAAATCTATAAGTTTACTCTCTTTTTCCTTTAGTCTCTCGCTAAGTTTTTTAATATCTCGATCTAGCCATCTGACTTCTCTTATAAGATCTAACACTTCTCCGTTCTTAAATCGGAAATAAGTACCGGGCCAAAACATTTCTCTCTCGTTTGCACACCAGATTATTGAGCCCTCTTCCAAGCGAAAATCGGCCTCTTTCCGAGTACAGTCCTCAAAACAAGAAAGATTATAAAGTTTACCTTCATAGTAAACTCCTCTGGAATAACCTTCCCTTATTAATTCTTCTAGAATCGTCATCTACGAACCTCGGAATGATCTATTTTTCCTTTTCCTAAATATACAACATCTTCCCAAGTAGGCTTATCTTCTCCTATACGAGCTTCCGTATATTGTACCACCTTCCCTCCGTCGATTTTAGCATAATTTCTGTAAATTGTCCTATCACTAATGAATCCGCTGTTCAATTGTTTTTTATATTGCTGATCTGACCACCAAAAATGATATTCTTCGCCCATGAGGTCCACCTCTCTCTTTCTCCTATTAGCTCTTCTTGAATCGTCATGTCAAATTTCCTATGAAACTTTTGGGTCCGTATTGGGCCACTTTTAATGAATTCTCGTGATTTATATGTAATTCGAGAACTCCCATTTGTTAATGGTTTCTCCTTTTTCGTTTTTCAATACAGCGATATTAAAAGAATTAACACCTGGAATATTTTGAGCATCTATCAAAGTTGAGACTACTTGCTCGGCCTCCTCTTCACTGTTCACTGTTCACTTTTATTTCTCCTGGAACATATCCCTTTTGGTTCACATAGAGAGTCATGGGTTCCTTCTTTTCCTGGCAAGGAAAAGAACCCGCTAATCTTAACATAACCGATAGTTCTCCGCACCTTTGAGTAAAGTCTGCGAACGAGTTCTTGGGAATTTTCCAGGAGGGGTCTAGCCCATCTAAGATTCGTCTCTTAGATTCCTCTAAATCGGCTATTATTCCGTCTATTTGTCGCCCTAGTGATCCTTGTAGTTGCTCGGTCTCAAACTTGTGTTCTTGTCGGGTTCTCATTTTAATCCCTCTCCGTACCAATATTCTATATTCTTAACACAGACATCTCTCGTTCTTGGTTTGATTATCTCTGGAATTATCTCAAAATGTTTACAATATCTCGTAAATTCTCCCCTATACTTATTATATTCTGGATAATATTCTACGTAATCATGACCTTCATGGGTTGCGCCGTCACACACTAAATATTTATATGGACATCTATTCGGGCACCCTTCACTGATTATGGGAGTAGCCCAAGATTCTTTACTATTTAATGATCCTGTATAAAACTCTCCATAGTGGCGGCACTCTCCACCCTTAGCGAGGCAGACTAATTTTTCTCCTCCGGTTTCTAGGACATGTGGCCTATCCTTGTCGGGGTTCGTAAGAAACCCCGCACGGCCTGTTAGGTCTTGGAGAACCATTGCTGCTAATAAATTAGCTTCTTCGGACATTTTAATCCCATCTCCAGCCATCTCTTTCCAATTGTTCAACACCCATCGCCCTAGTTATCAACCAAAAGAATACATATACCTTGTATTCATTCGGTAATTCAACCGTAAACTCAGTTCTATTTCCCGGAATTTGAGTTTGTCCGTAAGGTCCAAAGACTCTCGACTCTGGGAATCCTTCGCAGTAGCAACTGTGGATTATTTCATCTGGATTGATAAGGCCTTTAAAATTGACCGTTAGTCTACCTAGAGGTTCAACACTCACCTTCCAATTATAAAAATTGTCACGCACAGTAAACCGAACCCGCGTTCCAACTGTAATTTCATATACCGGAAGATTGATCGACTTGGAACGGTGAGACGCGATCACCTGTATAGACCCGTCTTTATTACACATTGGGGCAATTACGTTCCTCATAAAACTAAGTTGATTATGTGCCGATGAATTCCACAGCATTTTTGAATCTATTGGGTTCTCAGTAATCCACTCTTGAAGATCCATTTAAATCACTCGTCTCCATCATATACTATACATTGCTAGGTTAAATAGTTGTTGGTAGCTTCGGCAATCTTACACCGAAGCCGGTAGTAGACTTTTAAGAAACTCAATCTCAAGTCTTACCAATCTTTCGCATTCTGGACAATAAATAATGTCTCCATCTATATAATCCATTTCATGTTCATCGTTAATATGTTCTTGCCAATCACTGTAAGGGGTATTCTCGCAACACTCTTCTCCCGTTTTAGCAAAAACTGGACACCCTATACACTCACCAAAATACCCCCAAAACATTTTACATAAAGGACAATTTTGAGGACCCTTATCTCTCCCCGTTCCGACTAAGATATTTTCATGTTTTTTGATACTACCCTTCAAAGCTTCCAAAGTTTCAGTGTCCATATTTAGCCTCCAACAATTTTGTGCTCATAATTAGAGCATATCCTTCAGCCATAAAATCCGTTCCCCGATAAATAACTTCTTGATTTATTGTATCAGGAAACGAGATATTTATTTTCTTAATAGCTTCCTCTGGAGTTTTCCCCGCTTCCCACTGACATTTGTTCCCTTCTATTGTGGTCATCCAGTCGTGGGACCGTTGGTATAAATCAATTCTCGGCATGATCGGCTCTCCATATTTCAAATTCTTTTGTGTTCCTACAAGTTTCCTCCAGAAAAGAAGATACCTTTCCCTTCTCTAGGGAATCCAAAAATTTATGAAATTCTCCAGAAAACGATACTTGTCGGTTGCTATGTTTTTTATCAGGAGAAATACGGGTGGCGCTCATAGAGACTCTTCCTTCAAATCCTTATCTTCAAAGAACACGGTAGTTTCAACGCTTTGTACCTGTCCAGCACATTTCATTTCTTTCCCAAACATCCCGCAGAACTCCCATGTTTGCATTTTATATAACCCGTTTCCTGCATCTTTTATTCTATAAGATCCTTTTAACATTTTTACTCCTTCTTCAGTCAATTTAAAATAAATATAATCATTTAAATTAAACATTTTCATTTAGACCACCTCCGGCCAATGTCGAACAGTCGGAATGGCTGCATCTAATTTCTCACATTCTTTCTGGCACTCATCCCAGGAGCTAAAAACTTGAGACCCTAACTTAATATGCCCAGGAATATTCTCCCAAGCCACTTTATATTTCTTTATAGTTAGAGCATACAGAACCCAATTTTTAGATGTGACTTCTCCATTTTTAATAGAGGAGTCAATAAACTCCGCAAATCTTTTACTACATTCCTCATATTTGCTCTTCCAGAGGTCCCTATCTGCCTCTAATCGATCTATTTGTTCACATAGATCTGAAATAACTATATCAATTGTTTTCATATTTTATCTCTCCATCTCTCGATAATTCCTTAGTGCCTGTCTTTGCACCGCATAGGCGGCAACGGCAGTATCCAGCATAACCCCAGAAGATTGAAGTTCTCCGAGATCATTAAGGTAACTATTGGATTCAATACGCTGCCTCAATCCAGAAGTTATGCGTTCTACCTCATCTATTTTGTTAAGAATTGATTGCTTCCGAAAAGCGAGTTCAGATTCCATCCAAGATTCATAATTGCTTGTCATATTCTTATCTCCCGTATCATTGTTGGACCACCAGAGCGGTCCAACTACCATTTTCTAACTGACAGTCTAATTCCATCAGACCACTATCAAAGGCCGCTCCAGAGCATCCCATGTGCCCGTCGAGAAGCGGACCGCCCTTTTCTATGGATATCTGACACCCGCCACAGCATCCAGGAATCTCGCTATATTCTCCCGGAGCCAGGAAACCCCACGGATAAATTTGTTCTCCATCGTTATACTCTACTTTCCCAAATCTCGTTTTAATCGTTATCATGCATTTCATCTCCAATATGTATAGTATAGTATAGTCTATAGTATTTATAGCTGACGATACGTAAAAAGTTATAATCAAAAAAAAGAAGAGACAAGAAATTTAAAGTTCCTCCAGCATCTTGGTCAGATCTTCAATAGAACGGCTCTGAAGGGCTTCGTCCTGCTTCGTAGACATTATTCGGAGGATCTTCTGTCTCTTAACTCTTCTGTCTGCCTCGGCCTCCCTAGCGGCCATCTCGGCGAGCTTGGCTTCTACGATATGCCGTATGATAGCAATCTGAAGGTCAATCTCTGTATCTGCCTTATTCTTAGTTCCAAGCAAGGATTCTCCTTCGGCAGCTTTTAAACTCTTATTCAGGGCCTTAAAAATTTTATCCAGGTCTTGGACTCCCAGATCCCAAAGGTCCTCTACGGATACGCTTCCTTTATACGAAAATCTCAGCCTATTCCTTGTTGCCTGCTCGAATATATCCACCTAAAACACCACCTTAATTACTCTATTTACATGGCCCTCTACGCGGACCACTAATTCATTCCTCTGGGTTGAAGAGAATCCCAGACCGGATAACTGGTTATCGGACTGCGCGACTCTCATCTTATTCCCCAATGCCTCAAATACTCTCTTATGAGTTAAAAGGTCTTCCCTCAGATATTCGTTGAAGAATCCGTTGGGTTTCTCATCGTTTTGACATTCCTTCAACATGAAGAAGAAATGCTTATTGCCGATTTCTTGATTGCCCCAATGATTAGGCGACATCATAATCACTGAAACAGGATGGAATTGGTTCGTGTCCAAATTCCAAAGTTTACGAGAGGCAAGATTAGACGGGATCTTTTCTACGATAGTAAATATTCCCGTCTTTTTGTCATATGTAACCTCTGCAACCTGGACTTTTTCACCCTGCTTTAGCTCCTGGTTATACACGAACGAATAAATTTGCCCATCAAATTCTATCTCAGCCGTAAATCCTGATTTGCCTCCGTTATGACTATAGTTGTGGACAAACATCTTATAAACGCCATTCGGCATTTTATTTCTATCTGCCCATGTAATATTTTCTACGGCTATTCCATCCTTGGTTTGTCGAGAGGGTTGAATAATATCCACGTCTAACATTCCCGACGAAGGATGCCCTCTCTTGTTTCTAAAAGAAATCTCGTTGCCATTTGGTTCTATACAATGAGCGTCAAAATCGTTCTCGTTATCATGGTTATCGTTCCACTGGATACTAAACCTCAGAACTCCGTCTATGGCCCCACCAGCAGCTTTTACACGCTGTTTCATTGAATCCGTAATATTTCCCTTATAGGCCCAAGAGAAATTATTACCCCATTTAAACATAGATGCACTTTCTCTATTTATGGGGGCTATCAGGCTTACAAGATTTCCATTGTGTTTATTCTCCAAAAGAATCTCGACATTTTGCGCCCTTGGAAGGATCTCGGAAACAAAAGTATTTATGGAAACTTCCTCTACTTTATCGAAACTTTTTGTCTTAACCGGAACGGTCTTCATCATCTCGTCGAACGGATTATCTCCGCCCTTTATTTGCTTTACGACATCCCTATTTGCGAATAGGATATCATTAATCCTTATGTCGTCCAAAGTTGCGTGTCTGCGGCCCAATGCGCTCAGATATCCTAACTCGGTAATCTCCTTCTGGGCATCCTCTAGCATCCTCTTTGTGAAAATTGCTTTAGGGCGCTTATAATTTGTCGGAGCTACAATGGACTCATATTTTCTTACGGCCTCATCAAGATCTACGCCTTTTGATAGGTCTATCAAAAGGACGCCTATAGAATGGTTCCTAATCTTTCCTACCACAGGACCGGCAAGAACGGATTGTTCCCAAGTGTAAATCTCCTTTCCTCCGGGAGACAGGAGATTATAGTTCGCTTGATGTTTTTGGAACTCAGTAAGAACCCCTTTCCACTCTTCTCCCTTGTACAAAGAGTTCTGAGAAATTAGTTCTAAGACTGAAAGTACGGCATCCTCCGAAATTTCATCTAGAGATCTCTTAAATACATTCCTTAATTCGCTGGCCCGTCCGCGGACTGTTGCCGCTGTAGATCTGGAACAGTTAACAAGCCTAAAGGGAAGATTAACATGCAGGTGGCCCCAAGTAATGACATCACCATTTTCTGGTTTCTCAAAGTTTTTCTCTACGCCTATACTCGAAGAATCTATCGTCGCGATGTCCACAATAGGACAGGAATGTACATATTCCGACAACGCCTTTACCACTGGCCCATAGCGAGAGCCTTCAGATAAATCGAAGTCCCAGATAGATGTTATTTCTCCATTTTTGATCGAAACTACATTCCCAAACTGCTTAATAAAATGTCGGCAGGCAGAACAATCATGTTCCGTTCTCTTTATCCTAATCTCGTTGGTACCCTTCGGGAATGAATTAAGATACAAATTCCAGAGAGCATCTTTATCTGCGGATGTGGCAAATAAAGACTTTATATCTTTAGTCATTTCAGCAACATGGTCTCGCATGTTAGCTTCTAGGGTTTCAAACCTCTGATTTAAAGGCCCTTCGTCCTCGAATCCTTCTTTCAATTTTGTTATCATATTCATCTCCTCGCTATTATGTATAATACATGGATTAGTATTTATAGTTGGTGGTCATGCTACGACTATAAATAGTTACACAATAAGGAATAGGATTTGCCCACGCAGATCTAAAGGAACTCCCTTCCCGATCACCTCTTGCGTGGCTCTCTTTTCTACCGATAAGTATTTAAGGTTGGGATGTATAGTATATACTGGAGATGACCTAAAATGAATTACGAAGTTAAGGCGAAAAACAACGCAAAGGACTTTATAAAAGAGCACGTAAAGGAAGAAATAATAGAAAACTTTATACGGGTATCGGAAACTCCCACCCAATTATATAAATATAAATTTAATGACGAGCTTACTTATCGGTTCTCGGATGAGGATTATTCTCCTCTGGAAGCCGTCACTCTGCTTGATCAATTGAGCGAGTATGAAGAGACCGATAGAGGTCTATTTGAGGATAAAGATTGGCGAGATTTGTTATCTGGCGTCGCAGCGTTCACTTACAAGAATGCGGTAATGTCTTTCATTGACGATCTATTAATAGAAATAAATGGAATAGATGTTCGGTTTATCAATGATGAAGTAATAGAAGAGATCGTAAGACAAAACCATCTGCCAGATGGATTAGATAGTGATGAAAGAGAGGAATTTAACGAGGACCAAGAAACATATGTTGTAGAAAATTTTAGAGACGACTACGAATCCTTTATGACTGAAGAATTGGAGTCACAAATTAATGGGATATTGAGGAGGGAATAAAATTTATGGAAAAAATTTACTATATCGTCCTAGATCAAGACAAAGTAATTGAAGCCCTCGCCAATGAGGTTTTCGATGAAGTTGGAGGTCAAAATGGTTACTTTGGAATTCACATTCCGCCTGCGGTATTGGAGGCTTACGAGCAGGGAACGGAAGAAAAACCTTGGAATGAAAAAGTAACCTGGCATCAAAATGGAAATTATTACCCGCCAGGAATGGACCATGTATCCGAATTCGGATTGACGGACTTCTTTAATGAGGATAAATTATCTGATTTCGGAGTCATGAGCGAAACCCTCTCAGAGATTCGAGCCGATGCAAGAAAAGAATGGGCTTTGGAGAATAATTTTGAGATTGAAGACGTAGAAGACAATTTCCTAGATGAAGATTGGGGATATTACGAAGATGTTCAAGAAATTATGGATGAATGGGAAGAGACCGCGGTTGATATGTTTAAGGAACAGGCGGCGGTAAGCAGATTGGAAGAGGTCAGAGATGAACCCGAAGGAGAATTGGAAGATCAAATTACCTATGTTTATAAAATTATTTGGGTATAGATGAAACAATTAAGTCTAGAAGAGGAAGAGGTTTTAAAAATTCTCCCTCACGAAAAATTTATGTCGCGCGACATTAAAATAGAAGGCAAGAATAGCGTAAAAGTTGCCTTCATTTTAAGATCTCTGGAAGAAAGAAATTTAGTAAGACAAATTGGAAAAACTGGAAAATCAGGGAGGTACATACTATGGGAAAAGAAGAAATAAATAAACTTAATTCAATGACAAAGTATCCGAGCATCCTCACTTATCATAAAATAGGAGAGCGTGGAAGACTATTAGACGAAATTCAAGTAAATTTTGAGGGTAAAAAAGTTATTCTAACCGAAAAAATAGACGGAGTAAATGGGAGGATAATTCTATTCCCAAATGGATTGTATATTATTGGTTCTCGGGAGGAATTATTGTATGCCAAGGGAGATCTCATTGGCAACCCTCAATTGGGAATTGTGGATGTATTGAAACCCATTGCAGAAAAACTGGCTCCTCACCTTTGGATCGCTGTATTCTATTTTGAGGTATACGGAGGAAATGTAACAAAGAACAGTAAACAATATACGGGGTCTGGAACGGTGGGAGTGAGGTTATTTGATGTAACTATAGTTCCAAATTCTGATAAGATTCTTGAACTCCCTATAGAAAAAATTGCAGCTTGGAGGGACAATGGTGGTCAGGCTTTTTATACCGAGAATTCGCTACAAAATTTAGGACTTCCTTTAACTCCGAGAATTGGAGAGGATTGTGTGGCAACAGGATTGGTTGAGACTTTTGATTGGCTAAAGAGCAAAATAAAAAAGACTCAGGTGGGACTAGATGAAGGCGCCCAAGGGAGACCAGAGGGGTTAGTAGTCCGATCTGCGGATAGATCTAAAATTGCCAAGATAAGGTTTGAAGATTATGAGAGGACGATGAGATGAAGCATATTAAGGTTAAGATAATCTACGAAAGAACCTGTTCGGTACTGCCAGAAAATTACGACGGGGAGACGGATATTGAAAAGATGAAAGAAGTGGAAAGGGAACAAATGAAAGATGGTATGATATTGATGGACATGGTTATGAATGCGGAACCGGAAATTGAGGTGACTGTGGAGGAAATTTAAATGAATAATCTAAAATTTTTAGCAGTGATTTTTATATTAATAGGGGTTTGCCAAGGAATGGCAACGGAAAACCTTATTTGGATTAGTCCAGATACAGTAGAAATAGATGGGCAACAAATGATTCTTGACGGAGTATCTTGCTCTGGATTATCAGAAGGGATGAAAGAATTCGTAACACTAATCTGGGCATGGGAAACTGACGGGGAGAGAATAGAATATGAAATAATTGGAAATACGTCCTCGGTCGTCTTGTGGGATGAAGATTTAAATATAAACAAAAAGGTAATGGAGCACGTTTTGTTCTACCAGTAAAAATCCTGGGGAAAAATCTGGCCCGTATTGCGCGATATTTTACTGAAAATATTAAAAAAATAGTATTTTATTTCTTCTTTTTATTCTTCACGATCTTCCACTAATTCAATTACTGCTCGTCTAAATGATCCCCAGACTGGATCATCTCCATACTCGTTTTCTATTGAACTTGCTGCTGTAGCATATTCTATAGCGGCATCGAGATTACCATCTTTAACGGCCTCAATAGCATATTTGGCAGCTTCTTCGGCTGCGGCTGCATCTCGCTCTACCTTAGCGATATATTCTCGGGCCACGTCTAACGCGGCCTCTACGTGTTGCTTCGCCCGGTTACGGGACATTTCGGGAGCATCGTCGAGCAAAGATTTAGTCCACCGTTCCGCGGTAGCAGGATCATCGAGGTCTAGACCGTCGATATCATAGGCGCTAGATCCACTGCATCCTCCCGTCGGAGGTACAAGATACGTCCAATCAAGTCCAGACCAGGAACCGGAGGCTGCGACGTAGGCGGCCTCAACTTTGGAAATTTTTTCTGAATTCATCTCTCTCTCACCTCACGATGGCAAGGACAAACTCGTCCATTCGATATTGTTATTACGGTTCGCCATTCTCAGGTCTTCGCAAAATATCGGGAGACCTGCACCATTTACCACAACTCCCTGTGATTGTGGATTTCTATACCACCCCTGCAAAGAGTTGTTTGCAGCAATTATGCGCCGCGAGATATCCGAGATCACTGGATTATCCAACAATTCGTTTGCAATGATCACTTGACCGGGGCGCTGTTCTCCGGCCAACGCGAGAATGTCTCTCGCGATTTCGATATCATTTCGCCCCTCGATATGAGGGACTTTGCCCTGCATGTATGAGTGGAAGCTATTCTTTTTCGCGGCCCACTCCTCAAGTAATGACATAAGGGGAGTCATATCTAGGGCACCTCTGCCTTCAGGTCCGCCAATTTTCGGCGGATATCTATTCTCTCTCCGCCGTATTGCGAGCCGTCTCCGGTTTCAGCGACGATGATTATTTCGTCGCCTTCGATAAAGGCGTCCAAGCAGAGGCCGTCCCTGATTTCCCGATAGACTTGGATCATCTAGATCACCTCCCCACCAGCGAGCTTTGCCCTCGCCTTTCTGGCCATTTCTGTTTTCAGCAACAGGCATCCCGGCGGGAAACCTTCGCCAGTGGCAAGCTCCCACTCACCGGCACTCATTGTCAATGCACGGACCTTGGCCCTATATTCGGAGATTGGGACATACCTCTCTGGAATGACGCCCCTGCGGAAAGACAGCCCGCCATAGCCATCGTGGATCTGGCACTCAGCTATTTCTCCGATGGCTGCACAACCGCCGAGGTCAGCGGCATATTTGCCATCTTTCCAATGGATAACGCCGTTATCCATCGAGGGTTTCATCAACCTCCCATCCGGGAGGTGCAGGCCGTTTTCTTCCAGGACTGCCAGACCTTCTGGTAGGTAGTCCTCGATTCTGGCCGATAGCTGCCATTTTGCGGCGGCTTCTGGCGTCTCGGGCCAGATATACCATCGCTCGCCGTTCGGGGTGTGGCGGATTTCCAGATTTTCTGCCGCCATCGCGGCCTTTAGGCCGGTCGGGCCGTCCAGACCACCATAGCCCTCTTCTATGGAGAGCTGCCAGGGAAATCCATCGTTTCTCATCGTTTCCCGAATGATCCGGGCTAGATCGCGGGCCATCTAGACCACCTCGATATCAGTAACCATTTTATCCGGCCCAATTGTGAGTTGGTAATGATGCCTTCCCGTAGCCGATTCACGGGTATATGTCCGAGTGCCTGCTCGGTAGTATTCCTCGCCACCCATCGAAAAGTCTTCATCGAACTGATGATCCTCGTTTGTGTCCCAATCAACCCACATGTCATGAGCCATATCTGCACACCCTCTACCAATTACATACGACTGGTACGGATACGGGTTGCTAAATCGGCTCGATTCGAATAGAGACAGCTCCTCAGCTTCCCCCGATCGGAAGAAGCCCACGACCATCGAGATTCCGCACTTGGATGCACGGGCGGCGTGCATCTCCCTATTCCATCTCTGGTGGAGCTGCCAGCGTTCGTAACCATCCATTGGGAGGATCGATATGATTCCGTTTCCCGCTGTCAGAATCTTCTGGAATACGTATGAATCGTCCCACCCCATTTCATTTATCCTATCAAGAATCATATTCTCGCCCGGAAACATCTCGTCAGAGGACATTTAAGCCACCTCTCCGTTCAAAATCTCGGCTATCTTTTCCGCCTTCAAGCTTATATCTTCGTATTCTTTCTCATATTTTTCTAGTTCTGCGGCATATAGCCTCAGAAATTCAGGCAATCTTTTGATAGCCGCCTTCTTTGCGGGTCGAGAACAATCCGTAATAATCTCTCCCGAAAACTCCTCTACATCCGCAATCGAATGTAGACCCCAATCTTTTCTCACAGAAAGACGATAATTCACTTTTCCAAGATACTCACTGGTATCAGAATAAAATACTTCTGGATCAGTGAATTTGATCCCAGCTTTTGGTCCGACAACCTCAAAATACTTGTCAATGGATCTAAGGGCCTCTGAAAGTTTGTCACT
>Ga0172381_10005328_pt1 | contig 13079 bp, 13 predicted proteins | sample Leawel6488metaG_FD_119754 | JGI IMG/M metagenome (GOLD analysis project Ga0172381, IMG submission 119754) | Leachate microbial communities from a municipal landfill in Southern Ontario, Canada - Leachate well 64-88 metaG | ecosystem: Engineered > Solid waste > Landfill > Unclassified | place... | reverse complement strand
GAGGGATGGCGTAAGAAGGACCCAATCACTGGATCAAGCTTATGCAGACATACTATGATCTCTACAAAGAAAACGATGTGCTGATCGTTCCTGACATCAGGTTTCTAAACGAGATCGAGTTTGTCACGAAAAACAATGGTGTTATGCTTCAGATATGCAGACCCGAGCTACTTCAGGATAACCTGGACCACGCTTCAGAGCAGGAATGGCGAAGCTACAAGGAATGGGATGCCATCTTAATGAATGACAGCACTCCTGAAGCTCTACGTAAGCAGGCTGGTGCTCTGATGGTGATGCTCGCTAATAAGTATGGTTTAGCATGAGACACGTAATTCTCTCTGAGTTGTCAGTTATATTGGCTCCCGGTGGCAAGCATATAACCGAGCTTGTCGCCGGGGATACCGTTCAGGGCTATGATCCCAACACTCGACGTGTTGTAATGGCTACCCTGAGCAGCATTGAAAAGCTGCCCGAGCATCTTCCCGTACCTCGGGCCATGGCCTCCGGTTACAGAGTAATCCCGATACTCGATAAAACTATGGCCATGACTCCCAGCGGCTTAAAACCTCTGGGAGAAGGCTCTTTTGTAGGACACTGTAATACTAACCCAAGTAAACTCCTAGTGCGCGACATCGGTTATCCCACCGAACCGGGGCAGCTTTATGATATTATAGAGTTGTTCTGGGAGGGACCGGATTACATATGGGCCGATGGATTACTGGTAGGTTGCTTGCATGAATGCAATAGTTGAAGAATTAATCAGCTTATATGTCAAGGACCCCGATGAGGGGGAAGCCCTGGCACGTGAGTATGGTTTGTGGGATGCCCTCTATGAAAGTATCTATAAACCTCTGCTTTTGAGAGTCTGCGCAGAGAATGTGGACCGATTCATCGAGTATATCTCTGTAGACCCTGAGACCGGTGACTACGTAGAACAACAGCCATTCCACTCCGAATGGCAGCAGATGATCTCTGAGGGTAGCCGAGTCCTTATTGCAGCCCCAAGAGGCCACGGAAAATCGGTCCAAGTCATTGATCGTGTTGTCTGGGAGCTTGGGAAAAATGCTAACCTGAGGGTCAAGATTATCGGTTCTTCCGATGAGAAAGCTAAGGAAATCCTTGGACTGATCCGAGACACGGTTGACAAAAACCCTCGAGTACAAGAGGTCTTTCCTAATCTGCTCATTGATAAAGAACGTGGTGATACCAAGTCAGCTTTCTTTGTTGTACGTGATATCCTGCAAAGAGACCCTTCGGTCGAAGCCTCCGGTGTGCTCTCAGCTGGTGCTGGTGGTCGTGCTGACCTCCTGGTTTGCGACGACATCGTTGACCTGAAAAATGCTGTCACCAATCCCGCCATGAGAGAACAGGTTATTAATGCGGTCAAAGAGACCTGGTTCTCCCTGGTAGCTTCTACTGGCAAGATTGTTTGGATTTGCACACCTTATCATGTAGCTGATGCCAGTCACAATCTCCGGGATACTGGTGCATTCAAAGTTTGGTGGACTCCGGCAGTTCGATATGAAGCACAAGTTGAGGAGAACGGTGATCCTATCATTGATCCCGAGACACATGCCCAGCTGGTGGTTAAGAAAGTTCTATGGCCGGATAAGTGGTCCGAAGAGAAACTGGCAGAACGTGAAAAAGAAGTTGGACCCAGAGTCTATGCAAGGCAGTATTTGCTCAACGCCATGTCTGACGAAGAGCGAACATTCCCCGAGAAGGCCCTGGAGCAGAGCTTTGACAGATCACGTTCATACTTGGGTGAGGATATCGATCCTGAATGGCCTACTTATGGTGGTGTGGACCTGGCAGCGGCTCTTGGTAGAAAGAACGCATGGACTGTCATTTGGACTCTTGCCAAAGACCCGAGCGACAATAGGCTTCACTTAAAGGAAATCTATCGAAGGCGCATGAGCTTCCCGGACACAATCGAAGCTATCATTCAGCAGTATCAAAAGCACAACTGGCGAATCGGCCTTGTGGAGAATAACGCTTACCAGCAGGCAGCTGTGGATGCGGTCAGAGAAAAGTGTCCAATGATCCCTATCGAATCGTTCACGACAGGTGCCAATAAAGCTGATGAAAAAGTTGGACTTCCGGCCATGGCTGTCGGATTCCATAAGAGTGAGTTTGTGATTCCAGCAGCGAAGTTTCCATTGGAACCGGATGATCCTTCCGATCTCGCTATTGTTATGAATGAGCTTCGTACACATCCTGGTGGAGAGTTCTCTGACACCATAATGGCACTGTGGTTTGCCTGGACTGCCTCTAAAAGGTCTTCTGGAGACTTTGAGGAAGCATGGATGGCTGCACAAGCTGCTTAAAATCTGGTATGATAGATAATTGATCAATAACCCTTTCGATGGTATAATACGGAAGAGGATGAACCTATGTCAACTCCAATTGGAATATATGCAGCATCGACTGGCAAGGTGGAGAGAGTCAGTGCTCCATGGTGGGCAAAGAAAGTTGGAAAGGTAGTCAAGACCCTTTTTGACCCTGGCTCCGCTGACGCCACACACCCCGTCTCAAATGTCCGAGATTCTATGTCTGTGACGGCTATGGTAGACAGAAACTCCATAGCAGCCATGGCCAGCGAGTGGAGGGTCCACCAGACTCGCAAGTCAATCTATCAGGATGTCGAACAGATGGATACCAGTGATGAAACGGTAGCCACTTCCCTTGACATCATCGCAGACTGTTCTGTGGCCTACAATGAGGATGCAGAGTATGACTTCAGAATTACTTCCGATGATACTGAAGCCCTGCGTATCTTAAAGGCCCTGGACAAGAGGCTGAGTCTGGCGAATGAAGTCTGGCAGATCGCCAGGGACATGGTAAAGCACGGTGATGAGCCACGGGAAGTTGTCATTGATCGTAAAAAGATGCAGATCATCGATCTTAAGCAGACGATCAGCTACCAGGTTTATCCCAATACCAACAGCAAAGGCGACAAGATACCAGGATGGGTGGTCAAAGAAGATGCAGTCAGTTTCAATGCTACCAAGGATCAGGAGCTTGAAGAGTGGCAGATAGTCATGTTCAGCTTCGGTTCTCGCAAAGGAACTCTGGTCGCTCCTCCCCTGGCCTCTGCCCGTAGAAACTGGGTCCGGTTGACCAAGATCGAAGACGGCATGGCCGTTGCTCGACTTTGCAGAGCTTACGATAAGTATGTTCACCACATACCGGTAGTCAATGGTATGGACAAAGGCGAGATCATGGCTCGCATTCGACTATACAAAGACCTTGCTTCCAAGAAAAGGGTCCTTGATAGTGACGGCTTTACTACACAGAACGCATCGCCTTTGGAGGTAGATACCGATTTCTACCTGCCGGATGATGGGACCAATCGTGGTGGTGTTGAGCTACTTAGTGCAAATAATGCACAGCTTGGTAACCTCAACGACGTGCTATATCAGCGTGAAAAGCTGCTTACACGTCTACAGGTGCCAATCGCTTATTTGCAAATCACATCTGCACAGAAAACTCACCTGACAGCAGGTAATCAGAAGTCAGATGTCGAAAGGCAGTTCGCTCGTATGCTTCGCAGAGTTCAGCGCTCCCTGCTCAAAGGTCTCAAAAGGGTCTGCGATATGGAGCTTATGCTCAATGGTATCAATCCCACCGATGATCTTTACACGATCCATCTCACCCAGATCGATACCAAAGATATGCTTCAGGATGCTGAGATCGAGTTGACCTATGCTCAGGCAGCGGTCTACTTCAAGGAAGCATTCGGTTCTCTGCCACCGGAGCTCATCGCTGAGAAGTTCATGAGACTGACTCCCGAGCAGCAGAAACTTATGGAAAGCTTCCTCTCCAAGTATAATGATCGACTGCTCAAAGCCTCAGTCAAGTCCATTGAAGAGGCTGCCAAACCAAAACCTACCGGTGGCGGTCTGATGAAAGATCGTTTGCCCGGAGATAACAAGGGCTCCGGCTCAGGTAATCAGAATAAGTCGCGGAGCAGCCGGACCACTGAACAGCTTGGAAAGTCTAAGACAGGCAAACAGAGTTTACCTCTGGAAGCCATGGTCGAAGCATTCTATAGTCTGGCAGAAGAAGTTAATCAGGCCCAGAGAGATGCCGGTAATGATGAACCGGTCATCACCGAATCGCACATGGATAGCATCCGAGACAGACTCATCGATATCGCTCAGAGTGTGTCAGAATGATCGATGTTCAGTGCATAGATGCTCTTAAAGGTCTGCAGGCATTGGGTGAGGAATCAATTGATGTGATTGTGACCTCACCCCCTTATAATCTTGGAATTGAATACAATAGCTATGATGACACAATCAGTCGTCAAGAATACCTTGACTGGATGCTTGACGTAGCATTTGCCATGTTCAAGGCTCTCAAAGATGATGGAAGTCTATTCATCAACCTCGGCTCCAAACCCACCGATCCCTGGCTAACCCATGATGTAGCAGCTCTCTTCCGTCGAATGTTCATTCTACAAAATAATATTACGTGGGTTAAAAGTGTCACGATAGATGATGTAGATGAACAAGGACCACGATCATTCGGACACTTCAAGCCCCTTAACTCTCCCCGATTCGTGAATGACTGTTGGGAGAGCATATTCCACTTTACAAAGACCGGTCAAGTCCCTCTTAACCGATTGGCAGTGGGTGTCCCTTACGAGGATAAATCCAACGTAAAACGGTGGCAGAGTTCCTCTAATACTCGATGCAGAGGTAACGTGTGGTTTATACCCTACAAAACTATTCAGAAACGAGCAGAGGATCGACCACACCCGGCCACATTCCCTATTGCCCTGGTAGAGAAGTGCATGAAATTACATGGTCTTGACCACATCAATCTTGCATGCGATCCGTTCGTAGGACTTGGTAGCAGTGCCATAGCTGCCACAAATCTCGATCTAAACTTCATCGGTTTCGACATAGACCCATACTATTGCGAGCAAGCTCAGCGGAGGCTTGAGGAGGCTATACCGTGAAAGTTCTAGTCATTGGTTTACCCTTGGTATTGCTCTGGCAGGCACTACCTGCCCTGGCAGCTCCTATTCCCACTCCCACAGATGACCCTCCAACACTTTCCTTAACAAGTCTTCAAGTATGTGATGACGCTCCACAGCCAGCGATAGATTTGACAGCATACCCGGCTCCCATCGAATTACTTAAGTTTTCATACATGTCAACCTATATTTTACTTCCATACAGTTTCGTAAAACCGAGACAGGACAGACCTCCGTAGGAGGACGGCATAAAGTGAACAGTTTCTGCTAGAATAGGGGTGGAAGATTTTGAACAAGGAGTACCGCAATGAACAGATCGTGGAAACCGGTTGCGGTGGTAGACTTTGTGACAGATTACCTGTCAGGCAAGAGTGACTACGAACTCAGTAGCGCTTATGGTGGCAGTGTAGATCAAGTGAAATACTTCCTGGCCTATCTACGAAAGCACGAAGACCTACCCACCCGAGACGAACTCCGCAATAGTCCTTGCAGCTTTGAATATAAGGCTGCTACAGAACGCAAAGAGTTCAGACAATTCCTCGTAAAAGCTCGCACCTTTAGTGAACTCAAAGACAACTTCGGTGACTTAGCTGAGCAACTGATCCTCGAAAAGCACCCCGGACTCAACATGTTTGAGCAGATAAACAACTACGGGGAGAAAATCTACATTCTTCTACCTGAGTTCTCGACTGAACAGTTAGAAGTCAAACCTCGGGAGTGGACATTCTATCAGGCACCCAGTGATGAAAATGAGTCTGTGCAACCTTACCTGGTAGTGCAGATTCCTGATAGCATGTTCGTAAACGATGGGGATGATGGTGCAGAAATTATCGTGGCACCTAGCTTTGACGTTCACCTGGGGCACTATGCCCACAAGAGAGAAAAGCTCTTAAGCTATATCCGGTGGATCGCTGAGACTCCCAATGTATTAACTTACATAGGTGGAGACTTTACAGAGAATGCTCTGGAGACAGGAAAAGGGATGACCTTTTCACAGGACCTGTCACCCCAGGCACAGATCAAAAGAGCATGCACTCTCCTGGCTCCGATAGCACACAAGTTGCTATTTATTCAACCTGGCAATCACGAAGATCGCTCAGAAAGAGCTGCGGGTATTAACCCTATGGAGATTGTCGCCGATTACCTGGGAGTCCCTTACTACGCCGGACCTGTCTATTGCACGATCCTGGGCAAAGGTCACAAGTGGAAAATCTACTCGTTCCACGGTAACGGTAATTCTCAGACCAAGGGTGGCAAACTCAATGCTGCCGGTAAGCCTCGACGATGGATCGACTTTGTAAACTTCATCGTTTCAGGACACACCCACGATCCTATGGTCAATAATGAAACTTGCATCGTGGAGAATCCAGCCCTCTGCAAGTTGAGCTATATGACTCAATGGATAGTGACCTGTCCGAGCTTCCTTGCATGGGAGGGCACTTACGCCTATAAAGGTGGAATGTCGCCCACGGGCAAGGGTGGTGTGAGCTTGCATATGTATGCAACTGGAGAGTATGAAGCCTTACTCAGGTGCAAATAGCTGGTAGTATTACCTGTTTTAAGCCTGGTTTCTTGACTTTGGTTGGTTATTCAGCTACACTGAAAATGTGGAAAGTGAATAACCAACCAACTTCAGTTTTAGGAGGCTTACATATGGCTATAGCACATAATAGAGTGGAGTCCCAATTCACTCAAACCGGCGATATCGGTTCTGTATACGGTGGCGTCACCTTAGATCGAGCTTTAACAGTCCCAGAGGCAATCGAAGCCGGAGGTCTTGACTGGAGAGTCAGGATCGGATCATCTGTCTGGGATTCTGATAAGAAAACAAAAATCCCCGGTTACAGAGGAACTGTTCGTGTCAATAGCGATGGTTCCACAGTGGGCCTCGGTATAGTTAAAGGTCGTTACGTTCCTCTCCAAAATCAAGACGCTTTCAACTGGCTCCAAGGACTTATCGGTAAAGATGGAGCTGCCATCACGAGTGCCGGTGTACTTTTCAATGGTCGTTTCACCTGGGTCTGTGTAGACCTGGGAGCATTCGATGTGCTTCCTGGCGATACAGTAAACAAGCACATGGTCGTGATCAACTCGCATGACGCCAGTTCAAACGTTATGGTATACTTCCTACCCCATAGACTGGTCTGTCAAAACATGCTGAACTTCAGCAGCTCGCCCATTAAAGTCCGGCATACCAACAATGCCATGGGCCAGCTAGCCGAAGCTGAGAGAATCATGTCCATCGCGGTTAAGAACTTTGATACGGTCAAAGAGGCTTTCAACGTATTCCGCAAGGTAGAAGTAAGCAGCAAGCAGGCTGACGAACTCATATATCGATCTCTGGATGTTGATAGTGCACAGTTGAATGCTTTCTATAATGGCGAGTTCAAGAAGATTCCCCAGTGGGTGGGCCACGCTGCCAGTATTCATGAGATGCTGGAAAAGGGTCCGGGAGCCAATCTGCCGGGTGTTCAGGGAACTATCTGGGGTGTGTATAACGCATTCACAGCCTACTACGATCATGTGCGATTGGTCCGTAATGCAAAGGACGATCCCGATGTCGCTATCGAATCGAAGATGCTTAAGCATTCAGCCGAGGCAAAGATCACTGCATACAAAGCCTGTGTAGAGATGGCACAAGAATTGAAGAACTAACTGACAACCATCTAATCCTCCTGAGAAAAGAGCTACCATCTCGTAAATGGTAGCTCTTTTCATTGTACCTCTAACCAAACCTCACTTAAATAACTACCCAACTCAAAAAATTATTTCCGATGGACGGCACCCCAAGTAACCTATCTGTTAAAGTAGATACAGCGACTTTAATGAGAGGTCCCTTATGAACCAAATCTTGGTGCGTCCGAGGAGACTGCCAACAGTCCCTCGAAAGGTAACCTCCGAAGATCAGTCGCTTGAACATGCTCCAATGATCGAGGAAGTGACCCAAAGTCATTTCTGGATCGATGGAACGTTTCAAGACCGTGTTTCTAAAGCCTCGGCAGCTTTTAGAGCATGGTGCAGAGAGCAGAAAGACAATGATTTCTATTCTTGGAATACTTCGATCCTCGGGATCGACGAGAACGAAATCTATTTCTACTGCTCTGACTGGGATACGGAGCCGACTTATTACTCGATTGCTTATAGCAACAGTTCTGATTCTGGTGCTGTGACAATCACAGGGGAAGCTGAGAAGATCGATGTCAAACTCGTTGTAGAGAGACTGCAGATCACAGAGCCCTCTACTCAAGCTGAGGAGCAGACGATGAAAAAGGTAGAAGAGGTAGTCCAGACTGATACAGTCGCAGACGAGTCTGTGATTGCTGATGCAGCTGCCAGTGCAACCTCTGCTCAGATTGGCACTACGCCGAAGGCCAATCCAAAGAAAACCGAAGCCGAGACCGGTGGTTCGTCTGTAGAAGACGTATCGGATGACGCTAAGGGTGCCAAGGGTGTTGATCACTCTGATGGCGAGGGAGCTTCTGAAGAGGGAGCTGACAATAGCACTGAAGCGGCAGTAAAAACCGAACTCGGTAAAACTGAAGCAGGCTATAAGGGTCAGAGTCTTGATCCTACAAAGGCAGTCCAGGGTGTTGCTTACGACAGCGCCGGTCAGCCTATGGCCTACATTCAGTCGGTCGAAAAGACCGAGACCGATGGCAAAACCCAGATGAAAATCCAGGGAATTGCCACCAAAGGCGATATCGTCAACAAGGTCGGACAGGTATATCCGTTGTCCGTCTGGACGAAGAACCTTGAACAGATGAATGCTCAAGCGGCGACCGGGAAGTTCCTGGGCAAGCTGGAGCATCCTGAAGTTGAACAGGGGCTGGTTGATACAGCCATTAAGTTCAACAACTTCTGGATTCAGGGCTCAGAGCTCTGGTTTGACGCTGTGGTAGTTCCTACGGAGCCCCATGGCAAAAATCTCCAGGCACTGCTTGAAGCCGGAGTCCAGATCGATATGTCCAGTCGTGGTTACGGGACATTCGCGATGCAAGATTGGCGAGGCACACAAAGGCCCGTCATGCAGGATGACTTTATCTGCACAGCTATAGACGCTGTGTGGCACGGAGCATCCACTGGGAGCGGGGTTACCGAAATAAGCTACCAGAGTGATCCAAACCCTACTGCAGGGAAAACAGAAGGAGATACAACTGTGGAAACTCAGGCTGTAAAGTCGGCTGAAGAGAGAGCCGCTGAGATTCGCGCAAAGGCCGAGCTGACTTCAACTCGGAATGCCCTGCTTCAAGATGCTGGGCTTAGTGAGGTTGGTATGAAGGCTTATCGTGTGGCACTGGAGAAGTGCACCGATATTCAGAGCCTCATGACAACTCATGATAATCTGCTGGAAAACCTCCAGTCGGTGTTCCCGTCTACGGGCGAGACCCAGGAAGTTGCTACACAGGCAGCGACCTACACACCGACATTCTTCTCCACTCAGTCTGCTGAGGAAAAGGCTCCTCAGAACGTTGGTGAGTTGTTCGACCGTATGTGCGCCGACCTGCCTGATCACTATGAGGGTCAGTCTGCAGGAAGCAATCCGCACATTCCGAACCACTTCAGATCGCCTCGGGCGGCCTGTAAGAGACTCATGACCAATGTCGCTCGCGAGCGCAGAGGGAACTTCAATGGGCAGAGCGCTGCTCTTGGCCTTCTCGCTCTCGAACAGGGCAAGATCAATACGGCTCAGGATATCCTGACCCAGAGTCTTCCTACCGGCGCTACCGTTGCCGGTGCCAACGCTGACGGTGATGGTGCTCCTCTGAGCAACTATCTCCTTTTCCCACTCATACGTAGGGTCTTCCCTATGTATATCATGAACGAGATCGCAGCTATCCAGCCAATGGATAGACCGGAAGGAAAGATTTTCTTCCTTGATCAGTACCGAGTAGATGCAGGAGCTGCGGAGACCAGGATCGACCTCAATACGAGTGCGAACCCATTCAACTCCAGCTTTGGAGACAACGCTGTTGAAGGCGCTGCGGCCCTCCAGATCAGACTCCGTTTGGCGAGCGTGCTGGTTCAGGCGCATACCAAGAAACTCGGAGCCGCATGGTCCATCGAGGAAATGCAGGACCTCAGGGCATACCACGGTTTGGACGCTGCTCAGGAACTCCTGGGTGGAATCGCTCGTGAAATGGCCCTGGAGTGGAACAAGGAAGTTCTTGACGATATGGTTCAGCAGGCAACTGGTGCTGCGCTGACATATGGCAAGCTCAAGCCTGATGCAGGCTTCACTGAGCAAAAAGACTGGGATGACTATCTTTGGGTATACATCCAGGCCCTCGACAATGCGATCTTCGCAAAGAGGAACGGTCCTATCACTCACCTTATCGCTGGTGTCGATGCTGCTCTTGCCATGGCCAAGTCCATGAGAGGCACATTCACCATCGGTGGTAGTAATGACAACCCTACGGAGATGGAACTCTACCCTGGAACCACGTTCTACGGCACAGTTAACACTCCGAACGGTTCTCGCTACCGCGTCTTGAAGACGAACTTCTGGGGCTCTGGCACTGCCAACGGCTCGAAGATCATGGGTATTCGCAAGGGTAATGAGTGGTCCGATACTCCGTATATCTGGGCTCCTTATACCGACTACGTGACCCCGATGCTGACTGATCCTTCTGACTTCAGCCAGAAGCAGGGCATCGTTTCCCGAGCCGCAAAGAAGGTTGTTGTTTCCGATGCTATCGGTTACATCACCGTTGGTTCCGGTCAGGGTGTGACTCTCTAATCTTAGAGAGCTATTCATCTCGATACAAAGCCCCTCTGTTTTTACGGAGGGGCTTAGTTTTATGCTATAATAAATACATGATATACGTATATAACCCAGGTAAAGCCCCACAGTTGTATGGGCATCTAACTTTGGCTCCGCAAAACTATACTGCAGTGACACCTGAGGAGAGGGACCTTTTACGAAAAGGCCAGGTTCCCGTGCTAATCGAGGGAGACCCTGACTTCCCATCTCCATGGATCACTTATAACTGAGAGGTTTATAATGGCAACCTTAGCTGAGGTCACGACCGAACTTCTGGGGAGGCGATTCCCAGCCATTCTGGAAGACTCTGATTATGTACAGATAAACAAAGCAGCTCTTCGAGAGTTAAACAGGTATTCACCTGTTGCCAAGTTTGTTTCATTCACCACAGTGATCGACCAGCAGGACTATCTGATATTCGATACTACAGACGCCACAACAGCTGGAATTGCTGCGGGAGCTACAGAAGTTCGAGATGTTTGGTGGTCTCCCGGAGGGGACTGGTCATCCTTGAATCTGTATTCCCCAGGCTGGTTGATGCTGACTCAGATGGTAATCTTTACCGGAAACTTCTTTAATCAGCCGTCTCAGATGACTGTGCTGAGGCAGAAACTCGATCACTGGAAGGATCAATTTGGTAGTCAAGGCTTCGAACTCGTCGGATTGTGTGGAGCTGAGACTTCGCTTCTGCGACTATTTCCGATCCCTCAGACTGAGACAAAGGTAGTTCTTGAGCTCAGGACTGACATGACCCTCGAAGATATAAATGCTTCGAACTTCGACTACTACATGCAGTGGGCTGAATACTATGCTGCCGATACCCTGGCAAACATCTATGCGACTACAGCAGATGTCAATCTCCTGGGCTTCGGTGACTCTAAAGAAGCCATGAAGTATTGGCAGGGTAAAGCTGAACGCTACTTTGACCGAGCTATCTCTATTCAGGGAGGCATCGGTGGAGAGATGATGAGAAGCTAATGATGAACGGAGCTAGAGAAAAACTGTTCGCGGCAAGAGTGCAAGAAGTTCTTAGAGCCTTGGCTTCTCAATGGCCCTCCATGTCTGTCACAGTCGATCTCTGGAGGCCCTCTCTGCTGACTAATGATCCCACAGCCTACATAGATGAGCAGGATGAGGTCTGGGTTCGTCTGGACGAAAGTGTTCCAGCATTCTTTGTGCAGACTACCGAACGCTGGTATGAGAAAGAAGAAGGTGTAATTCGCACCAACTTCAACTGGCTCATCATTCCTGCCGGTCTTAATGTGAGGGCAGACGATCATGTGATCTTCCAAAGTGAGTCCTGGCTCGTCATAGAAGCGGCAGAACAAGCAGGCGTGACGAAGATCAAGATCGATAAGCAGAAAAGTCGATTTGTAAACCCATCAAGAACTATCCCGGTCTATCGACAAATGCTGATGAGAGCTAAAATACTATGAGACTCGCACCTCCCGATATTCAGCTAAAGGCAACTTGGTCTCGCTTAAAGACTGAAGATATCATGAAGCAGATCGAGGAAGGCCAGCTCGTCACTATGAAACAATTGGTGCCTGAGTTTCAAAAAGTGTTAAAGAAGAACGTAGGAACTCGATACTTCTCTCTTGCCCAGCTCAAAGCCATGGGTCATCCATATGGCACCAAGCCCGGAGACACAGGTAGACCTGGTGGCCTTCCTGCAGGGGTGGTCAACTACCAGAGTGGTCAATTCTACAACTCATTCAGAGTCCTTGGACCCCGGAGAAGTGCTGGGAGAATCGGTATCTATATATCATTTACCGGGGAATCCATTGGAAGACTGCTTGAAGAAGGCGATCCTATGCACAGGATGCGAGGCAGACCCTGGCGTACCCACTTGAATCGCGAACTTTCAAAGCTGAGACCTGCGGTCGAGACCCTACTCGAACGGAATCTGCGTATAAGGATTAAGGTGTAACTATGGTGTTGACATGGTTCCTTGACTACATAAGAGATAAAATGGCAGTCGAAGCCTGGTTCACAGCGAAAGGTTTCACACCAAAAACTGTTTACAGGCAGTTTTTGGCAACTGTCAAAGACCCCGAATATCCTTGTATCACTCTGTGTATAGAGCCGGACACCCGAGAAATCTTTGCTGATATCCATGAACTCACCCTCTATGTTGGAGTGCATAGCAAAAGGTATCGTGACGTTGAGGAGACTATCAATGCTATTGGTAATCTTTTGCATGCCAAACCCGATGCAGATGAAAACATAACCATCTGGAAGATAAATGTTGTGGGTGGCTCCAAAATCCCTCAGTTCGATAAAACCCTCGGTATTTGGGAAGCATTCTTAGAATTGGATTGCTCTGTTGGGTAG
>Ga0172381_10005327_pt1 | contig 13081 bp, 14 predicted proteins | sample Leawel6488metaG_FD_119754 | JGI IMG/M metagenome (GOLD analysis project Ga0172381, IMG submission 119754) | Leachate microbial communities from a municipal landfill in Southern Ontario, Canada - Leachate well 64-88 metaG | ecosystem: Engineered > Solid waste > Landfill > Unclassified | place... | reverse complement strand
ATATTAGCAATTTGGTAATACTTATCCACAACCTCCTGTTGATAACTTTATCTAACCTATGGATAATTATCCTTCTGACCATACAATCCAACCAGCTTAATCCCTGCCTTAAAATTAACATTTGATGTCATATTCTATGCAGCTAGATCATTCTAATTTTTATAATTCATACACAATTTAAATTATCTGACAATTAGGTCACATAAACCTTCATTATATGCCGTGTTCAGAGCTTTCCTGGCAATTTGATCTTACCCTATCCCCCGCTTATTTACATCCAAATTCTTCCATATAGAACATACGTTCGGTAGAGTTGTTCTATACATCCAATTTTTTCCACCGATTACGAACCCGATTTTATCATCCTATAATTTACCATTTTATTCATTACTTTTCTTTTCCATTTCCCTATCCAATCCAAATCTATCTCGAATCTACTTTCTCCATTTCCCCTTAAATACCCTTCTATTCATCTTATAAAAATATTCTTATTACAAATCACTATTTTAACTATAATCACCATATCAATTTCTTACCATACCACCCAACCCATATAAAATCATTTTCTCAATAATACCACTATCTGCCAACCCCCCCTACCCTTACTCTCCCAATGCCTCTCAAGTCTCCTAATTTATTCCAACTTCACCACGTTCTTTTCCCTTCCAATATTTTAACCCCTGGTATGTTTCATCCTTATTTAAATTCTGATGTCTTAAAATCGCTCCTATCGCTTCATCATTAAAAACAAAAAAGAACCATTTCTGGTTCTCTTAATTTTTCCATTATTCATTCCATCATCTACCAATCAATATAATCTACTATCTTCTCATTGAATTTCTCATACTCCTTAAAATATTTTTGTGTTGTTGCTAAATTACTATGACCAGCTAATTGTTGCACCACATTTATACTAGCACCATTCTTAATTAAATTAGTTATAAAAGTCCTTCTCAAATCATGTGGTGTCAATCTATCATCCCATTTCTTAATTATCCTATTTATTTGCCTAGTTCCAATTTCAAACAATTTATCATCAACATCATAAAATTTCATATACTCTTCTATTTCTTTAATCAATTCTTCCTTAATGCAAATCCATCTTATTTTCCTTCCTTTACCTTCAACTCTCAACCAGTATTTCCCATTCTTTATTTCTATATCACTATATTTAATTTCAACAACTTCACTTATTCTAACACCAGTTTTTACCATTACATTTATTATTAATCTTTCATATATACCATCTATCCTATCTAACAATTCCCCTATTTCATCTTTACTTAAAGCAATCCCACACTCTTCACCCCTCTTTGCATTCACTTTAAATAATTTCTTCACTCTTCTATCAATCCACACATTCTCTCTTATAATTCCTTCATCAATACAATACTCAAATAAACTACTTATACTAGCAATCTTAGTTTTCACAGTATTATCACTCATATTATAAAACAATCCTTTGACCCAATCCTGTACATCTCTAACCTTAACACTCTTAATTTTCCAATTATTTATCTCATCAATTTTACAACCAAAAAATCCTTCAACACTACATTTATATGTCTCAATAGTTTTCTCACTCTTAAATTGATCTAACCAATCCATCACAACATTACTTTTCTGCTTTAATTGTACTAATTCTCCCATATCATTAACCTCCTTTATATTGATCTGATTATATTATATTTGTATTCAATAGTCAAGTAAATTATTACAATACATATTATATTTCTTATTGACAATATAAAAATAATATGATATAATATTATGTAAATAAAATTTAGGAGGATGTAAATGAAAAAATATTTACTTGAATTACCAGATGGAATTCATAAAGCACTAAAACAACTTGCTACAGAAAAAGATTTAACTATCAAATCACTTCTTATTAAATCTGTAGAAAATTCTTACGGAGGTGATTTTACTAAATATCTAACTAAATAATAATATAAATATAAAATTATGTCAAGGAGGATATATATTGATTCAACATTATTTTTGTTATAGTAAACCCCTTGCTGATTTTTTATTTCAACGTGGACACAAAATAGTTTGTAAAGCAATTAATAATAAAACACATAATCTATTTTGGTTATATGTCGTAACAGAGAATTTATCTAAAGATTTAGAAGAATGGAGCAAAAACAAACCTAAGTAATATTTTATACTCTATATTAAATTAAATTCTATATTGAGGAGTGGTTATTATTTGGAACAAGAACGAAAGATAAAACAATTAATATCAGATAAAGCATTTAAAAATGGCTCAGAATTAATTTTATTTCAACCAAAGAAATTAAATAAAAAGCAGCAAATAGAAAAAACACAAGAACTTGAACAATTAAAAACTATACTTCTATTTGGCGATATTACAAAGAAAGAATATGAATATAAAATTGATTATTATAACTATCATATAATGCTTAAATGTCCATTTTGTGACAAGGTAATTTCAGACAGAGGTTTCAGTAGACATTTAAAAAATCACGATATAATTAAAGAACAGTTTTTAAACGAATATGGTGGAACTTCAGCAATTGAAATGGTAGCAAATAAAATAATGCAATGGTATTCGCCAAATAGAAATAAATGGGCATTTCAAAATAACGATGAATTATTACCATATATATATCAAACCACTGAAAAACAATTAGAAAAAATTAGAAGACAAAATGAAGAAAATAAGACAAAAAAATATATTCCTATTATATTAAATTTAAATACCATTAAAGGTCATATAAATAGAAATCATACAATTAGTATAGAACCCTGGGGTGACTGTGCAGGGTGGATCTGCTTTGATGTAGATACTGGAGAAGATGCGCTAAATGATGCTATAAAAATAGTAAATACTATGGTTAAATATGGTATTACCAGAAAAGATATTTTAGTTACTTTTAGTGGAAACAAAGGTTATCATGTAGAACTATTTTTTCAGTACCCAATAACTTACAAGCAAATACAAAAATTAGGAAATAAAATTTGCTTCCTTGCTGGCAGCAGTATTAATAAAAAGCATAAAACGAATAAAATAGAAATAAGACCTGAAAGCAACAGGGGAATTAAATTAGGACTTGGGATCAACCAGAAGACAGGCAAAAAGACAAGAATTTTTTTAAACGAGAAAAATAACTATTTTGAGCATGAATATTTAGATTATATTTATTTCCTTAATATGGATAAAATCAGTAATAATTTAATTGGTGAAATTTTAAGGTCTACGGATCAACCTGAAAAAGAACTTAAAGAAATTAACCCTAGTCAGAATTCTGACACACCAATTGAAGTAGAAAAACAGCAACAAAACGTTAGTAATTTTGATGACCAGGAAATAGACGATGAAGACTATATAGAATATAGATTTGCTCCTTCATTAGATTTTAAGATTAAGGTAATTGAGAAAAAATTTAATAATGGATTGAATAATAAAGATACACATCATTATTGGTCATTTCAAATCGCTTTATGGATGCGTGACATTCTGGAATGGGATAAAGACAGGGCTGAAGAAGAATTAAATGCCTGGACAGAAAATAATAAAGAGTATGTAAAGAATATAAATGCTTCTCTTTATGATGCAAAACACATAATTATTTCTGTCTATGATAAAGACGTTAAGAAAAAATATTCACTTGAAAAAGGGTTAAAAGCTAAAAGTCTCTTATTTTATCCACATGAAATAAGATTGGCTAAAAAGGTTCTAAGGCAGGCAAAGAAGGAAAGAAGATTAAATTCAAATGCTCCTAGTTTGCTTTATTTTACTTTTATTTGTTTGAGTAAGTATTATGGTAGTAATCCTTTCTATGCATCAGTTAATAATTTAATGAAATATTCTACTCTGGCTAATAAGACATATATGAATTGGTTTAACTGGTTAAGTGATAAAGGATATGTTGAACAGATTAAAAGAGGAAGTAGTTATACTAATAAGGCTTCAGAATACTTTGTACCTTGTATTGTACCTATTTCTACTAGTATAGGAAATAATACGATAATATCAATTAATAAAGAATTAGATATAATAGATATATATAATAGGTTAATTAAATAATATAGAATTATATACTATAATATATACTAAACCTTTATTCTTATATTCTATATGGTTGTGTAGTTAACGAAAATGGATAGGGTAGTAATATGGAGTAAATGGAAGTTATTTAAAGTATATCAATTATAATTACTCTCAGAATTATCCCTGGGTTAAATATGGACTTTATAAAAAATGCGAGGGAAGAGTTTATTTGTCAATAACTTTATATCCACACCAACAAGAGGCATTAGATATAGTAAAAAATATACAACCAGGAGAATCATCTTTAATTGCTTTACCTACTGCTACAGGTAAAACTATAGTATTTGCTGCATTATCATCTCAAGTTGAAGGTAGAGTTTTAATTGTTGTCCCTTCTACTGAATTAAGAATTCAAGCAATAGATAAATTATTATTAATTAATCCTAATTTAGATATTGGAAGTGTTCAAGCATCTTTAGATGAAGTAAATAATAAAATTGTTGTTTCTACTCGTCAAAGTTTAACTCATATTAAAAGTAATAGAATAGAAAGAATGCTTAATAATGGTGATTTTGAATATGTAATCTTTGATGAATGTTTAGTTGGTGATACTTTAATATGTATGAAAGATGGTAGTTTTAATTTTATCAAAGATATTAAAAATAATAATAAAATATTAGGTGGTAAAATAAGCAATAAATTTAATAGACAATCTGATATATGGAGAATAGAACATAGCTGTGGAATTTTAGAAGGTAGTCCCACACATCCTACTTTTATAGTTCCTTATACTAAATTTAAAAGTTGTAATAATAATTTTACTATAGATGATTTAATAAAAGTGAATTTGCAAGACATTAAAGAAAATGACTTTATTCCTGTTTTAAAAAAAATACCACATACAACAAAGACAAAATGGACTCCTGAACAATTATCGTTTGTAGCGTTAATTCAAGCAGATGGTCATTTAGATAAAAAGGGATATAGAACAAAAGTTAACATTACTAAAGATCAGGATTGGTATGAAGATATTTTTTATAGTGGACTAAATTCATTTAATGAAAAAGATATTTGTAAAAAATATGATATAAGAAATAATCTTTTATTATATACTAAGTCTAGAAATATAAGAAACATATTAGAAAATACTTTTGATATTCCTAAAGGTAAAAAATCAAATAATTTAATAATTAATAAAGAAATACAACATGCGCCATTAGATAGTATTAAAGCGTATATAGAAACTTTATTTAGTTGTGAGGGAGATTTATGTAAAGTAGGAAAGAAATCATATAGACTATCAATTGGAATGTGTTCAAAATATTTTATACAAACATTATCTTTATTATTAAGAAAATTTGGCATTATTTCTACATATAAAGAAATTAAAAATAAAGCACATAATCATAATATAATATATCGTTTAACTATTGGTAGTCAAGAATTAAATAAATTTTATAGCAAATTTAAAATTATTTCAAGAAAAACTGCACCTATTAAAAATATCGGGAGTGAAAAATTAAGCGGATATGATATTGGTGAATACAAATTAGTTAAAGTAAAAAGATCATTTTTAACTAATAAAAATGAATTAGTTTATGATTTTACTACTACATCACATACTTTTATCGCTAATGGTATCTTAACACATAATTGCCACCAGGCAGCTAATCAATTAATTAAAATTATTGATAAATTAAATTCTAATGTAAAAATAATTGGGTTTACAGCTACTCCATATACTAAAGAATGTATTGATATATTTGGTGAACCTGCTTACAGAAGATCTATTTATGAAATGATTATGGATAATTATTTATGTGAACCAATGGCATATCAAGTGTCTACAAAAACTAATTTAAATGATGTAAAAGTTATTGCGGGTGAATTTAACCAGAGACAATTAGAAAATACTGTAAATAATATTGAACGTAATAGAATAGTTGTTGAATCTTATAAAAAATATTCTTCTAATAGAAAAGCAACTTTAGTGTTTGCTTCAGGTATATCTCACAGTAATGATTTAGCAAAGGAATTTACTGATAAAGGTATATATTGTAGAAGTATAGATTCAACTTTAACAGATGACGAACGTGATAATATATTAGAAGAATTTAAATTTGGTAAGCTACCTGTATTGGTTAATTGTATGATTCTTACCGTAGGATTTGATCATCCACCTATTGACTGTTTAATTTTGGCAAGGCCAACTAAATCAAGAATATTATATGAACAAATATTAGGTCGGGGATTAAGATTATTTAAAGATAAAGAAAATTGTCTAGTTATTGATGTTCAAGATATTATAAAAAATCATGACTTAATGGATATTTCTGCTGTGTTTGATATGAATATAAAATCAGGAGAAACTATAAAACAAGCAGAAATTAGAATTCAAAAAGAACATGAAGAAAATGAAAAATTAAAACAAGAAGAAGAATTAAGAAAAATAGAACAGGAAAGAAAACGTCAAGAAGAATTAGAATTAATAGCAAAACAAATAAAATTATTTAATAAAGATTTAGCATTAAGATTTAGAGAATCGTATTATGATTGGTTCAAAATTGATAATTTTACATATGCTGTTTCTCAAGATAGTGATAATCATTTTGTAATTGAAAATGATAATAATGAATTTTATGTATATAAAATATGTACAGATAAAAAATTAAAATATGTTGAATGTATAAATACTAGTATAAGTGTTCTTGAAACTATTAATTATGTTGAACAATATTGTTTTAGAAGATTAACTAGTTTTGTATATAGAGATGCAATATGGAAGAGAGAGGAAGCAACAGAAAAGCAAAAACAATATGTTAAATGGGCAAAAACTAAGTGGCAAGTTCATTGTTATTTTATAGGCAATAGTGTTAAATGGCAATTGAAGAAATATAAACTTGAAAATGCTTCATAAATCAAAACCCCTCCCACTCAGGAGGGGTATATTTCCTTATTCTATTTATATATCTTAGGTTTCCTATTTGCTGTCTTTCCTACCTTAACTCCCTTCTTTTCTTTTTCTTTAATTTCTCTCATTTTAATCCACCAATTTTCATCTAATACCCTTCTGTCTCTGGTCTTATTTATATGTTCAACTACTTCTCTAAATGGTCTGCCAAATTCTTTACTACATTCTAATCTTCTATATGATCTATCTTTTACAAATTTAGGTGGCGGTAACATACTTGCTATAAAACTAGGAACATCATCACTTTCAGGTAAATATATTTTATTCACGGCAACATGTCGTTTAGGTAAATCCTCATATAATTCATTAATATCAAATTCTTTAAATTCACTTTCTAATTCTTTAAATTGTTTAAATGTCTTTGTTTTGTATGCCGTATATTGACAACCTCCATCAGTTAAAGCACTTTTAAATTCTCCAAATTGACTTAAACTGTGTGCAAGCCAAACTAATTTCATTCTGTATTTTCCACTTTCAACCCCTGCCTCATTATATAGGTGTCCAGAACCTTTAATGTATTGATGGGGTTCGTCAGCAATCATTACAAAAGGTTTGCGCTTATCTCTTGGTGTATCTATTCTGCTTAATGCACAAGTCCATATTTTACTAATCATAAAACTAGCAATAATATTTACTATATTACTTGTTAATTCTGCCTTTGGTATTCTTATTAATACACAATAACCATAACCACCTTCAGGATTATCCATATATTTTCTAAAATCTAATGTTGGCTTATTTTTTTCTAATTTTGGTGGTTGTAAAAATAGATTTGCTAAAAATTTATTTCCTACAAGTAAATTTAACCTTGTTAAAATAGGTTCTATTGTAGTCATATCGGTTTTACTAATACTTTTACTTTGTAATATATTTAATACTTCACATATTTCAGGTTGTTTTAAAATATAATCCTTTTTTAATAATTCTTCCCTATAACTACAACTTGTTAATGCTAATAACATATCCAATAATCCCATTTTAGGATCAACTAATACTGATTTACCTGCATTTAAATAATACATCATTTTTTCTGAAAATTGTTCTGTTGCAAGATTATTTATAAAAGTAATTATATGTGATGTCAATTTTTCAGCAACTTTAGCACATTCAACTTCATCTTTACTATTTATACTCTTACTTAAACTATCGTTCCAACCTAATGATATTGGATAATATAAATTACCTAAATCTACCTCAATAATTTTTTCATCTGGATAATCTTTTGGCAAACTATCCCTTAAAGAATCTAAACTTATACCATCATTAGTTTCTAATATAAACGCACTAAATCCTTTTTCTATAAATCCATATGCCATATTATTACCAAAACCTTCTGACTTACCTGTGCGCATCATTCCAAATGCAAGCCACAACATACATAAAATATCACGATCATTTGTTGGTATTTTTGCTATTCTAGTAATTCCTTTTTCAGTAACTTTGCAAAAAGGTATTCCATCATTATTAAATAATTCTTCTGGTAGTTTACTTTCTATTCTATTTACATTTTGTATTTTATCAAAATCCTTTTGCAATTCTGCTGTTGCAATTTGACTTAATTTAGACCATTCATAAATTGAACACTTATTACTTTTACTAATTATTGATACATTATTATTTATTATCATATTAATATTTTTTTCACTTGATTCTATTACTATATTTTCTAATTCATTTTCTATTGTAGATAATTCCTTATAACAACCAGCAATTGAATTATTTATAATTTTTGCACGATCTATATTTTCACTTTGTACTATAATTTTAATATTAGTTTTTAAAACTTCTGAGTTTATTTTTTGTATTGTAGAATTATTTAATCCTTGCTGCATTAATAATTTAACTTCACTATCAAAGAAATTATTTTTTTTCTTATTACCTCCTACGTCACTAATAATTTCATGTAATGTAGAAAATCCATATTCTAATATTATTCCTACTAAATAAAATGAATCTTTATTAATATTTAATATTTTCCTTGGCATATTACCCCGTTTAAATTTATTATATGCCTCCTTTGCCTCATAGTCCCAATAATGTCTTTTATATGGTTCTCCTAAAATATCAATTACTGCAAATTCATTTTCTTTCATTTCATTTGTAGTATTAAAAATACTTCTTAATGGATAAGTAATATCTTTATCTGTTTTTAAAGAAAAAATATCATGTCTTTTATAAAACATTTCACTAATTACTATTTTTTTCCATTCTAATTTAAATGGATATTCTTCTAATTGTGTGATGGTTAATTTATCCCAACTAGATTCTATTTTAGACTTAAAGTAGTCTTTTAAATTGTCAGAACAAGTAATAAAAAAAGAGATATTATTTTGTGCTAAATACATCTTAAAGTTAATATATTCTATGCTTTTTATCTGTTTTTTACTTATATCTACTCTATTTATTAATCTTTTTGCAAATTCACTAAAACCACTAACTAATTTTTCATTGTGATAATTTTTTAAATTTTTATGAGGTACTAATTGATATATTATCATTTTAACTCACCAAACATCTTAATAATATTTTTGCCACAATGTATATAGCAAATATTGTATAGCACCATTTGCCTGAATTTGGTACTGACATCATATTTAACATCCAGGTAGTCATTACTCCAATTAAACCTATACCATCTATTGAGTTATTTATATTCCCTAATAACCAACTCCAAGTATTTACGGCAGTTTGATGTATTCCATCTTCTATAGCATTTCTAAATGTATCAAATAAACTAGGTTCATTTAATTCTTCTGGTAAATATATATAGTTTATTACTCTATCTTTTATAGAACCCCAATCCATAATAATCCTCCTAACTTAAAGCATTTCTAATTGCTTTAAATATTACAGGTAATACATATATTCCTATATATCCTGTAATTGCTCTTTTAACTTTTGATCCTCCTGCTGGATTATCCATTGAATACTCAATTGTGCCCCAAATGGCGTAACTTAAGCCGACATAGTAACTAAATTGTTGAAGTAGTTGAATAATTGCTTCTAGACCACTGAAATCTCCGGTTGTTAATGCTCCAGCAGATAAAATTAATTTAGTATAGTTTATTTCTGGTTTTATAGTTTTATTTATAGTTTCTTTTTTTGTAGTTTCTATTATTTCTATATGGTTCCATTTATCTAATTCAATACCATTTATATAAGTTTTCACTAAATCACCTCCGTATAAAATTATTTTTACTGGTTAAAATATTGTTTAAGGAGTGTGATTTAAATGTTTCTAGTGCCGGGGGTATTTAAAATCGCAATTGGTTTTAGTTTGGCAGTTTACTCAATGTGGCAAATTGCTGGATAAACTGGTAATGCTCTCCTTCTACCCTCCTGCCCGTTGTTTTCTTTCAAGGATTTCCTTGGAGGAATCATATGCAGGACTTTTTTATTTATGACAAATATTTTGTCTGACATTATCTAATTAGATGTTTAATTAGTGAAAATAAAGGAATTAGTAAATAATTACAAGTAATTACTCCAAGGATATAAATTAAAATATATTTTTTTAATAATTCTTTTCTAAGATGAACTTGTGATTTTGTATTTTGGAACACTCCATAAACTACCATTCCAAGACCGACAGTAAAAGCTATAGTATGATACATTTTTGTTCCTCCTTTTATTTAGGGAAATTCCACTTAGTTATATTAGGTTTTAGTGTGTCTGACAATGGAGCAGACATTAAATTATCTCTTAATATTTTTCTTACTATTTGGGACAAGTTTCGATTATTATAGGTTTGAAGTATTTCTATTAATGGTTGATCATATTCAGGATTTAGTCTGACACAAATTCTAAAGGATTTATCCATGAAATCACCTCCTTTAATGTATGACTATGTGACATTTGTTTTGTCTTACAAAATCATATTCAAAATGTTATTAAGTTAGAATAAATAATACTTGACAAAATATAACAATTATGATATAATAATATTATATTATTTTCATAGGAGTGTGTATTTATTAAAAAGGGTAACAAAATAATTTTATTTGATGATTATTTATATTTATATCCAAATAATGATGTTTCTGGCATTCCATATATTTTGGATTATGATGATTACGAAAAAATTAAATCATATACTTGGTCAAAAGATGGAAAAGGATATTTATATACCAGATTAGATAAAAATAAGTCAACATATATCCATAAATTATTATTAAAATTAAATAATAAAGAAAAAATAATGTTTATTGATAGAAATAATAGAAATTATCAAAAAGTTAATTTAAAAATAATTCCTAAATCATATAGTTTTGCTAAAAAAAATCCATCAAAAGTAATTGAATTTGAAGATCATATAATTATTATTCCAAATAATACATTAAATGAGTTTATATTTCCTAAAAATTTAAAAGAACTATTTTATAATAATGCCACGATAGAAAGTAATAGGGGATATTTAAAAATAAACTATAAACACAAATGGTTTTTGTGTCATTATTTAGTACGTGGACATCAAATAAACAATAATGTAACGGATCATATTGACAGAAATCCTAAAAATAATTTACCTGAAAATTTAAGAATTGTTCCAAAACCAATAAATTATCAGAATAGAAGCTTAAATAATAAGAGTGGGTTCTTAGGGGTTACTTGGGATAAGAAAAATAATAAATGGAAAGCAAGCATTATAGTTAATAAAGTAAAACATATAATAGGATATTATGATGATATTATAGATGCAGCAAGGGCATATGATAAATTTAAAATTAATATTTTCAAAGAATATGCTACTACAAATTCTACATTAAATTGTTATGAAGAATATTATAAAAAACATATATCTTAGAAGTGAATATAAAATAATTTTATTGACAATATCATCAATATATGATATAATATTGTTAGAAAATATTTTAGTAGGTGATTTTTATAGCAAAACAAAAACAACAAACAGTCTTAAGTCAAGTTCAACAACTAATTAAAGACCAGTATGGTAATACACTTATAGGCAGACCATTACTTCTTGGTTGTGCAAATTATTTTGCTAATGATATTGTAAAAAATTATTGTATTCAAGAAAACACAGAAAATAATGTATGTATTTATTTTCAAGAAAATATAGAGAATCCTAGATGTACATATTTTGAAAAACATCTCCTTCCAATAGATAATAATTTATTAGCAAAATATTATAATTACTTAGATATAAATATAAAAGATATTCCAAAACAAATTTGCAATAGTTGTAAACAAGCATTTTTGGATAAGAAGAAAAAAGAGTTTTGCGACAGATGCATAGGGAAAACTAAAAAGGCAAAAGTAGAAGAGATAAGTAAAGACGAAATTACATAATTTTATATGTTTTTAAAAAATGACCTATTGGTATTACTATGTTTTTTTAGTATAAAGTTTGAAATTGTAGGTTGATAATTTTCCACTGTATGATTTTATCTTTTTTCATTTTTAATCAATTTTTCTATTTTTTAATGTTTTAAATCTAGGTTTTATAAGGGGTGATTTTATAGATAAATATATAGACGCTAAGTGTAAAAATTGTGTTCATAAGTGTAAGCAAGAAACCAAAGTAGTTTGGTGTAAGAAACGTGTAAAAATAAAAAACGAAAAGAATGACGAATAGTATGGTTTTATAAAATATTGAAATTAATATAAAATAGAATGGAGCGATCAAATATATTAAATGTATTTAAATTATCTTTCACTTACAAATAATAAAACATATCAAACACGTAGAAAGTGTACTTTTTGTGGAGAAAAACTTGAATTTTATGATTATGATTCCGAGTCTGGAGAAACTTTATATATGTGTCCTGGTTGTAATGCTAGTGATATAATTGAAAATAATAAAAAGAAATTTATGGAATTATTTTAAGAATAATATAAAAATAATATATTATAAAATAAAAAGGAGTGTGGTATTATAGTAATATTAAGGAGGCAACAATTTATAGGTGGTAGATCAAAATTTAAAAACAGAAAGGAATAAAGCAGAGAAAGATTTATATTATGAGTATGTTGAAAGTTATAAAAAAGTAATTAAATATAGAATAGAAATAATAAATAAAATAAATACATTGAAATCATATTGTAAAGATTATAAAAACGACAAAGAATTT
>Ga0172381_10005326_pt1 | contig 13084 bp, 22 predicted proteins | sample Leawel6488metaG_FD_119754 | JGI IMG/M metagenome (GOLD analysis project Ga0172381, IMG submission 119754) | Leachate microbial communities from a municipal landfill in Southern Ontario, Canada - Leachate well 64-88 metaG | ecosystem: Engineered > Solid waste > Landfill > Unclassified | place... | reverse complement strand
CCTGTCTGCGCCCGATGTACATTTCTGGCCCCCGTTTTTTAGAACAAGCGTTCTATGAAATAGAGAAAAATTAACTTGCTTAATTTAACAATGCAAGGATAATATCAAAAAGGGGAATAAAATAATCCTTGACAGATAATCTAATATAATATATTGGATTAGAAAAGTTTAACAAGGAGAACCGAATATGCCAAACTATGTAACAAATAAACTTATTTTTGATATCGAAAAATCACAATAAATTTTTAATGTGGTTTGCCCAGAAGGTAGGTTTGATTTTGAAACACTTATCTCTAGCCCTTCCCAAATATATCGAGGTGATTTAGCATCAGAAGATCAACAAGATTTCCCTTGTAATTGGTTTGATTGGCAAATGCAGAATTGGGGTACAAAATGGGGTGCATCCGGCCAATCATGTGGGGTAGAAAATGGAAAAGCTTTTATTAAATTTGATACAGCATGGACTGTCCCTTATCCCATAATTTCTGCATTTGCTAATCGATTTAAAATTCCCTTTGAGCATCGTTATTTTGATGAAGGACATAATTTTTGGGGAATAGAAAAATGGGAGTTTGGGGGATTTAGTAAAAGTAAAATTAGTCGCATAGGAAAAATAAAAAACGAGCAAGCTGACCATGATAATCTTTGTGTTGAATTAGAGGGATATGATCCAAGAGAGCGGGATTAGGTTTGTTTTTACCCGGCTCCACGAGGTTAGCGAATTACGCGGTAATCAACAAGATCGACCTCCTAGTTATCGCGGCTAACGGGCAACTTGTGGAGCCGGGTAAAAACAAAGAAAGGAAATAATTAAGTGGAATGGAAGAACGGGTTAACGAGTGATGAAAAGAAAAGGCGTAAAGAAGATTGGCATAAGTGGTTTGCGTGGTTCCCGGTTGTGATTGGGATTACGGCTGATCATCATAGGATTAAGGCTTGGTTGCAGGTCGTTGAAAGAAAGGGAAGGTTTAAAAGATATACAATAGATTATACCAACTATTATAATTATTATTATGAATACCGAAAACTAGAAAAAAAAGAAGGCTAACATGGAAGAATTAAAAATTAACCAAGAAGTCGGGAAGCTCCTCAATCATCTTTGTTCCCAGAACTTGAAACCGGAAGAGAAGATCGCAGTGCTGCATTCGGCGATTGCAGTTGTTGAGCAGACCAGATTACAACAGGTTATTTTGGAATCATTATCAAGAGCGTTTGCGCCGATTGAGAGGAAGACGATTAATTAAAAATATCTGGCTGTAGCGTAGTGGTGACGCACTCGGTTTGGGGCCGAGATCACGGAGTTTCAATTACTCCCAGCCAGACCAAAATAATAACCAAGTTAAAGGAGATCATCAATGGGAGAAGCAGTTCGTCGTCAGCAATTAGGGTTTAATCAAGGCCAGCAGCAGATCAACATTGATTTATCACAAACCGAGCAGCGAATTTGCAGTAATTGTGAATCCAAATATTTTCAACCAGCGATAAAAATTCATGTTTTGTCCGCTATACTATCTCCAACTGGAAAGGAGTTACCAATCCAAGTTCCTGTGTTGCTGTGTGTAAAATGTGGACAGGAATTGGACTTGGGAACCGGGATTAGTTAATAATGTCTACAACCTCAAGCATCCCATCGCGTCCATGTACATATCCAGGTTGCCACAATTTCGCTATTCATGGCCGCTGTGAACTTCATATCTCGCAATACAAAAAGAAATATGATATAAAAAGAGATAAGGAAGATCCAGATAGGAAGTTTATCCATAGCAATAGATGGCGGACGATTAGAATGATTAAGTTGGCGAATGATCCGCTGTGTGAGAAGTGCATGGAACAGGAAATTATTAAGGTGGCTGTTTTAGTGCATCATGTAGACAAGGATGAGTCGAATAACGAGGATGAAAATCTAATGTCGGTGTGCAATGATTGTCACGAGATGCTTCATAAAGGAACACGATTCGGGAGGAATAAATAATGCCAGCAAGACGTGGATCAGGGGCCAAAGTAATCCCCATGACTCAAAAAATAGCACAGGGAACCTATCGTAAGGACCGCGATAAAACCCTTGATAAGCCACCTGTAAGTGACGATATCGCAGTTGCCCCCACATGGCTTAATAAACGTGCACAGCAGATATTCACCGAGATCGTAAAAGACACACTGGAACCGCTTAAATTGGCTTCCAAGACCTACGCACAATCCATCGCTGACTTGGCATCAGCCATTGAGAAAGTCGAGCGCTACACCATGTTTTTAGATGCCAATGGGGAAACCTATATATGCACAGGGTCGATGGGACAGTCAAAGATTACCGACCGGCCCGAGGTTCAGAAATTAAAAGATGCGAATTACCGGAAACTGATATTATGTACTGAGTTTGGCCTGACTCCGTGTTCGTTTGGAAAGGCCGGTGGGGTCAAGAAGGCAAGTAAAGACGTAAATCCATTTGATGGGTTTTAATTAAAAAAAGAAAGGTAGCCTAATATGACAACAGACGAAGCTTTTGAGAAATGGTGTCCAATGGCAAGAACGAATTATTCTAGTGATCAAGGGAACGCTGCCATTAATAAAGTAGATTACGGTGACGTAAATAACGAAACAAGGTGTATTTCGGAAGAGTGCATGATGTGGAGATGGAACCGAATATCAAAAGTAAAGAATGACGGGTATTGTGGTCTAGCGGGAATAATTACAAAATGACATATACCGAAGTTGCTCTCAAATACTGTGACGACATCCTCTCTGATGCTATTCCTTCATGCAACAATATTAAACTTGCATGTAAGCGACATTTATCTGATATAGAAAAATCAAAACTACCAGACTATCCTTATCGTTTTGATGATAAATTAGCCAACAAGCGATGTGCGTTTTCCGAAAAGATGTTTCACACAAAGGGGAAGTGGGCCAATAAACCTATCAAACTAGAACCACATCAAGTATTTTTTGAGTGCGCGGTCTGGGGATGGGTTAAGAAAAAAAATAATAAGCGCCGATTCAATCTTGCCTTTTTACTCATCCCCAGGAAGAACGGCAAGTCAATAATCGCAGCGATCTCAGGACTTTACGGACTTGTAGCTGATGGCGAGCATGGTTCTGAGTGCTACAGCGGGGCTAACACAGAGAAGCAAGCCTTAGAAGTATTCCGTCCAGCCTGGCAGATGTCTAAAAATAATCCTGCGTTTTGTGATCACTTTGGAATATCGCTATCTGGAACTCCAAAAAATCCAACATCAATTTATCGCCTATCTGATATGTCTCGATTTGAATTAGTTGTTGGCATTCCCGGAGATGGAGCCTCGCCCCATTATGCAATCGTAGACGAGTTCCACGAAAGTAAAAACTCCAGTCAATTCGATACCTTCTCCACGGGAATGGGAGCTAGAGAGCAACCGTTATTGCTTGTTGTCACTACCGCTGGAATGGATACTTCCACGCCTTGTTACGATCTTTATCTTCGCGCTCAAAAAGTATTAGAAGGAACCATTCAAGACGATTCAATATTCGCATTGATGTATGGAATCGACCCAGAGGACAAATGGGATGATTTTGAGAATTGGAAAAAAGCTAATCCTAATTATAAAATATCTATCGAAGAAGATTATCTCAAACGCAAGTTTACCGAAACCCTTACTGATGTATCAAAGCAAAATATCAATCTTACAAAACATCTAAACGTCTGGACCAATGCCGGTTCTGCTTGGATGAACATGACCAAATGGGCGGCGTGTCACTGGCCGGAAGCTAATATCGAAAATTACAAAGGTCAACGATGTTTTAACGCCTTGGATTTAGCTTCTAAGATTGATATTTGTGCTGACATATCCCTATATGAAGCCGAGCGTGTTATCAATGGCGAAACGGTTTCCGGTTACGTATGCTTTGCTAAATACTATCTCCCCGAAGAAACCATTAATCTCGCCGGAAATGAACACTATATCAAATGGGTTAAGGAAGGCTGGATTACGCAAACTCCCGGAGCTAGAACAGATTTCCTATACATTGAAGACGATCTTAAATCCATCCATGCGCATTCACCTATAGAAGAACTTGCGTTTGACCCCAGAGAAGCCACCTATCTAATCAACAACGTATCCGATTGGCTGGGGACTCAATTTATAGATGGCCATGAAATCAGCCGGTGTATTGAAATGAACCAAGGTCCAGCCCTGATGTCGGAACCCATGAAGGAAGTCGAGGCGCTGATATATTCCAACCGGCTCTGGCATAATGGCGACCCGGTGCTAACCTGGATGATGGGTAATGTGGTTAAGAAGCAGGGTAGAAACTCAGGCCCGGTTAAATACTATTACCCAACCAAGGAAAAGAATGAGTTTAAGATAGATGGAGTTGTAAGCTTAATTATGGCAGTTAGTCGGGCAATGAAAAAGGGCGACAACAAAAGTGTATACGACAACAAGTCAAAAGAGGATATTAAAAAAATGTTGCTGGGGCAGGAATAATTATGGCATACAAAAGTTATTACAATTACTTAGCTGATTTTGGCGGCGGTCAGATTGATTCTAAATTAGCTGACGAATGGTTACTAGAGTCCGATAAAGATTTTAGCAACATAGTAAATAGAATCAAACATGATGATCGGATCGCAACTTATGGCATAGAGCCAATGGAATTATGCGAACTGGTGGAGGGGTAATAGTAATTACGACACCCACCACGTAGCCGCTAGGTCGCGGGGGCGCAACGCTAGCCCGCCGCAGACCGATTAAGCGGCGTTATACGGACACCAACACCCAAAATAGAACATCCGTTCCAATTTCCCCATCTTTTTTCTTGACTTATTCCCCGGTTTCACTTATTATTCTATCAAATAGGTAAATTTATATCGTTTTACCATGTCCATCTTTAACCATAGAAACTATCCACAGACCTGATTACTACAATAAAATTAGGTAGTTTCTATGGTTGTCTAATGCGGATACCGCGAAAAATAGCCAATTTTTTTAATAATCTTAGCCTCAGCGATCCCAAGTCTTGGAATCCGTCTCTATGGAATATCTTCGGTTCCCAATCCAGCGCCGGTGAAAACGTAAACGAATACACAGCCCTTAACTATTCCGCTGTCTGGGATGCAATTAATATTTATGTTAACACAATCTCCACGCTCCCTTTGCATCTTATGTACGGCGATGGAGCCAAGAACGTAAAAGCCAGTAATCACAAACTCTATAATGTCATGCACAGCCGCTTCAATCCCATGATGACAGCAGAAAACGGTCGTGGGGTTATGGTCGCTCATCTGAAATCATGGGGAAACGCCTACGCCGAGAAAGTTTATGATGATTTAGGTAACATTGTCGAACTCTGGCCAATTACCCCGGATCGCGTAAACGTGGTCTTGGAATCCGGCGAAGTGGTTTATAAAATCAATGTAGGCAGCGAAACCAAATCATTTAGCCGTGCCAAAATTCTGCACATCCCCGGCTTAGGGTTCGATGGGTTAATCGGCTATTCTCCGATCACAATGGCCCGTAAATCAATTGGCCTTGGCATGGCAATGGAAACCTATGGCTCCCAGTTCTTTAGCCAAGGAACCCATCCTGGTGGCATAATAACCCATCCAACAGCACTTAAAGACCCCAAGGCGTATAGGGAAGCTTTTGAGGAAATCTATACAGGGTTATCCAATGTGCAGCGGGTTATGTTGCTTCAAGAGGGCATGAAATTTGAAACCATCGGATTGCCTCCCGGAGACATGCAGTTCTTAGAAGGCCGACAATTCCAGATTCCAGAAATCGCACGTTGGTTCCAATTACCTCCGCATAAACTCAAGGATTTAACCCAGGCATCCAACAACAACGTGGAATCTGAGCAGATTTCATTTGTAACCGATTCCATATTACCAGTGTGTATTAAACTGGAGCAGAATTTCGATCTACAGCTCCTAACCAAACAGGAAGCCCTACACAAAGGCTTATACTTCCGTCATAATCTTGATGGTTTATTGCGTGGCAACCAGAAAGAACGTGCTGAGTATTACCGTATTATGTTTGGTATCGGAGCCATGTCGCCCAATATGATTAAGGAAAAAGAAGGATTTGATCCAGTTGATGGCGGCAATGAGCACTTTGTTCCACTTAACATGATACCCCTAAGTCGCATGGGTGAATACTTAGATATGATGAAAAAATCTCCACAAGCACCATCTAAAAAGGAGGATAATAACAATGTTAATCAGTAGACATACTTCAATTAGGAATCGTGCGAATAAGCATAATCTTAAAGACAAAAAAGACGAAGATAAGAAAAATGAATCAACTATTTTTCTTTACGGCGATATTGGTGGCTGGATGGGAATCGATGCGCAGGAATGGGTTAAGGAATTAAATGCTCTCACTGCTGATACCATCCATGTGCGAGTGGATTCCGGTGGCGGCGATATATTTGCGGCTCGTGCAATGAAAACAGCAATCATGCAACATAAGGCTAAAATAATTGCTCATGTTGATGGACTAGCCGCGTCTGCTGCCTCATTTTTTATCATGGGAGCCGATGAGATCGAAATTGTCGATGGCGGATTCCTGATGATTCATAAAGCCATGTCGATGATCGATATTCTGGGCTATTTTAACGAAGATGATTTAGCCGAACTCTGCGAAGATATGCAGAAGGAAATGGCATTACATGGTAAAATTAACGAATCCATTGCTAATGACTACGCTAAGAAAACCAAGAAAAAATGCGCTGAATTATTGACTATGATGGATGAAGAAACATGGATGAATGCTCAAGAAGCACTAGATAATGGATTTGTTGACCGGATTTACGATGGTGACGTTGTTGAAGGCAGTTATGATTTCTCTATCTATAACAAAGTACCTGAAATTCTTAAGGGTCGTGGTCAGGTAATGGGTAAACGAGCAGCAGAAAAAGCCCTCCGTGATGCAGGGTTTAGTAATAAGCAAGCCAAGGATTTTGTGGCTAAGGCGTTTAAGGATGAAGCCACAGGTAGCGCACCTGTTGTTAATCAAGAACTGGTTCCCGTAATCCAGCGTGATGTTGAGATTGCGACACAGCGTGATGTTGTGGATGAGCCGATTATTGATAAAATTCCCAATGCTCTTAAACCCAAAAAAGACCGGATTGCGGAATTGTTGACAAGAGCCGAAATAATAGCTCCGTCAATAGATTAATTAACAATTATAACTATTAGGAGTAAAATATTATGAAAACCGTAACTCAGTACCGCGAGGATATTAAAAACCTCATGAAGAAAGTTGGCGATATTGATGCCAAGGCAACCGCCGAAAATCGTAATTTATTTGACAACGAAATAATTTTAAAAAATGAAATGCTGGATGAAGTCGAGTCCATCAAACAGAGCGTAAACGTGTTAGACCGTCAAGCTCGGATTAGCGAAGCTCTTGAAGCACCTCAACCTCGTCAGACCCAGCCAGATAAGATTGCCGATGGTCGAATCCAGATCGTTGACAGGAAAGATAAATTCAATTCTCTCGGTGAAAACTTAATGGCTGTTATTAACGCCGGTCGTCAGGGTGGAACCATTGACCCCCGGTTATTCAATGCCGCTGCCTCTGGGATGAACGAAACCGTTCAGTCTGACGGTGGATTCGCTGTTCAACAGGATTTTGTACCCGGGCTATTAATGGCAACCGAAGCCACGGCAATTCTGGCCCCCAAGTGTCGTCAGCAGCCGATTAGCGCCAATGCCAATTCGATCAAAATCAATGGCGTTGATGAAACCAGTCGTGCAACAGGAAGCCGTCAGGGTGGAATTACTTTCTATAAAGCCGATGAAGCCGACGAAGCAACGAAATCTAAACCCAAACTGCGGAAGATCGAATTAAATCTCCATAAACACATCGGCTTGATTTACCTGACTGAGGAATTGGTTCAGGATGCTGCTGCTTTAGCCGGATACGTAACTTCCATGTTTCCCTCCGAGGCCGCGTTCATGATCGATGACTTGATTTTCCGTGGAACTGGTGTTGGTGAAGCGCTGGGAATCCTGAACTCCGGTGCCTTGGTTAATCAAGCCAAGGAAGGCGGGCAGGCCGTAGATACCATTGTTGCTCAGAACGTAATCAACATGTCCAGCCGTATCTTTGCATCAAGTTTCCCGAATGCCGCATGGTACATCAACCAGATGTGCTTGCCTCAGCTTTATACCATGAGTATCGCAGTTGGAACTGGTGGACAGCTTGTATATGTTCCTGCCGGTGGTCTGAGTGGCGCACCTTATGGGACCTTGCTTGGTCGTCCGGTTATTCCGATTGAGCAAGCCAGCGCATTAGGTGATGTGGGTGATATCGTTCTGGCTGATATGAATGGTTATATTCTGGCTCAGAAAGGCGGAATGAGAACCGAAACCTCGATCCACGTTCGATTTTTGCAGGACGAACAGGTGCTTAAATTTGTGCTGAGAATTGATGGCCAGCCTTTGAGAGCTACTCCGCTTACACCTTATAAGGGAACGCCTACACTTTCACATTTCGTAGCCTTGGCTGCACGTTAAGTTATTAATTTTAAACGCGATATAATAGATAGGTAGTACTAATTTCCACAGGGGGGCGTGATGCTCCCCTTTAGCAAACCCTAAAAAGGAGATTTTAAAATGAAAGCGAAACTTGAAAACATTCACATTGTGCCGAATCTTTACACGCCGATTGATATTGATACACTGGCTGGTGCGAAAAGTCCGTTAATTGTCAAAATGGGTGGTTATGATTTAGCCACAATCATAATTTCTTGGGACGTTCCCAAGGCCGCGGCTGTTGTTACCATTGAATCCTGTTCTGATACGGTCCCTACCGTAGCGACCGCGATTATGTTCCCGTATTACCGTTACGAAACCAGTTCCATCCTGGCCAATGGCGATGTGCATGGTGTTCGTACCTGGACGACAACTGCTGCTGCTGGTCTTATTCCTGTAGCCACTACAACTCCGGCTATGTATGTAATTGAAGTTAAGGCTTCCATGTTGCTTGCCAACCACATTGGCTTCCGTCTGTGTATTGCTGACCCCGGTGCTGCAAGCGTTGGCTGTGCAATGGTGATTTTGTCCGGTGGCCGGTTCCAAGATAGCAACCTTACCTCAATGGCGGTTATCTAATTACTTTTAACTGGAGGATTTAAAATGTTAAGAGAGGAAATTGAATTGGTTAACGCAATAGCTGCTGAAATTGCTACAAAGATTGCCAAGGAACTAATCCAGTCGGCAGTTAATGAAGCCGTTGAAAAAGCAATTGCTAAACTTAAAGTAGCTCCGGTTGTTAAAAGTAAATTTTCCGGAGCTGATAAGGGAGGAATTGAATAATGAATTACAGTCAATCTACAATACAAATGATTGGGAATATAGTTGGCGGCATGAGAACCGAAACCTCGACGTTTGCCAATGCTACGTATATTGTTGTGGCGCAGAAATCGCTTTTCACGGTTTCCGGCAGGGTACGAATCACGTATCTTGGAGTCGAAGCGATAACTGTCTGGTCGGCGGATGCCACCACGATTAAATTTGGTTACGATTCCAGTACACCCGCTATTGCTGCCGTTGATCTTTGTGCTGCCTCTGGTGCGTTAACCTCATTAGCAGTCGGTAAACGTGTTGCTGTTCTTGGCGATGCGTTGGCGACAGGCGCTTTGGAATCTGCAAATCCAGTTGTATCGCTTAAAACCAATCCGGTTGATATTGGGTCGGAAGGTGGATCCGGTGTTATTTATGTAACTGGAGCTGCCGCCGCACAGACCAGCGGAACATCTAAGGCAACTTGCTTGTGGTTCCCGTTGTCTGATGGCGCGTATGTTGAGGCGTTAATCTAATCACAAATTTCATCTGGGAGGGGTGATATAATAAGTTACCCCTCCCTTAAATGAGGATATAATAATGGCTTACGAATTGATTGGGGCAATCAAAAATTTTATCGGAACCGATGCGGCGAAACCGGCCTCTGGATTTCCCGCAGGATCAACATATTGGGCTTACGATACCGGGATAAATTATGTGAGTTATGATGGTGTGAATTGGGTTGCTAAGGGAATAGTTTCTACTTTAAAATCCACTACAATCGATCTTCAGCAAGCCGCGAATACCTACGATCTGTTTACCGGAACCACACAGGATGTCTTAGTCACACGATTAATAATTGCGCTTCCCAATGTGAATTGTGCCGATGATGCTGCCCTGACTTCAATTTCCATCCAAACCAACGACGCTACTCCACAAGTTATTATAAGCGCTGTATCTGGGGCGGTAGCTAATCTTACCGCATCTGCTCAGCTATCATGGGTTGGGACAATTCTGCTCGCTGCAACAAAAAAGATTCAATTAACTATTGCCGGTGGTGCTGCTGATGCGGCTACGGCTTGTAAAGTTACTGCTGAATACATGCCGATAACTGCCGGTGGATATTTAGCATAATTTAGTGGGTGATTGTTATGCAGCAATTAAACGGACAAGACATTAGTGCTGAAATAAATGAGATAGCCCTAGACTTAGATTATGTCGAAGGCCATTGCCATCATAATGTACGATGGTTTACTAAGCAAGCTGTGCAGACCGCGACCGAATGGGGGATTGCGTTATCCTCTAATCTTTCTGGTTTCTATCGGGCAATCTCTGGTAACGGAGTCTATGGAGCCGATGCAAACGATGAAGCCAAGCTATTAGGAGCTGATGATAGCATTCCGATTCCAGGTATGATTTACGGAGACATTGATGAAATTTTAATTATTGCTAATTCCTCAAGCACTGTTTATTTATGCCGTTTAATTCATGGGACCGGAACCCTAGAAGATGCTGTTATCGCTAACCAATACACAGAGTTTCCTTATCTTCGTGGCAACGCAGATAATGTAAGAAAGGTTATGAATATCCCTTCTATGAAAATACCACTTATATCTGGTGGATTGCGTACTAAAGTTTGGGTACAGTGTATGAACGCAACCGATAATGCTACTTTTGATTTTGTTATTGGGATACATGGATATGGTTTCTAAAATATTACAAATACTAAATCGGAGGAACACATCAAGATGGCAATAAATACTGACATAAATTTAATCAATGTATTTTTAAACGGAGGCGTTGTTATAACGTCGCTATCAATCACTGGTTACTTCCTAAACAAATGGATAAAAGATACCGCCATCGCAGTAAAAGAAACAGCAGACAAGCTATCAATGGTTACCGAACAACATAGTCGAGACCTAGCTCAAGTCACGGAAAAAAACAGAGAAGAAGTCAAAAATACAACCAAGGGAATCGTTAACAGCATCGATAAACTTGCTGATCAGGTTAGAATTGCTAATGGCAGAACTGGTAAGATTGAAACCGGGTTGGCGGTGCAGCTAGCGTTATGCCAGGAACGAACATCGAAAGCAAGTTGCGAGGCCGGTAAATGACGATAACGGAATTAATTACGAGTCATGAAGGCAGAAAAAGAAAACCCTATAAGGATACGGCGAAACCTCCGAAGTGGACCATTGGTGTTGGTTGGAACATAACAGATCGGCCATTACCAAAACCGATTAAGGCCTATCTGGACGAACACGGAGAGATTGCCGAGGAAATGATCGACGCGCTGCTGGAAACATCAATTAAGGAAGCTACGCAGGATTGCAAAGACCTATTCCCTGATTTTAATTCATTTGCTGAAAACCGCCAAATGGCATTAATTGATATTATTTTCAACATGGGTCGGTTTAAGATTAGTCATAAATTCCCCACATTTGTTCATAACGTAAATATTGAAGACTGGCAAGCCGCTGCCGATGAACTAAAATACACTAACGGCAAGACGAAAACAAAACAATCATCTTATTGGATACAGCTTCATGGTGATCCCGACAGAACCGATGATGGTAAAAAAGAACGACCGGAAACGATTTATGAAATGTTGATCGGAGGATAAACTATGTGGCCTTTTTGTCAGGTATTTGGATGTCCATTTAGGAAGGAGAACGAAATCAAGGCTGATAAGTTGAAGGCCGAGAGAGACAAGGAATTGGAATGGCAACGACAAGCAATGATTGAACATGGTATTAATTACGGTGGGATGATTTACGTTGAGGGCCAACAAAATGATTAAACGTGTTCTCTGGTGGACGATAGTTACTGGTCTTATGCTTTGGGTCAGAATAAAATGTAGTATCGCTGGAGCCATTGTGGGATGGCAATTATGGAATAGTGAAATGGTCAGACAGGCGCGACTTAACGAATTAATCAAATAAAGGAGATGTTATGAAAAAGTTATTTGTAGGAATGCTGTTGTTGGTAATGTTAACGGGCTGCACGGGATTAAACACGGCGATAAGCAATCCGGCGATTAACGCGGTTACGGATACTGCTTTTGTCTTGGTGTTGCAAAACAATCCAAATTATAAACCAGTCGTAATAACCGCATTAAATTCAATCAAGGTTTTCCTCAGCGACAAAGTAACATACGATCAGCTCATAACCGAGATAGCTAAACAGCTCCCCGGTAAATACACTGTAGTTGCCACAATCTTAACCGCATATATTGCAGCCGATAAACCGATTTCAGAAACCTATTTGTCGATGTTGGATAGCTATAAATCCGGGATAGTCACAAAAATTGATAGACTTATTCTGCTTGCCGGAGTCTAAAATGACGCAGATACTTTCTACTTTAAATGTAGATTATCTCAACAATAGCAATTATGTGGTGCTAGGTCGTCCATTTGGTTTTGTTTCCAATGTACTGATAAAACACGGATTGCGACAGGTTGGTTGGGAACTTCGCCCAGCTGGACATGAGGACGAGTTCTGGTTACCGGCTGGGTTTGTATTTGATTTTGAGAGCACTCCAAACCTAATCCGTGGACCACTTGGTGAAAACAAACGTGGTGGAGCTGGTCACGATGGGGTTTGCCGGAAAAATGTTTTAATGTGTTGGGATGGAACAGGTAATGAAATTACGAAAAGTATTGCTGCCGACATTTATTTTGAAATCATGGAATACTGCGATGCAATTAACTTCAAGACAGCAGACCATTATACCGTTACCAAGCCTTGGTTTAAGTTAAAGGATTGGTCGCGACGCTGGGCAAAAAGTACGGTTGTCCGATACTGGCCGGGAGATTATTT
>Ga0172381_10005325_pt1 | contig 13088 bp, 10 predicted proteins | sample Leawel6488metaG_FD_119754 | JGI IMG/M metagenome (GOLD analysis project Ga0172381, IMG submission 119754) | Leachate microbial communities from a municipal landfill in Southern Ontario, Canada - Leachate well 64-88 metaG | ecosystem: Engineered > Solid waste > Landfill > Unclassified | place... | reverse complement strand
TTGTCAACCATATAGCCCATGATGCAGATGGTCTCGATGTCATCATACAGCTGGAAGCGGTCCTCGATCTCCTCGGGGAACACATTCTTGCCGCCTTCGGTCACAATGATGTTCTTCTCCCGTCCGGTAAGATAGAGATAATAATCATCATCCTGATGCCCCACATCGCCCGTATTGAGCCATCCATCCTTGTCCAGGACCGCATCGGTGGCTTCCCTGTTATGATAATAGCCCTGCATGACATTCGGCCCCTTCACAAAGATAACCCCATTGCCATCCTTGTCAGGATTAACAATCCTCACCTCTTCCTGAAGGAATTTTGTCCCCACACTGGTCTCTATGTAATGCCAGGGAGGATTGAGGTGGGTGATGGGACTTGCCTCGGTCAGGCCATAGCCCTGCACGAAATCGATACCAAGCTCATTGAACTGCTTGAAAGTGGAGACGGGAAGAGGACCAGCGCCACAAATGCAGATACGGTTGGTTTCCAGCGAGAGTTTCTTCAAAAGGAACCCAAACCATTTCTTGCCGACATTGACATGGAACACCTTCTTGATGAAACCGGAGAGGCCCATGCCCATCCTGATGAAGCCATAAGCAAGGATACCCTTCTCCCTGATCCCGTTCATAAGAGCCCTGATCATCTTGTTGAAGAGCATGGGGACCCCGAGGAACATGGTGACTTTTCCTTCCCTCAATTCCTTGAGCATGACACTTACCACCAGGCGTTTGCCGAACACACAGCTCGCACCAACGCTTATCGTCTCAAAAAAGACGGCGACCATGGTATAGGCATGATGGATAGGTAGTATGGCATAGAACACATCTGTTTCATAAAGTGGCATGTAGTAGGTGCAGATGAACGTATCGCTGACAATATTCCTATGGGACAGCATGACCCCCTTGGGAGTACCGGTGGTCCCGCTGGTAAACAGGATTGCCGCGGTATCGGTTTCCATTGCTTTCACCCGAGGTAAAACCTCTTCTTCCTGGCAATCGAACACATACGGGAAAGTCTTGCAGCCCTCTTCAAGGCTTATACGCTCGACAAGGCCAAGCTTGTTTCCTTTGTCAATGTCATCCATGCGCTCCTTATCGATAAACAGCCGCTGGACACCGGCGAAAGAAAGAAGTTTCTCAATCTCGTCATCATGCAAGGCATAGTCCAAGGGGACAACTATGGCACCGCTATAGACGATGCCGAGATAGGCGATGGCCCATTGAGGACTGTTTTTGCCACAGACAGCGATCCTGTCCCCTTTCTTCACTCCTTGCCTGACCAGATAATTGCCAAGCCTCACCACCAACTGGTGCGCCTGGGTATAATCATATTCCTCCTTGACAGGAACCAAGGAAGTAAAACACTTGTTGTGAGGGAAACGTTTAGCGCTGAGGTCAAAAAGTTCAACGATCGTCGGCCATTCACCCAAGAAGTCCTTTCCTCTGAATTGATCCAGGACTTTCCATGGATACACATCCCTATGGTTGCTCTTATTGCCCATAACTATATTCTCCCTTGCTATTCTTCGCTAAAACCCTCAATTCTGCTCATTTATTTAGCTTTCTGGTTAAAAACTACTAGATAACACTAAACAAGATATAGTAACAACACTATTTAGGCAACAGGACCTATTATCCTTTTATCGAACCAATCATCACCCCTTTGACAAAATATCTTTGCAAGAAGGGGTACAGGCAGATGATAGGCAAGGTGCTGGTTATAATCACCGCGCTCTTTATCGAGATGGCTATCGTTGATTTATCCGCGGAACCTGCTGCGTCACCAACCATGCTGGTCCCGTTGACAATGTTTCTAAGAAACAGCATCACAGGGAACTGGGAGCTCTTGAGATAAATCAAGCCATTGAACCAATCATTCCAAAAAAAGACTGCGGTATAAAGCCCGATGGTCGCCAGACCCGCAGTCGAGAGAGGAAGGACGATTTTTATCAGGATCCCCTTGTAATCCAGGCCGTCGATGATGGCCGCCTCCTCAAGCTCGCTTGGCATCGCCTTGAAAAAACTGACAAGGAGTATCAGGTTGAATTGATTAATCGCAAAAGGAAGCAACATAGCCCATCTTGTGTTGACAAGATGGAGTGAGGAAACCAAAAGATAGTTGGGAATCAGCCCCCCGCTGAAGAACATCGAGAATATGACCAGCTTCATGATAAACTTGGTCCCTCTCAAGCTGTTCTTGCTCAGTGGATAAGCGAACAGGATCATCATCACCAAGCTGATGGCGGTCCCGGCAAATGTATAGAAAATGGTATTCCCGTAGGCATGAAAAAAATTCGGATACGAGAATATCTGCCGATAGCTGGAGAGGTTGAATCCTTTAGGAAAGAGGAACACCTCGTTGTTTATAATCGCCTTTGGGCTGGAAAACGACAAGGCAAGCATATAGAGGAAAGGAATCAGGCAAAGACATACCGTCACAACCATCACCAAATCCACGAAAATATAAAACACAACATTGTTTTTTGTCTTGTACTCTCTCATATTAATAAATCCCATCCCCGGTCAGACGCTTGCTCAGATGATTGCTCGAGGAAACAAGTATGACTCCAATAATGCCACTGAAGAGCCCGATGGCAGTTGCATACGAGTAATTCTGGTTTGCCAATCCGGTCCTGTACACCAGGGTGTCGATGATATCACTGACATAACTATTATCAGGGGTATACATAAGCAACACTTTTTCAAAACCCAAGGAAAGCAAACGGCCGACATTCAATATCAGCATGACCATTATGGTAGGCATTATCTCAGGAATGGTTATGAACCATATCTGCTGTCCTTTGGAAGCACCATCAATGGTCGCAGCCTCATACAGGTCAGGAGGAATCGCAGTGATAGCCGCAAGATATATGATTGCGGTCCAACCCGTATATTGCCAAGTATCGACCAAAATATAAATTGACCTGAAATATTTCGGGTCGTTCATGAAATAAATCGATTTCATCCCAAATAGCCTATGCAGCACCAAGTTGATAATCCCGCTGCTGGGGGAAAGCAGTTCCCCGAGAATGGCTATGACGACCACCGTGGAAACAAACCGCGGCATATAGGAGACGGTCTGCACAAATTTCTTGAAGTACAGGTTCCGCACCTCATTGATCAGAATCGCAAAGATGATGGGTATGGGAAAATTGACAACCAGATTCAAAAGGCTCAGCACCAAGGTGTTTCTGAAGGCCCTCCAAAATGCCGGATCATGGAAAAACCGCCTAAAATAAGCAAGCCCGACCCATTCGGTCCCGAAAGGGCCCATGCCAGGCCTGTACCGGCGGAACGCCAACACATTGCCGAACATGGGCACATACTTGAAAACGACGAAATAAAGAAGCGGAACGGCCATCATGGCGTAAAGCTGCCAATATCGTCCAAAATAAGAATATGATGTCGCCTTATTCCGCTTCATTTCTTTTCCCTTATTTGAGATTATCGTTGTAAATCTTTACAAACTTCTCAATCCCCAGATCCTTCATTTCCTTGACATATGCATCCCAGTCCTTGTCAATGCTCTTCGCTCCGGTGAGGAAGGCACTGTTCCAACGCTCGAAAGCGTCAAACAACGGAGTCTGAAGGGAACCCGCTTCCTCAGCCTGCATATCATCAAAGCCGGGAGTAGGAGGAATAGCCTGAATGACATCACCGATGGCCTCAACAGCTGCATTTATACTTGCATAGTTTTCATCGTACTTTGTCATCTCACGCTTGTTGACCCACACCATCTGGGTGACATCGCTGCCACATCCATTCTTCACCTGCAGGCTTTTGTAAATACCCTCTGGAGCCTTGGCGTATGCATCAGCAAAGGTAACCTTCCCGTCTTTTTCCGTATAGGTCACCCCCTCGACACCAAGACACCACATCTTGGCGTTTTCCGTACTGAAGAACATCTCATCAACAGTCCTGACCAGTTGCTCGAAATCAGCTCTCTTGGCAGTCTTCGCAGGGAACATGATACCGGCTCCGGTCTTGCTCTTGCTCTGATGATGAGCACCTGCAGGCCCGCTGAGAGCAGGATACATCTGCAACTTGAAACCGGGGATTGTCGTGGAACCAGTCACCCCACCGATCTGATCATAGTAGGCATACGAGGCCATGCTCTTGCCCGTAGCAAGTTTCTGTGACCACTTATCCCCATCGATAGGCTCGGCCATCTCGGGATCAAGCAAGCCTTCCTTGTACAATTTGGCAAAGAAGGTGATATACGCCTTGTATTGATCACTGATGGCACCAGCAAAGTACTGCTTCTTCACATAATCCCAACTCAGGGTGTTTGTCCCGCTGGCTCCGTTCTTCCCCAGGGAAATACCGAAGGAAGGCATCGTCATACGATACAGAACCCGAGGTCCGGCAAGAATTGTCAATGGATAACTCTCCGGATTGTTCTTCTTGAAGACTTTCAGAACATTGTAGAGATCATCAAAGGTCTTTGGGGCCTGAAGTCCGTATTTCTCAAGCAGGTCCTGGCGAAGGATCAGACCACCATCATAGAAAGGAACATCAAACAAAGCAGGCAGGTAATACCGCTTGCCATCTTTCAGATTCAGTTGTTTCACATCATCCTCCAGACCATATTCCTTGACCCGTGCATTGAAGTTCGGGGTCCAATCGCTATAATCACTGATGGGAACCAAGGCCCCATTGAGAGCCAAGGATGCATTCTCTCCTTTTGTGGTCTGATACAGGATGACATCAGGGGCGTTGTTCCCCGTGTTCAAGGCAAGTGAGACCTTTGTCTGGTAATCCGAGATGGGAATCACCTCAAAATCCAGCTTGCTGTTGGTGCGCCTCTGAATTTCTGTTATCGTGAGCCAATCATTCTTGAACGGCAACGTAGCATTGTCCGAATAAAACATGCTGATCTCAATCGGACCCTTCACTGCGGTCGCAGAAGCTTCCTTTGTCCCTTGTGCGAACACAGGAAGCATCAAGGACAAAACCATCAAAGAAACAGTGCAAAATTTCTTCATATCCTTCTCCTCCATTTCATCCTGGAAACCAGGTATTCACCTTTGTTGGGTATCAAGCACCTTATTGATGCTCCCCCCGTTTTGCTCCAGCATCCTTCTTGCAAAAGGAGCATCACAATCCATACAGGCCATCACAATGCTGGTCTTGGTCTCGTGTCCGCTCTGCTCAAAGACTTCCCTGGCCCTTGCTTCGGAGCAATTGGCTATCTCACCAATCATGTGTACCGAGCGCGTGATGAGTTTTGTATTGACCGGCATAAGGTCGACCATATAGTTATTGTACACCTTGCCAATGCGTATCATGGCCGTGGTGGTGATCATATTCAGTACAAGTTTCTGGGCGGTCCCACTTTTCATCCTTGTGGAGCCTGTCACTATCTCTGGCCCTACAGGAAGATAAATCCGGTAGGATTTGTCCACCACATCAAACGCGGGATTCATTGCGTTGCAACTGATTGCGGCCGTAGAGGCACCAAGGCTCCTGGCGTACTTGAGGGCGGCGACAACAAAAGGCGCACCTCCATTGGCGGTTATCCCCACAAGAACATCCTTGCAAGTGAACCCGATATCCTTGCAAGCCTGCACACCAGCCCCCCCATCGTCCTCACTCCCCTCGATACTTGTGGTCAAGGCGGGATTCCCTCCTGCGATGATCCCTTGCACCATGGAATGGGGGACTCCAAAAGTCGGCGGGCATTCAGAGGCATCAAGAACCCCAAGCCTCCCCGAGGTCCCGGCACCGATATACACAAGTCTTCCTCCCTGCCGGAAGGCTTTGATCACCGCCTCGACAGTATTGCCAATCGCAGGCAGTGCTTGCTCGACCGCATAAGGGACTTTCTTATCCTCATCATTTATGATCTGGAGTATCTCTGTGGTGCTTTTCGTATCTATCCTGAACGAGACGGGATTCCTCATTTCGGTTGTACATTGCAAATTCATATTATTGTGATACCATGGTTTTCCTCAGTTAGCAATATATATTTTCAAAACAAAATTGGTAATTATGAAAATTTTTTACATAACAACGGATGTCAGAAAGAGATTTTCCCCAGTATGCAAGGATGGCGCGCACCGGTAACGCTACAAAGATTGTTTGTCAGCCCCTCGAGCGTCTCATTGCCCAATATCGCAAAGGCGATGGCTTCCTTGCTGTCCGAGGTATCCCCTGGCAGGACCCTCGTCCCTTCTCCCATCAACGATTGGATATCCTTAAACAAGGTATTGTTGTGGACGCCTCCTCCATTGATATAAAGCTCATCAATCGCAACGGGACTGAACTGCTGGAGGCCGATGGCAATGCATTTTGCAGTGAACATGGTCACTGTCGCAATTAGGTCAAAAGACCCGACCCCGAGTTCCTGCGCTTTCTTGATAAGGTTGGTGCAATAGGAAGCACCATAGCGTTCCCGTCCTGTTGTCTTAGGAGGTCTCTCGCTGATGTAGGGGTCGTCAAGCATAAAAGAGAGAAGCCTCTCATCAACCTTTCCCTTCCCTCCCAACCTGCCATTCTCGTCATAGGTCAGCTTACCTTCAGTGAGAGAACCCACCATCTGGTCTATGATCATATTCCCCGGTCCAGTATCGAAGGCCAGCACCGAGGAAACATCACAGGCATGAGGAAGGATTGTGATATTCCCAATCCCTCCGATATTCTGCAACGCGATGTTCTTGGTTTCGCTTCGATACAACAGATACTCGGTGTAGGGCACCAAAGGTGCTCCCTGCCCACCCGCCGCCATATCCCTGACGCGGAAGTCACTCACCACAGGGCAATGGAACGCCTCATTGAGATAAGACGGCTCCCCCAATTGCAAGGTCCCTCGAATGTCCTCTCCCAAAAAACGTTCTTTTTTGGGAAGATGGTAAAAGGTATGTCCATGACTGGCAATGAAGGAAATCCGGCTTGGCTCGACATGGGCACAATCGCAAAGTGCCAAGGCGCTTTGTGCGAATTTCCTTCCAAGGAACACATCGGCCAGGCAGAGCAGATGGCTTCCTCCTGTCTCACCCCTCGCCAGGGAAAGCAGCATCTCCCGTTCCTCGGCAGTGTATGGATAGCAGTCAAAGGCGACAAGCCTCACCTTTGTCTGAATCCCTTTTCCCTTGATGTCCACCAAAGCGACATCCACCCCATCACAGCTTGTCCCGCTCATCAAGCCCAATGCTAGTTTACTATCCACGGATGAAATCCTTGTAGAGTCCCGGTGTTGACCCCTCGATAAGTATCGCATTACAGCACTTCTCATAGAAGGCAACGGGACCGACACCACCGATTATCGCATACCCGTATCCTTCAGCCGCCAATGCTTCCAACGCAACAAGGAGCAAGGCCTTCCCGATGCCCTTCCCCTGTTCGGTTTCCAAGACCTTTGTCGGACCGAAAAAATCAGGCGCTGTTGCGTCATAGCAGCAATACCCAAGAATCTCGCATTCCCTGGTCGCAAGGAACAAACTTACCGGAGTATGTGAAAAACAAACATCGGCCTCACCCCCGGCATATCTGGTTGAATGGGTTCTGATCCATTCCACGATCCTTTCCTTATCAGGGGGAAGCGCCCTGTGGATGACGATTCCCTTTGAGGCCAGTTCCTTGCGAATTCCCTCCGAAGAAGGCAAATCATACAGTTTCACCAACATATCCGCCATAACCGACTCCTCCTAAAGCCGTACAGGGAGTTTCCCTGTGGCTTGAATCTTCCCGGAAAGAAGCAAGGCGATGCTTGCCACAATATCCGGGGTGTATTCCCAAGCTGCAATCATGCAGGTCGCATTATGGACAGAGGCTAAATCATAGGGGTTCCTCAAGGTAATAAGAGTAAGACTCTTGCCAAACTTCGCCAAAGTATCGGCGAGCTGCAGCTGCCCGGGGAAAAGATGTCCATTATAGGTGCCAAACCAGATCGAAGTCGCGGCAGGCACAAGAGAAAGCACTTGCTCAATCTCCGCCTTGGTCGGCTCATGAGTAATTATTGCAGAGAGAGAGCCAGGGAAACGGGAAGCCAACGCCTTTGAGAAGGAGAACCCGGTGGCGTCATTGCCAACATTGGTACAGCGGTATGCCTCGGTGCTTATAAAGAGGGGATGCCCACCAAGCTGGGGAATCTTTCCTTGCACAATGGTCAGGCTCTCATTGCGGACCCTCTCGCTGATCGCCTTGTGGGCGGCGCTTCCTACAATCGAGAGATCCTCAGGCTCAATACCTGCCAGCACCTTTTTTTCCTTGATTATCCGCTCAGTTGAGGAGGAAAACTCGCTGCCATCGATCACGTTGTCCCTTAGCCCCTGCTCAATCGCCTGGGAGGCAAGACAAGCCTGGTCGACATGATGGGACAGGAAGACCATATCCACCGTTGCGCCAATGGCTCTCACACAGGAGGGCACAGTCCCGTAATAATCCTTGATGGCCTGCATTTCCATGCAATCACTGAACACCAGACGCTTGAATCCCAGTTCCGTACGAAGCAACCCATTGATGATCTTCCGGCTTATGGTCGCAGGAATCGCTTCCTCCTCATAGGCCGGAAACAGGATATGGGAGGTCATCACCGCAGGAATCCCCGCCTTGATGAGTTGCTTGAAAGGATAGAGCTGGCCTTGTAATTCCTCCCGTGTCTTGTTGACAACCGGCAACGAAAGATGGGAATCGACATTGGTATCGCCATGGCCGGGGAAATGTTTGGCACAGGACAGAACCCCTCCCTCCTCATACCCCTGGAACATGCTGGTCCCATATTGCGCGACCACCTTGCTCAAATCTGAAAAGCTCCTCACCCCGATGACTGGATTATCCTTGTTCTCGTTGACATCAAGCACCGGAGCAAGATTGCAATTCACTCCCATCGCCCGCAGTTCCTTGGCGGTGAGATACGCACAATCATGGGCGTTCTGTAAATTCGCTGTCGCGCATATGGCCATCTGACCAGGAACATTGGTCGCATCCGAACTCAATCGAGTGACCATCCCGCCTTCCTGATCCAGAAAAATCATGGCATCAAAACCTGTATTCTCCCTGATCAAGGACTGAATATTCCTGCACAACAAAGAAAGCTGCTCCTTGCTGTGGATATTGCGGGCAAACAGGATCACATTGCCAATCCTGTATTCCTTTACCGCGGAGATGAATTCATCACTTATTGTCTCACCAGGAAAACCTGATACCAAATGTTGCCCTATTTCTGTACGCAAATCCATTAAACGCCTCGCTTAATATAAGGAATAGCAACTTAATCGTTCCTTGAAGTCCCTACTGTCCTGTTCCATCTGCTTTATCCAAGCAACATGATCGGTCATGAACTTTTCAATGCTGTCCTTCCCGCATAGACGGACAAAAGGCCTGGTCTTTGTCCCAGGACGCTGCCCGAGAAACATAAATTCCTTGGGATAAAGCTTGAAAATGCAATGCAGAACCTCTATCGCAGTCGCGACAGGCCGAAAGGATTTTCTGTCAGTGACATGCAAATACAACCCCTGGCATTGCACATTTGAGAATTTGTCCGATGACGGGGTGAAGAACAGGGGGGTGAAGGCACATCCTTGCAAGTCAAGGCCGCTCACCTCATCACATAATTTTCTGCCGTCGATGAAAGGCGCCCCAAAAATCTCGAAGGGAAGCGCCGTCCCCCGCCCTTCGCTGATATTCGTCCCCTCAAGAAGGCAGAAGCCAGCATAGGCCAGGGCTGAGCTCAATTGAGGAATTGCAGGGCTTGTGGCAAACCAAGGAAGGGAAGTCTGGTCAAAATACATTGCCCTTTCATATCCCTTGAGTGGCACTATGGTCAAATCGCATTTCCTCTTCAGGGAATCATTGAAAAGAAGGGCCATCTCAGCTATCGTCTTGCCGTAGCGGATTGGAATCTCCGCAGGACCCACAAAACTCAAACTGTCCTTATCAAGGATATTCCCTTCAACAACGGAGAGGGACAAGGGATTGGGACGGTCAAGGACAACCAGAGGCTTCCCGTTCTCCGCACAATCCCTGACAAGGTTCCCCAATGTGGCAAGATAGGTATAAAACCTGAGCCCCAAGTCCTGGATATCAAAGACAAGGATGTCAAATTGTGAGAGCATCTCTGGCGTCATCCCCTGCCCATCCCTGCGATAAAGACTGTAAGTGGGAATCCCCGTGTAGGGATCAATGCCGTTTGCAACGGCATCCCCGGCCTTCCCCTCACCCCTGATCCCATGTTCAGGACCGAAGAGGCAGGTCAGGTTGCAACGTCGCCTCAAATAATCAGCACTATGGACAAAAGCACTCGTATAGCTGCTATTATTGGTAACCAAAGCGACTCTTTTTCCTTCAAGAAGGTCACCATAGTCCTCATAGCACTCCAGAGCCAGTTTCATTTCCTTTTTCTCCAACCGTTCACCGCCTGATAGGTGTTCTTGATATACTCGCTGCTTGTATCCCTTCGGCAGATCAGGGATGAATAAATGATATCGACCACAACCATCTGGTTAAGCCTGCTCAAGGTGGCACCTTGGCGAAAAATAGCCTCGTTGTCAGGGACAGAAAGATTGATATCTGCTATTTTTGAGAGACTGTTGCCCCCGATACGGGAAATGGCGATGACAGTTGCTCCTGCTTTCTTGGCTTGTTCGGCAACCTGGCACATCTCGCTCTTCTCCCCTGAATACGAGAAAACGAGACAGGCGCTCGTACTGTTCAAAGCGGAGGCATGGACCAGTTGCAAGTCGCTTTCATTCGGGCAAAACGAGACAATGCCAAGACGAATCAACTTCTCGTACAGGTCCATCGCCGCCAAACCACTTGCACCTATGCCACAGCAGAGCACCGAGGATGCTGAATCGATAATCCTTACGGCCTGCGCAACCTGTTGTGAATTCAGAACTGCTTTTAGTGCGGAGATGCTCTCTATGACCGTATCGACCATAAGAGAGGTAAGATTTTCTGTAGTCCCCGCTTTCTGCAAGTCAAAGAGAAGAGGACCATGGACATGCTCCGAAGAACCAAACACATCCTTGGCTAGCATGATCTTCAATTCCGAATACCCTTTTATCCCAAGGGATTTGCAAAGCCTGATCACCGCACCGGTGCTCGCACCGGATTCCCTTGCCAGCTCCGTAATGTTCATCTCGGGGATTCTCTGAGCATTTCCAAGGATATAATCAGCGACTTTTGCTTCAGAGGGGCTGACATGCGGTTTCACATGCTTGACTAACGTTAAACATCCTTCCATAAAGAACAGGATACATCACAAAAAGCAAAATGTCATGTAAAATATTTTCACTCAACACTAAAACTTTTTGTTGTAACTCAAACAACTTGCTCACAAGATGAAGCCATCATGACAAAGAGCCCAGCCACGAGGGCTGGGACACAACAATCTCACACAAGACAGATATTCTCTGGAAAGAACACATATGCTCCAGAGGCAAAAGAAAAAGGAACCATCCATCCTCTTGCACTCCAGCCTGACCTGCAATCGAGATATCAAACGAGTGCAAGGGGAAACGAAGGATATTCCTCTAGTTCCCACATTTGCAGGTATCCTTGTAGTAATGCCCAAGGGCATCCGCGGCCAGGATAGCTGCATAGACGGCCTTCGGAGTAACGGGAAACGGCATGTTATGCAACGTATCGTTCTCGGAACAGGCGATGGTGGCTACACTCATGAGTTGTTCAGGTCTCACTTCCTTGATGCCAAGGTCCTCAAGACATACGGGCAACCCTACTTTCAGGCAGAAGCCAACGACTTCGTCCAATTCTTCAGTTGGAGCGTTTTCCAGAACCAGTTGGGCAATCGTACCGAATGCGACCTTCTCCCCATGGTACATCTTATGGGTCTCCTCGATAGCAGTGAACCCATTGTGTATTGCATGAGCGGCCGCGATTCCACCACTCTCAAAACCGACTCCAGAAAGGAAAGTGTTCGCCTCGATGATATGTTCCACCGCCGGGGTACAGGCATGGGACTTCATGGCGATCGCCGCTTTCAGTCCATCGGAAAGCAATGTGTCATAGCAGAGTCGTGCAATACCCATCGCAGTAAGAGAGACATTGCCACCAAAGCAGTTCTTCGCATGGGATGCGTTGCATGCCCGTGCCTCAAAATAAGTCGCAAGGGCATCTCCCATACCACTGATCAGCAGACGGGCTGGTGCATTAGCGATGACCTCGCTGTCCATCAGGACGATATCGGGGTTCGCGGACAGATAAAGGTATTTATCAAAGACACCCTCATCAGTATAGAGCACGGAAAGAGCACTGCAAGGTGCGTCCGTGGATGCTGCGGTAGGAACGATGACGACAGGAAGCCCCATGTAGTACGCAGTCGCTTTTGCGGTATCGAGAATCTTTCCTCCGCCAATCCCTACAATGACATCACAGTGAGCTTCTTTTGCCAAAGCCTCGACTCTTTCAACTTCTTTTTTTGAACACTCACCCTTGAACTCGACCCAGACAAGTGTGGTATCGGTTCCCGAGGTGCTGGATATAACCGATTGCCCGATGCGCTTTCGACCGTTTGTCGAGACGAGAATGAGCAGCCTCTTCCCTAAAGGCGCAGTGAATGAAGCAAGCTTCGCCAAAGCTCCTGCTTGCTGGATGTACCTACTTGGACTACCAATGATGTTTGCCATACTTATACTCCTTCAAATTCATACGTTAGATTACAATAACAATTGTAGTAAAAGCTTAACAAAAAGTAAATAATATTTTTAATATTCACAAAAACACCATTTTACTCTGACGAAATAAGGATAATAATTATACATATTTCTTATTAAAATACTAAATATTAATAAAAATGTGAATATTGTAATATTATTAAGATGAATGAATATTTAGTTGAGAAAAGCAACTATGACCTTCACTGCCTTGCAATCCAAGTCACATCCCAAGGATTCCCTAATCCTGGTGTTACCCAAGTTGCTTCACCGCCGATCTCATCCTATCAACACGGTTTGTTTCCCCTTTCCGTAATCCCCAAATTATTTTTATTTCATTAATTTTCAATCTTTAACTTAATTTATTTATTTATATAGTTATAAGAAATAATATATGTAATATTCAACTTAATATTAATATTAAATTATAATTGTTATATTTTTGTAAAATATCAAATACATTATTGCATTTTT
>Ga0172381_10005323_pt1 | contig 13096 bp, 14 predicted proteins | sample Leawel6488metaG_FD_119754 | JGI IMG/M metagenome (GOLD analysis project Ga0172381, IMG submission 119754) | Leachate microbial communities from a municipal landfill in Southern Ontario, Canada - Leachate well 64-88 metaG | ecosystem: Engineered > Solid waste > Landfill > Unclassified | place... | reverse complement strand
GCTCAGTCACCCGCAAATCAAGGTCGAGGTGCGCAATGCGGCCGATGAAAATCCTCTGATGCTCGCGGCGCTCAAAGGAGAGAGAGAACTTTGCCAACTGATGATCCGCAAGGGCGCAGATGTTAACAAACCCGGTTGGGCGCCTTTGCATTACGCAGCGACCAGCGGCCACCTTGAAGTCATGCAATTGCTGCTGGACGAAAACGCCTACATCGACGCGGCTTCACCCAACAACACCACGCCCTTGATGATGGCGGCGCACTACGGCACAGTTGCCGCCGTGAAATTGCTGCTGGACGCTGGCGCGGACCCCATGCTCAAAAATGACCTGGGCTTGACGGCCATCGATTTTGCCCACCGGGCCAATCGCGCCGAGTCGGCCGAGCTGATTGCTGCCTTCATTCGGGGCCGGCAACCCAAGGGGTCCTGGTAGACGCTTTCCTACTTTATACGATGTATATTATGTTAAGTTAAAGATTTGCATAGACGAATATTTAGCGAACTGAAAACGAAACAATCGGTGCACTTGGATCGGTAAACGGGGTTCCCAGGGCGATTTGACCTTGGCCGTGCAGCACACATTCGTCACGTCGCAGCAGCAGGTCGGAACTACTGCCTGCAAAACGGACCCAGCTTCCATAAGAGCTCTCGTCCACCAGCAGGAAGCTGCCGTTGCGCCAAACAAGACTGGCATGAGCCCGTGAGACACGCGGGTCGTTCACCACAAAGTCAACGACACGAAAACGTCCGATGTGAATGGGCAGCTCGAACGCCTGGAAGGTCTGCCGGTGCTCGTGGTGTACCAATTCAATCTGGCCTCCCAGGGCGTCAAGCTCAGCTCTTTCGGTGGCCGGATTGACCGGCGCCTGGACCGTAAAGTAATCAGAATTCTGGTCTTCCTGCCATTCAATTTGGTAGACATTGCAGGGTTCCGAGCGGCCACGTATGGCAATCGGTCCCAGAAGCCGAAAATGGACGTCACTCAATTTCGGACTATTTTCAAGCGCCTTGTCGTTGACCCAGATTTGATGCGGGCCCGTGAGCTCGCTTAAACGGGACGCCGTGTTGACCGCATCGCCATAACAATCGTCGTCCACCAGGACCACATTGCCACGAACCACACCGATGCGCAGCGGCATGTACAACTGGGGAGGCAAACCGGCCAGACGCAGCTGGTAGTTGCGCTGGATGTCGACCACCGCGGCAATGGCTTCCGGGCTTTTCTTGAAGGTGGCCAGCACGCCATCGCCCAACAGCTTGACGACCTTTCCCCCGTTGGCCGTGATTTTTTCCGCGACCCAATTGGTCGCCTGGGTGACCGCTGTGGTGGCCTTGGCGTTGCCAAGCGACTCAAACACCCCTGTGCTTCCAAACAAATCAACAAAGACAACAGTGGAGTGAACAGCCATTAAAGATTAATCCTTCATCCTATGGCTGGAGTTTAGGTCAATCCACAGGCCTTAACTCCCTCCATGCCCCCAAAATAGCAAGGCATCGCGCCCTTCAACCGACAAGTCTGCTTTGGCGCCGACCGGTAGCAAGACTTTGGTGGCGACATGGCCATACGGCAAATTCGTCAACACCGGCACTTTGACCCGCGTTTTCAACCACTGCACCACGCTTTGCAACCTGAACCCCCTGTCATGCGGCACCAATTTGAACTCGGTGAACTGACCGAGAACAATGGCTTTTTGACGTGCCAAAACGCCGGCATACAGGAGTTGTGTGAGCATGCGTTCAATGCGGTACGGATGCTCGCCCACGTCTTCCAGAAACAGGATGCCGCCCTTGATTTCCGGAAAATAAGGCGTGCCCATGAGGGCGCACAGGATGCTCAGATTGCCACCCCACAGACTGGCATGCGTGACACGCCACGAGGCCATGCCCTGCTCAGATGCAGCCTGGGCATCCGCGGCGCTTGCCTTGCCTGAAAACGTGTCGCGATGTTGTCGCCAGCCGGCGCCCTCCCCTTGCCCCAGCAGCAAATCATCAAAGCATGCGGTCATGATGTCGTCTGGCGCATCGGCCACACCAAAGCCTTCGCAGAGTGCCGGGCCGGCCCAGGTAACGGCACCCGTGCGCGCCAACACCGCGCTTTGAAAGGCCGTGAAATCGCTGATGCCGACAAACAACATGCCCTGCTCAATGGCTTTGGCCACCTTTTTGTAATGAATGCCCGGCAGGATGCGCGTCAAGCCATAGCCACCGCGTGACATCAGGGCCACATCGGCTTTGCTGGCAGCAGCGCGGTGGATGGACGCCAGGCGGGTCTCGTCATCGCCGGCAAAGCGCTGGTGACGGCTCAACGCATCGGCATCAAGCTCGACCTCATGGCCTAGCGCCTGCAGTCGGGCCACGCCGCGTTTGAACGCGGCCTTGTCACGCACTGCGCCCGAAGGAGAATAAATATAAATGTGCTTTTTCATGGTTGGCGAGGGTCCATTTTTTGGGTCCGCCGCAGCTTGAAGAAAGCTTGCAGCACAGCGGCGCATTCCTGCGTCAGCACCCCACCCTGCACTTGCGTTTGGTGGTTGAGCTGACTTTGTGCAAATAGGTTGATGACCGAGCCGGCGGCACCGGTTTTAGGGTCAGTGGCACCAAAAACCACGCGCTTGAGCCGCGCGTGCAGCATGGCGCCTGCGCACATGGCGCAGGGTTCCAGCGTCACAAACAGCTCGCACTCGGGCAAGCGGTAGTTGCCCAGGATGTGCGCTGCGGCGCGCAAGGCCTGCATTTCGGCGTGGGCACTCGGGTCATGGCTGGCAATGGGGGCGTTGTGGCCGCTCGCGATGACCACGCCATCCCGCAACACGACCGCGCCCACGGGCACCTCGCCCAGCGCAGCGGCCAGCGCCGCTTGCGCTAGCGCCAGGTGCATGGCTTGCGCGTCTGTCATCGGGTCAGCCGTCATGCGCACTCAACGGTCAAGGTGGTCGTGGTTTCCGTGGTCATGCTGGATCGGAATTTTCCCAACTGTAGCGGCACTTCTCCGGTGTGCCGCACGCTGGCCTGACTTCAGGCGCTGCGTACAGCGACGGCTTTGAACGGGCGTGATCCTCTGAATTGCAACTACGCCGCATCACTCCCACTCAATGGTGGCGGGAGGTTTGCTGCTGACGTCGTAGGTCACGCGGTTGATGCCACGGACTTCGTTGATGATGCGGCTCGACACCTTTTTCAACAGCGCATAGGGCAGCTCGGCCCAGTCGGCGGTCATGAAGTCACTGGTTTGCACCGCGCGCAGCGCCACCACGTAGTCGTAGGTGCGGCCGTCGCCCATCACACCCACGCTCTTGACCGGCAAAAACACGGTGAAGGCCTGGCTGGTCAATTCGTACCAGCTCTTGCCTGACGCATCGTCGATGAAATTGTTGAGCTCTTCAATGAAGATGGCGTCGGCGCGGCGCAGTAGGTCGGCATATTCCTTTTTGACTTCGCCCAAAATGCGCACGCCCAGGCCGGGGCCGGGGAACGGGTGGCGATACACCATGTGGTAAGGCAGCCCCAGGGCCACGCCGAGTTCACGCACCTCGTCCTTGAACAGCTCGCGCAGGGGCTCCAGCAGTTTCAGGCCCAATTGCTCGGGCAGGCCGCCGACGTTGTGATGGCTCTTGATGACCACCGCTTTTTTGTTTTTGGCGCCGCCGGACTCGATCACATCGGGGTAAATGGTGCCTTGCGCCAACCATTTGGCGCCATTTTTGCTTGTGTCGGAGGCCGTGAGTGCCGCTGCCTGGGCTTTGAACACTTCAACAAATTCGCGGCCAATGATCTTGCGCTTGGCTTCGGGCTCGCTCACGCCCGCCAAATGCCCCAAAAACTGATCGGCCGCATCGACGCGGATCACCTTGGCGTGCAGTTTGCCGACAAACATGTCCATCACCATGTCGCCTTCGTTCAGACGCAACAAACCGTGGTCGACAAAGACGCAGGTGAGCTGGTCACCAATGGCGCGGTGAATCAGGGCCGCCGCCACCGATGAGTCGACACCGCCCGAGAGTCCCAAAATGACTTCTTCGTCACCCACTTGGGCGCGAATGGCGGCCACGGCCTCGCTGATGTAGTCGCCCATGATCCAGTCGGCGCGGGTGCCGCAGATGTCGAGCACGAAGCGCTCCAGAATGGCCGCGCCGCGCTTGGTGTGGGTCACCTCCGGGTGGAACTGCACCGCATAAAAACGGCGCGCTTCGTCGGCCATGCCGGCAATCGGGCAGCTGTCGGTGCTGGCCATGAGCTTGAAGCCGGGGGGCAGTTCGGTGACTTTGTCGCCATGGCTCATCCACACCTCGAGCATGCCGTGGCCTTCCGGCGTGGTGAAGTCCTGGATGCCGTTGAGCAAGGCGGTGTGGCCGTGGGCGCGCACATTGGCATGACCGAACTCGCGCTGGTGGCCGCTGGTGACGATGCCGCCCAACTGGTGCGCCATGGTTTGCATGCCGTAGCAAATCCCCAGCACCGGAACACCCAATTCAAACACCGCCTGGGGCGCCTTGTCGGTGCTGTCTTCATAGACACTGGCGTGGCTGCCTGAGAGGATGATGCCCTTGAGCTTGCCATCGCGGGCGTAGGCACGAATCCAGTCGTCGGTCACATCACAGGGATGTACTTCGCAAAAGACATGCGCTTCGCGGATGCGCCGGGCAATGAGTTGCGTGACCTGGGAGCCGAAGTCAAGAATGAGAATTTTTTGATGCATGGTCTCGGCGGCCCGTCGGTTACTCGGCACGGTAGTTGGGTGCTTCTTTGGTGATTTGCACGTCATGCACATGGCTCTCGCGGATGCCGGCGGTGGTGATTTCAACGAATTCCGCCTTGTCCTGCATTTCTTCAATGGTGGCGCAGCCGCAATAGCCCATGCTGGCGCGCAAGCCGCCCGACATCTGGTAAATGATGGCGACCATCGAACCCTTGTAGGGCACGCGGCCTTCAATGCCTTCGGGTACCAGTTTGTCGGCATTCGGATTGCCGGTGCTGGACTCCTGAAAATAACGGTCGGCACTGCCCTGCTGCATGGCGCTGATGCTGCCCATGCCGCGGTAGCTTTTGTAGCTGCGGCCCTGGAACAAAATGACCTCGCCCGGGGCTTCTTCGGTACCGGCAAACATGCCGCCCATCATCACTGTGCTGGCGCCTGCGGCAATGGCTTTGGAGATGTCACCGCTGAAGCGGATGCCGCCATCGGCGATCAAGGGAACACCGCTGCCTTTGAGTGCGGTGGCCACGCTGTCAATGGCCATGATCTGGGGCACGCCCACACCTGCGACGATGCGGGTGGTGCATATGGACCCCGGACCAATGCCGACCTTCACGGCATCGGCACCAGCGTCCACCAGGGCCAGCGCGGCAGCGCCGGTGGCAATGTTGCCGCCGATCACCTCGACATTCGGGAAATTCTGCTTGACCCAGCGCACCCGGTCCAGCACGCCCTTGCTGTGGCCGTGCGCGGTGTCGACCACGATGGCGTCAACGCCGGCGCGGGCCAGTAATTCGACACGTTCCTCGGTGCCCTCGCCCACGCCCACCGCTGCGCCTACGCGCAACTTGCCCTGGGCGTCGCGCGCGGCATTGGGAAAGCTGGTTTGCTTGGTGATGTCCTTGACGGTGATCAGGCCCTTGAGCTCGAAAGCGTCGTTGACCACCAGCAGGCGTTCGATCTTGTACTGGTTCAACAGCACCTTGGCCTGGGTGATGGTGGTGCCATCCGGCACGGTGACCAGTTTTTCACGCGGCGTCATGATGTGGCTCACGGGCAGATCCAGACGCGTCTCAAAACGCAAATCGCGCCCGGTCACCAAGCCGACCACCTTGTTGCCACCGTCGCACACAGGAAAGCCCGACACGCCCAATTGCGCGGACAAGTCCATCACCTGGCGCACGGTGTGCTGGGGCGTGATCACCACCGGATCACGCAACACGCCCGACTCGTAGCGTTTGACCTTGGCCACCTTGGCGGCCTGTTGCTGGGCCGTCATGTTCTTGTGCACAATGCCGATGCCGCCTTCCTGGGCAATGGCAATGGCGAGGCGGGATTCTGTGACCGTGTCCATGGCCGCTGAGACCAGGGGCAGGTTGAGGGCAATGTTGCGGGTGAAACGGGTGGCGAGGGAGGTGTCCTTGGGCAGGACTTGGGAATAGGCTGGCACCAATAAGACATCGTCAAAGGTGAGCGCTTTACCGATCAGGCGCATGTTTAAAGCTCCAAATCGTCAATTGTATCTGGCGCTTGACGTGCCAGCTGGCATAAACTCCGGCCTCATGAAACAAAGCCACTGTGTTTTTTCCGTTCTTTTCAGTTTGCTGTCTTGCAGCGCCATGGCCCAGTGGGCCTGGACGGACGAGGAAGGTCGCCCCATTTTCAGTGACCGGGCGCCGTCCACCAGCGTGCCGGAAAAACGTATTTTCAAGCGCCCCGCCCCGCCCAGGGTCAATCCGACCCCGGAGCCGGCGCCCAACGGAGGTGCGGTCGCTGCCGATGTCAAAGCAGTGAGCGCAGCCCTGTCGGCGGCCAGCACGCCCCAGAACGCAGGACTGGACAAGGAATTGGCCGAACGCAAGAAAAAAGCCGAGCAGGCCCAGGCCGAGCAGCGCAAATTTGAAGAAGAGCGCCTCAGCAAGCTGAAGGCTGACAACTGCGAACGCGCCAGGCAAGCCCAGCGGACACTCGAGTCCGGGGTGCGCATGGTGCGCACCAATGCCAGGGGCGAGCGGGAAATACTGGATGACGCTGACCGGGCCGTGGAAGCCAAACGCCTTCAGGGCATTGTGGCCACTGACTGCAACTGATCAGTACCCGGCTTTGACGCCTGCGCGTTTTTTGACAAACAAGCCGACGCCACGACTGCCCTGGCGGGCGAAACGTTCACGGCGTGCCACTTTGGGGTCAACGCGCAAGGGACGGTAAATTTCCAAACGGTCGAGATCCCGAAGGCACTGGTCGAGTTTGACCCGTCGACCCCAAACGCCGATGCGCGCGTGATGGTGGTCGATTTCGGGGAACTGCACCAAGAGGCCGCTTTGCTGTAAAGCCTGCAACACCGTGCAGGGCGCTGGCATCAGCAGCTTGACTTCTGCCAGTTCGCGCGCTTTGGGCGCGTAAACAACGCTCAGGTGCAGCAGGGGGTCATTCACCGTAGGCCTGTTTGGCTCGCTTGACAAAAGCATCGACCATGCTGGATGCAATCTTGTCAAACACCGGGCTCACCAGTCTGCCAATGGTGCTCTCGAAACTGTAGGTCAGGTTCAATTCGACTTTACAGGCGCGCTCGGTGGCATCACCAAGCGGCAAGAAATTCCACTCGCCTTCCAGTTTGGAAAAAGGCCCGTTCACCAGATTGATGGTGACCTGGCGGTCAATCACGTGCACATTGCGGGTGCTGAAGGTTTGATGGAGTCCCGAAAATGCGATGCCAATTTCAGCCAGCATGCCGTTTTCTTCATGCGCCACCACGCGCGCCTTGTCGCACCAGGGTAAAAACTGCGGATACTGGTCAACATCGGTGACAAGCCGGTACATCTCGGCTGGGCTGTACCAAATTAAAACGGATTTTTTGACAGTTTTCATAGAATGCGATTATGAACAGGATTTTAGTCAAACCTGACTTGCCTCTTCCCATCTTCAAACTCAATTCATGGCCAAAAAACCCGACCCATCTTCCCGCATCGCAGACAACAAGAAAGCGGCCTTCAATTACTTCTTCGAGGAACGTTTCGAAGCTGGCATCGTGCTCGAAGGCTGGGAGGTCAAGTCGCTGCGCGCAGGCAAGGTCCAGCTCACCGACGGCTACGTGGTGGTGCGCAATGGTGAGCTGTTCATCATCGGGCTGCAGATCAACCCCTTGGGCACGGCATCCACCCACATCAGCCCGGACAAGCAACGCAGCAAAAAATTGTTGATGCACAAGGAAGAAATCAAGCGGCTCATTGGCAAGGTCGAGCAAAAGGGCTACACCCTGGTGCCGATCAACCTGCACTGGAAAAATGGCAAGGTCAAGTGCGAAATTGCCCTGGCCAAGGGCAAGGCCGAACACGACAAGCGCGACACCATCAAGGATCGCGAGGGAAAACGCGAGGTGGAGCGGGCCATGAAAGGTCGGAACCGTTGAGTTTTAAGCAGGATGTGATGCCTGTTACAATCTTCGGTTTGCTGACAACATCCACAGACTCAAGGAACATCTATCATGGCATCTGGAAAACCAAAGAAAAAGAACCCGCGCCTGGCATCAGGCCGTAAACGCGTCCGTCAGGACATCAAGATCAACGCAGCCAACACCTCGCTGCGTTCCAAATACCGCACTGCGGTGAAAAACGTGGAAAAAGCTGTTCTGGGCGGTGACAAAGCCAAGGCCACAGAGCTGTTCGCCAAGATGCAAGCCGTGGTTGACACCGTGGCCGACAAGGGCATTTTCCACAAAAACAAGGCAGCTCGTGACAAGAGCCGCCTGTCTGCCAAGGTGAAAGCCCTGGCACTCGCCGCCTAATTTTTAGGCAAATCGCACGCGCTTCTTGACTTCAAGGTTTTAGAAGCGCGCCGTTTGTAACGGGTGCGCTGTCAGCAAAAGCAAAAATGCCGTCTCCATGACGGCATTTTTGCTTTTGGCGCTTTGTTCCCCTGCCCCAAAGCCAACTCGTTATCAGGATTTGGGGTGCAGGTGGTTTTCCATGTGCAGCGGCGCACCGATATGCACTTGCAACTCGTTGTCCTTGGCAAATCCCATCACGAAATCCCAGGCCATGACATGGTGCGCACGCAGGTCCTCGTGCACCACGACACAACGCACGTTATTGACACTGCTGGGAACACACCAGGGGGAATACGCCAGATGACGCCCGGTGGGTGCGCCACCCGGGCGAAACTGACTCATCACGCCGGCCAGACGTTCGGCCCAGTCGCTGGGCCGAAAAGTGCGTCCGGAACGGGTTATGCCCAGGATGTAAACTTTTTTTGAAGTGGTTGAAACCATCAGGTAGAGGTCGTGATGAGGTTGCGTGCGGGTTGCTACAACGCCAGTCAATTCTAGCTTAATCTTATGTCTTATACAAGACTCAAAACAAACCAATGATTGACACCACGCAAGCTTGCCAAAGATTACTCGGTTCACTGCCGACACCTGATTGATCGGTCTAAAATCAACTTTCAATGGCCCAATCTGCGTTGGGCCGTTTTGTTTATTGCCGTCACCTGGAGACTTACCCCATGCCCGCTGCCAGTCCCCCCCCAGAAGCCAGTTCACCGCATGTGATGAATACTTACAGTCGTTTGCCCATTGCGCTCAGCCATGGGCAGGGCTGCCACGTTTGGGATGTCAATGGCAAGCGCTATCTCGACGCATTGGGCGGTATTGCCGTCAACACTTTGGGCCATAACCATGCCAAACTGGTGCCGGCGCTGCAGGACCAGATCAGCAAGATCATCCACAGTTGCAATTACTACCATGTGCCTAACCAGGAAATTCTGGCAAAAATGCTGGTGGAACGCTCTGGCATGAGCAACGTGTTTTTCTGCTCCACCGGACTCGAAGCCAATGAGGCTGCGCTCAAGTTGGCGCGCAAGTTCGGCCACGACAAAGGCATTGAACGCCCGGAGATCGTGGTCTATGAGAAAGCCTTTCACGGCCGCTCCATCGCCACCCTGAGCGCCACCGGCAACCCCAAGATCCAGGCGGGCTTCGGTCCCCTGGTGGAAGGCTTCATCCGCGTGCCCATCAATGACATCGAGCGCTTGAAACGAGCCACCGAGGGCAACCCCAATGTGGTGGCGGTGTTTTTTGAAGCCATCCAGGGCGAAGGCGGCATCAATCCGATGCATCTCGACTACCTGCGCGAACTCCGAACCTTGTGCGACGCGCGTGACTGGCTGATGATGATTGACGAAGTGCAGTGCGGCATGGGCCGCACCGGCAAGTGGTTTGCCCACCAGTGGGCCGGCATTGTGCCCGACGTGATGCCACTGGCCAAAGGGCTGGGTTCCGGTGTGCCCGTGGGCGCCGTGGTGGCAGGCCCCAAAGCGGCAAACATTTTTCAACCGGGTAACCATGGCACCACCTTCGGGGGCAACCCGCTGGCCATGCGCGCGGGTGTCGAGACCATCCGCATCATGGAAGAGGACGGCCTGCTTGCCAACGCTGCCACCGTCGGAGCGCACCTGAAAGCCGGCCTGCAGGCGGCACTGGCGCCAGAGATCGCCAGCGGCGCCGTCAAGGAAATTCGTGGCCAGGGCCTGATGCTGGGCATTGATCTGGTCAAACCATGCGGCGCCTTGACACAACAGGCGGCTGAGGCAGGTTTGCTGATCAGCGTAACTGCCGACACGGTGGTGCGCCTGGTGCCGCCATTGATTTTGAGCCGCGCCGAGGCGGATGAAATTGTCGCCCGGCTGTGCCCCCTGATTTCTGCCCTGCTGAAGGAGCCCTCATGAAAATGGCAGCCCAAGGCATTCCCAGTACCCTTCCCAAAGGCGCCCCGCCAGTGCGGCACTATCTGCAGTTCTCGGACCTGAACGCCGATGAATACGCCTACCTGCTGGAGCGCGCTGCCTTCATCAAGGCCAAGTTCAAGACGTTCACCCGGCATCAACCGCTGGTGGACCGCACGCTGGCCATGATTTTCGAGAAAGCGTCCACACGGACACGCGTCAGTTTTGAGGCCGGCATGTACCAGTTGGGCGGCAGCGTGGTGCACCTGACCACCGGCGACAGTCAGTTGGGCCGTGCCGAGCCCATCGAAGACAGCGCCCGCGTCATCAGCCGCATGGCCGACCTGGTGATGATCAGAACTTATGAACAAACCAAGATCGAGCGCTTTGCCGAATACTCACGCGTGCCGGTCATCAACGGCTTGACCAATGAATTTCACCCCTGCCAGATTCTGGCCGACATCTTCACCTTCATCGAGCATCGCGGCTCGATCCAGGGCAAGACCGTGGCCTGGGTGGGTGACGGCAACAACATGGCCAACACCTGGTTGCAGGCCGCAGAGTTGCTGGACTTCAAGGTCAACGTGAGCACGCCGAGCGGTTACGAAGTCGACGAAAAAATAGCCTCCATCACCGGCAAGATCAGCCAGAGGCACTTCCAGACTTACAGCAATCCCATGGACGCTTGCCGCGGCGCCGACCTGGTCACCACGGATGTCTGGACCAGCATGGGCTTTGAGGCCGAAAACGAGGTTCGCAAGCAAGCCTTTGCCGCCTGGCGTGTCAGCGCCAACATGATGGCCGTGGCCCAAGCCAACGCGCTTTTCATGCATTGCCTGCCAGCCCATCGCGGCGAGGAAGTCGATGCGGACGTGATCGACGGCGAGCAAAGCGTGGTTTGGGACGAGGCCGAAAACCGCATGCATGTGCAAAAGGCGTTGATGGAATTCCTGTTGTTGGGTCGTTTGTCCTGACCCCTTGATCCGCGCGTTCGCCTGATCAGGGCGTCGTGCACCAGGGCGCGGTGTCATGCGCCAGCGCCATCCAGAGCGCCCAGGACGAGCTCAAGGCCAGCGCCAGACCCGCCAGGCGAACGCCCCAATCGCCATTGCGGTTGCCGCGCAAGCGCAACCAGAGCCAGGGTCCGAGCATCATGGAGACGCTGGTCCCCATGGCAAACAGGGCCATCACCAGGGCCCCGTCAAAGGCACTTCCCGCCAGCGCGGCCACCAGCAGGGCCGAATACAACAGGCCACAGGGCAGAAACGTCCAGACTGCGCCCATCAGCAAGGGGGCTGTGGCACCCTTGCTGGAAACCAGTCCCCTGACGTTCTTCCAAACTTTCCTGCCCGCTTGTTCCATCCAGACCGGTTGCTGGGCTTTCCACACGAGCATCAAACCAAGCACAATCATGGCCACATGAAACATCGACCAGACCGGTCGAAGTGCGCTGGACTGGACCGTCAGCCAGCCGAGGCCTTGCATGGAGGCCGCAGCCAGGGCGCCAAGGCCGGCGTAACCAAGAACACGCCCGAACTGGAAGGTCCACATCGCCGAGGTGGACCGCTTGCCTGCTGCCTGGCCAATGCCGGCACAGGCAGCGCCGCACATGGCAATGCAATGAGGTCCACCGGCCAGACCCATGATGAGCGCCGTGGTGGCGAGGGTTGTTTGCATCCTGCCAATTTAGAGGATTTTGGAAAACTTGGCGCGCGTACGGTCAGTTTGAAGGTAACGATCAAAAACCATGGCGACCGCCCGGACAAAAAACCAGCCTTTGGCAGTCACTTGAATCCCGGTATCGTCCAGTGCCACCAAGCCCTGCGCCACCTGGGTCTGCAGTGTTTCAAGTTCCTTTTGAAAGTAGGACTTGAAGTCAATGAGGTAAGCCAACTCGATGGATTCGAAAGACAGACGCCCCTGGCACATCAGACCCATGATCACGGCGCGACGCAACAGATCGTCGCGCGACAGGGCCAGGCCACGCACAACCGGGAATTGACCCTGGTCCAGAAAGTCGTAATACTCTTCGAGCGTCTTCGCGTTTTGACTGTAAGTGGCCCCGACACGCCCAATCGACGATACGCCCAGGCCAATCATGTCGCAATCAGGTTGCGTGCTATAGCCCTGGAAATTTCGATGCAAACGTCCCTGGCGCTTGGCCACCGCCAAAGAGTCTTCGGGCAGAGCGAAATGATCCATGCCAATGTAAACGTAACCTGCTGCCAGAAAAGCAGCCATGGACTGCGCCAGCATGGCTACTTTGGCCGCACCCGTGGGAATTTCCACCGAGGAAATCCTTCGTTGGGGCTTGAACCGCTCCGGTAAGTGCGCATAAGCGTACAAGGCAATCCGATCAGGCCGAAGTTCAATAATTTGACCTATCGTGCGCTCAAACGACACCGGAGTTTGTTCGGGCAAGCCGTAAATCAGATCGGCATTGATGGACTCGAAACCTTTTTGCCGGGCTGCCGCCACCAGCGCGAAAACCTGCTCGGCGGGTTGAATACGATGGACCGCTTTTTGCACCGCTGGATCAAAGTCCTGAACGCCAAAACTCAAACGGTTAAAACCGAGCTCGGCCAGGTTGTCCAGCCGTTTTTCGTCGATGGTCCGGGGATCGATCTCGATGGAATACTCGCCGCCTGGCACCAACGAAAAGTTTCGTCCAAGCATGTGCATCAG
>Ga0172381_10005322_pt1 | contig 13097 bp, 26 predicted proteins | sample Leawel6488metaG_FD_119754 | JGI IMG/M metagenome (GOLD analysis project Ga0172381, IMG submission 119754) | Leachate microbial communities from a municipal landfill in Southern Ontario, Canada - Leachate well 64-88 metaG | ecosystem: Engineered > Solid waste > Landfill > Unclassified | place... | reverse complement strand
GGCGGCTTATGCGGCTCGTGCGGCGGCTCGTGCGGCTCAAGTTGCTATCGTGCGCGAGTATTTACATAGCAAGAGATCATTGACAAATTAACAGTTTCCGGGATCTGCGCGGGTTTGCCGCTTTTTCACTGTTCTGGCCCCGGAACCAAGCAATTACCGAATGGAGGTGTGCGGAATGGCAACGCAAACGATAAACCGACCAGGCGACATAACAATCCGTATTTGCTCGAACTGCGGAAACCAGATACACGGCGAATACGAGCAGGAATTCTTGCGAGGTATCCGTAAATACCGTCATCCTTATGCATGTGATGGCGAAGAATATCTGAACCGATTCGATGACACCGGCGAGGTGCAGCCGAGAATTCAGGAGGATGGCTCATGCAGCAGGTAAACGACTACGCAGTGCCTCTTGAGGCAGCGCGAACTCTCATTATGCTGATAGGGATAGGCACAAGCCTATTCGTGGCGATATGCGGATTTGCAGTTATCTACGGTATGGCGCGGGAGTGGATTGCGGTTTATTGGAGATCAAACAAATGCGACAAGGCCGACCACTGACACGACCGACCTTGCCTAACTAACGAACTTACGAAAGGATGATACCAAGATGACAATAGAATTGCAAGAGATACATACCGACACTAGTGAGCTTGAGCGGTGGGCGTGTGATAAGTGTGGTGAGCGTTTTGCGGAGCCGGATGGCAAGCACGAGATGACGAGCACTGACCCGCCGCACGACGAGACGTTCGCGGTCTGTCCGCATTGCGGAAGTTGTGATGTTGAGGAGGTGACTGCATCAATGCGCGCATTAAGCGTACTGGTTCCTGAATTGGTGGCAAGACGCAAAGAACTCGAAGATGCACGGGCTGTAGTCGAGCGGAGTATGTCTCAGTTCCGCGAAGATCATAAAGCAGAGATTGAAGCAGAATCATTACTCAGGGATGCGGTTTCTACCCTAGAGTATCAAATCAAGGAAGCCGCAATAGGCGAGTTCGAGCGGACTACCAGCAAAAAGCCAATGAATGGAATTGGTATCCGAGTAACTCGCAGACCAGACTACCCAAGAGACAAAGCACTTGAGTGGGCACAAGAAAATGCACGCATGTTCTTGTTGCCAGAATCACTCAACACTAAAGCGTTCGATAAGCACTGCGTATCGACAACGGGCGACCTGCCAGACTTTGTGACAATAGAAGAGATTGCCACGGTTACAATCTCGCCGAATCTGGAGGTGGCGTGATGAGACGCCCAAAACGAACACAGACATGTCCATTCAAAATAGGCGACCGCGTTGACTACCACAGTATCATAGGCGGCCCTGTTACTATCGCAAACACCGCTGTTGAGTCGGAACCGTGGGATTTATGCGGTAGTTTAGTAGTGAAGATTGAGGGCAAGGCGGGCGGCGTAGACATTGATGCGTTAACGCCCGTGCAAGACGTTGAGGAGGTGGACTGATGTATAACCTACGCTTCGTGCAAGTAGTCCAGCTCACCAACGGTAAACGGATTTGCGTAACTAGCTGTGAGGGTTTGAACTACTGCAATGGCGTCCCTGAGAGTTACGGCATAACCCGGCTGGACGGAAAGCACTTAATTATACCACGGTCGTCTGTGCTCTACTTTGAGCAGGCGGACAAGAAAGCAGCATGACCACCAATGAGCATTGAACGCACGCCATTTGATGACGCTCTGGCCCGTATGCGACAACGCGCAATTGACCCTGACAGGGCCGAGAGAGCGGAGGAGGTCAAGGCGGAATACAAGATTGTTTACGTTGGTTCGCAGTGCTGGGTTGTCGTGCATCCAAACGATGACGAACGTGCGTATATGGTGGATATGATACGGCGTCATTGCACTTGCCCCGACTATGTGTGCATGGCATCAGGGCTAGAGATTGATTGCAAGCACATTCTGGCGGTAGTTCCAATGTGGGAGGCGCTTACCGGACTGAAAGATTCTTTGCGCGACAACGAGCACCCGGATGTGTTGGAAGCGCGCAAACAAGAAAAGAGAGTTTCTGACTCATTTGCAGAGGCGCATAGACTACAGCAAGAACACATGGGCAAAGCGCAGCCTTTAGAACTGAACGGCTGGGTGCCACCGAGTTTGCCCGACCTATTTGTAGATTAGAGAGGAACCACTATGAAAGACACAAGCTTAGCGACGCAGAAACGAACAGATATTGCAACACCGCCCGGACAACCGGCAGGAATGATGGCAGTGATTCAGCGTGCCACTGGCATGCTAGTGATACCAGGACAGGACAAAGAGTTCAGGTATCGGTTGCCGCGCCTCGGCAAGATTCATTTGGGCGTCAAGAAAAAGAATCAGGCAGGCAAAGAGTATCCTACCGAAACACCTTGGTTTGTATTGCCTGATGCGCTTCGCGCAAACGCTGAGTTCAGAGACGCACTCGTAGTCATGGGCCAAGATCCAGACAAACCTACGGCATTGCCTGTTCGGTTCGCCACAAACAATATGGCTGTGAACATGACGCGTTCCTGGGATGCCTATAACGCCAGCCATGTGCTCTTGGCTCGATGGGATGGACAGGTATGCAGTAGCAGGCCGGACTCAGGTAGCCCGATGACATCACAGCAGTGTTTTGAACCTGGGCGCTGTGAGCGGTGCGTGTGCGACCCCAAGAACTTGAAGCACAGGCTCAAGGTGTGTTTGCCGGATGCGCCGGACATTGGTGTTTGGCAGATCGACTTCGGCAGCGCCCAGAGCTATGCCAATATCAATACCGAAGCAGGAATCAAGCTTGGCGCTTTAAGGAAGTTAGCAGGCATTGACTTCTTGCTTACCCGCGAACCTGAACTTGTCGAGCAAACACTTGAAGACAAGAATAACCCAGGACAGATGAAAGTGACCACAGTTACGCATTATCGACTGCATTTGCGCTCACAGTGGAGCCAACGCAAACTCGAAGAGCTAGCGAAAACCGCTGTTGTCTATGATTCTGCTGATGTCGAGGACTTTGACTATAGCACTGACAACGATGTTCCTGTTATGGCCGAAGACGACAAGCTCGTTGGCGCACAGGTAGAAGCCGACCCTGGTACGGGTGAAGTGATTGAAGCTGAGGTTGTTGATGACAGGCTAAAAGACCTGCACTCATCGTGCGTGGATATGTCCGTTGAATTGACGCCTGCGAAGATCAGGAACCTATGTATTCAGGCAAGCAAGCCAAACAACAAGACAGATATATTCAGTTTGAATGTCGATGAGTGCGGATACTTCGCACAATTATGTGCTGACTTGGCCGATAAAAGTTAGTCAGGTAGTTCCTCGGCTAACACCCCAGCGGGTAACTGGCCAATCCGCCGGGGCAATATTTGGACGGGCAACTATGAGTTTGGATGGAGTAAGATATGAAGAAATACTACCTTGTAACCATGTCGGATAGCTCGGTATGGATCGTGCCAGTAGAGATCATCGCACGTAACCGAGCAGAGGTTTACAAAGATGAGTTTGGCGGCGACGTGGAACGCTCGCTAAAGGAAGACACTATGCCGCTATTTGAGGCAGATATCTTCGAGATTGAAGATTGGGCATGCAACAATATGAACTGGTCGGATGTGAAAGATCATGCCGTAATGCGCACTGATGCAGAACCACCATCTTATGCAGATGATTGGGTGAATCCTAAAGATACAGATTATGAATAGAGGAAATCCTTTCCCTCCCGGTGTGCAACTGGTAACTGCCGTGCCAGCCGCGAGAACAACGCCGGGCGGGATGCAAACTTAGGAGGAAACAATGGGTTGCTTAGAATGCCAACAATACGAAACTTGTCGACTAGAAAGCCAAATCACAGATGCCTGCATACAACAGGGTGAGCATATATGGCCGGACAATCTAACGGCTGAGATCATTAAGCAGATACGTGAGCTTATTGCTTCGCAGTGTCCGAGATACCAGGAGAAAGAACGATGACAACCATAGTTAGCGAACACAACGGCATCAAGACTGCGCTCGATGTGCACGATGACGCAGTCATAACGGTAAACGGCGGTCGAGTTTATGCACCTGACCCTACACCGACAGAACCCGCCGAAACCGGACTTAACGAGAACGGCAAGCCGAAGCTGTGGAGTTGGTGGAGAGGTGTTGGTGAAGATTCATTCGCAGTGATTAGTAATAGCGATAGCAAACTGATCATGGCGATGTATCCAGATGATGAATTGAGCAAAATTGGGACAAATTTTTCAGCATTCAATTTTCTCGGCATCTCCCAACCCGGCTGCGACCTGGACGGGAAGCCGCTGAAAGGTGGGGTGTGGGAATCTGATATAGACGGGAGGTGCGAACACACAATTACAGGGTGGTGCAATGGGACTGATCGACCAACATCCAAATGCAATCGCCATCACGATAACTGGCACAATTTACTCCTCAAGAATTACCATCCCGGAGGAACCTATAAGTTCCTGCGCATGTCCCAACTCGACGAACTCGACGCGCCTACTGAGCCTGAAAAGCCCAAGCCACTGAGCGAGACTATCGCGGTTGGGGATGTGGTTTGCATCACTGGCGATAAACGCAATTGCGAGGTGCTTGGGATTGATCGAGATCGCGATGCTGTAGCGTTGCGCGACACCGTGAACGCGAGAATATTCATGGTGACACTGTACGCTATGGATATTAACTACACCTTCGTCTCCCGCGCCGCCGACAATCCAATCGAGGAACGGTTCAGGCTGGGCGATACGCTGAGGTTCCCCGACGGACACACTGCGAAAATCGCGCCTGCTGAGCTAGAAAAACCAAATACAGAGCCGGAGGCAGTAACCCTTCTGCGAACCGAACTCGCCAAGAGAAACGCTGATATAGCCATCGACAGACTCAAACGCACGGGACTGGCACGGTAAAATCTATGTCTATTAGACGCGGCAGACCAGTCACCAAATGCGCTTGAGGCCCATTTACAACGTGCCGGAATGCCTAATCGGCTGCGCTACGTTTTGTTGTGCTGATTGCAGCGAACGTGTGCACCGAAGCAGTAGAGGCGGCGTCACGAGGCACACGGAGGGCAACACGGCGATGGTGAGTGGTGAGTTAGACTGACCACCACCGCGGGTTTGTGAAAGCAAAGGAGAATGAAAATGGATAGTTGGCATTCGTATCCGAGTATTTTTAATCTAGGGCACAAGGCGCTTGAACCAATTGTGCAGACAGAATTGTTGGTCGAAGAAAAAATCGACGGCAGTCAGTTCTCTTTCGGTAGATTTAATGGTGAACTGAAAGTTCGGTCTAAGGGCAAAGAAATGTTCGCTGATGCACCAGAAACAATGTTCCAGCAAGCTGTCGATGCAGTAGCACAGCTAGATTTGCGGGATGGATGGACTTATCGCGGCGAGTATTTGAGCAAGCCAAAACACAATTCGCTATGTTATTCGCGCGTCCCCGAAAAACACGTGATATTGTTCGACGTGAATATAGATCATGAATCCTATTTGGCTTACCAAGAGAAGTCGCATGAAGCGTGCAGATTGGGGCTTGAGTGCGTTCCAAAACTTTACGAGGGAATTGTTACGGGAGATATTCTGAATGCTTGTTTAGAACTCGACTCTGTTTTAGGCAATACCAAAATAGAGGGTGTTGTTCTCAAGCAATACGATGTGTTTGGCCGCGACAAAAAAGTGCTTATGGGAAAGTATGTATCGGAAGCATTCAAGGAGCGACACACAAAAGAATGGAAAGGTGCAAATCCCAACAGCAGCGATGTGATTGACGAGCTATCAAAAAGACTCGCCACAGAAGCACGCTGGGAGAAGTCAATCCAGCATCTACGCGATTCAGGGGAAATTGACGGAGATGTCCGCGACATAGGAAAACTGCTCAAAGCAATTGGGTTGGATGTCCACAAAGAAGAATCCGAGTGGATAAAAGAACAGTTGTTCAAATGGGCTTGGCCGAAGATTCAGCGCGGATTAACTCGCGGATTTCCCGACTACTACAAGAAGAAGATTGCTTCAGATCAGTTGCAGTAATTCTGGCACTTGCTTTATCTGGCGAAATGTAGTAAACTGTAAGAGCTTAGACAGGAGAACAGGGATGTCGCTTATTTTTGTCTCAAAACTGAATACATGCGGTCTGAATGGTAGAGTTTCTACCTCACGGACTGATAACGCGACCTCTGATGCGCACTCCTGTCTAAGCAACTGCGAGTCCCACGTATCGGAGGTCGCGTTATTTGTCATGCCAGGGGCGTATTTTTTTACCGCCGAGCCTGGTATTTTTAACAGGGTGGTGGGCTGATGGATTGGTTTAGATTCTACAGTGATGCTCTTCATAGCAAAAAGTTAACGCGTGCGGCAATGGAGTTGAATATCCCCTACTGTTATGCTCTCGGCTATTGGTCGGCGGTATTATGCCTTGGAAACGAAAGCCCGATCCGTGGCTACCTCATGCTCACTGAAAAGCAATCACTTGATATAGTTGACATTGCTGGTGCATTTAGGGCCGATGAAGCGACAACCCAAGCGGTCTTAGATGTCTTCACTTCAAAAGAATTACTCGAAAAAGTCCGAAAAAAGATACATATTGTTGGCTGGAATGATCGTCAAAAGGAATCTGATTCAAGCACCAATCGAGTAAGGAAACACCGTGATTTGCGCTCAAAATGTAACGTTACCGAAACGTTGCAGAAACGTGACGGTAACGCACCAGAAGCAGAGCAGATAAGAGCAGAAACAGAAGCAGAAGCAGAGCAGAGCAATAGTGTAGATTGGCTCGCTCGCTCGCAGTCGCTCTATTGTGACTTCGTCCAAAACGGGAACCTGCACTTAAGCCACAAGAACCGAGATCACTTCAAGGCGATATACGCAGAGTTGCCAGGAAAGTATTGCGCAACTACAGGCACTATCTACAACGTGATTCACGACTTCTTCAAGGGCTATTTGCCTCAAGGTCGAGAACCGACCGGCAGTATTACGCCATACGCTCAGTGGCAGATGGAAAATCCAGGCGAGAAGTTGGGCGTGGCGTTGTTGCGAATCAAGATCGAGGATGCGTTGAAATATAAACAGCTTTGGAGTCAGAAAATCAGGGCGGGAAAGAGAGCGGCGGCATGAAACGCGAATGCAGACTATGCGGGCAGATGATCGAGGCTGATGCTATGGGCGGGCATACAACCCACTGCAAGCGGCGCAGGCGGGACGCAGAACGCGCTTTGCTCGTCGGGATGGTTGAGATTGCGCGGGAAGTCGTTGGTTATCGTTACAGCAGCACAGAGCCAACTGAAATAGCGTATATGCGTATGATGCTCGACAAATATGACAACTGGCTCAATGAGGTATCGGCATGAAGCCCTACTACGAACGCGAGGGGATAGTCATATACCACGCTGATTGCATGGACGTTATGCGCGAGATGGAAGCAGGAAGTGTTGACGCCGTGATTACAGACCCGCCTTATGGAATAGGCAGTTGGTCTTCTACTGGTGGTAACAGTTGCACGTTTGAACAATGCGATGCAGCAAACAAATGGGACATACTGCCTACGCCCGAGGTGTTAAACAAAATTGCGTCATTTGCACCTATAACGATAATGTGGGGGGGCAATTATCTCATGGGCGCATTGGGTAGTTGTCGAGCACCTCTTGTATGGGACAAGGGCATCAGAGGTATGCATTTCGCAGACGGCGAAATGGCGTGGACAAACTTCTCTTGGGGGACGATGCGTATATTCAATTTCCCTATTAGCAGAGGCGACACAAAAGGTCACAAAGTGCATCCTACACAAAAACCGATAAGTGTGATGTCATGGAGTATATTGCAAACGAAAATCGCAGTGGGAGCCACAATCCTCGACCCATTCTTCGGCTCTGGCACAACGGGCGTAGCGTGCGTGCAGACAGGTCGCAAGTGCATAGGTGTTGAGATAGAAGAAAAGTACTGCGAGATCGCGGCAAAGCGTATTGACCAAGCACTGATGCAACCGGCACTCGCTGGGCTGGAGGTGGCATGATGGACTTCGAGCGCACATTCTGCTGTAAGTGTATGCACAGAAGCGGTGTTGACTGCCTGAAGTTCCATATGACCATTTACCGAGCGTGGAGGCATATCAACGGATGTAAGATTATGGGCGGGAGGTTAAGCAGATGAATCGCCTAGCCTCTGACACAAGCAAAATCCCGCCGCAGCAACTCGACGCTGAACAGTCAGTGCTCGGAAGTATGATGATCGAGTACTCAGCCGTGCCGGTGGCTATGCGGATATTATGTGCAGAGGATTTTTACCGTCCGTCACATCAATCGGTGTTCCGCGCCATAGTTGAGTTATACGAGCGCGAAGAACCAGCTGACTTGATGACCCTACAAGACGAGTTGAGACAGCAGGATTGTCTGCTGGATATTGGCGGTGTTGAGTATCTCATGGCTCTGGTGGATTCAGTTCCCACGGCGGCGAACATTGAGCACTACTCCAACATTGTCAAGAAGTATAGTCTGCTTCGCGCTCAGTGGTTGCTCACTTACGAATACAAGCAGAGACTTGACGCGCCTGGAGCCGACCCCAAGGAAGTTATCGCTTGGCTGACCGACCAGATAACGTCACTGAGCGCAACCGGGCATAACGGACTTGCTCACATCTCAACAATGGTGGCTGAATACTGGCAGTTGCTTGAGAAGCGAAAAGATATTCTCGACGCGCACGGTTGGAGTTGGGGAATACCAAGCCTCAATCAGGCGTTTGGTAAGTGCTACGGTGCGCAAATGGTCACGATGAAAGGCAAACGTGGAAGTGGCAAAACACATCTCGCGGTGCATTCGATTATGGCATGCAGCAAGGCAAACAAGGCGGCAGTATTTTTCTCGATGGAGATGTCCTGGGCGCAAGTGATGGACAGGTTTGTTGCGTATCAAAGCGGTCTGGATAGTCTAGAACTCAGACGTCCACCGCGAGACGAATCGACGCTCTGGGAACAAGCTGCAGGCGGAATAGCAAAACTCTCGGATATGCCGATCTATGTTGACGACAAGGCCGAACTCACAGTGCGGCAAATGCATGCTAAATGCAAAGCGTTGCAGGCGACTAATGTAGAACTCGGATTGGTGGTCATAGACTACGCAGAGTTGATAGGCTCCAAAGCCCTTTCTAGTCGTGAGCAAGAGTTATCACGGATTGCATCGGGTTTGCGAGATATGAGTAAGGCTCTCGGCTGCACGGTGCTCTTGCTTTCGCAGATGAATAACGACGGGGGCGAACGCTGGAGTCAGAGCATAGGCAATGTGTCCGATCTCATTCTAGTAGTCAAAAAAGATGACAACTCGCTTTTCATCGAAAAGAACCGCTTCGGGCCAGAGCCGACAATACCGCTGGGGATGGACAAGAAAACGTCCCGCGTTTGGGAATTAGACACGCGTTTTGAGGGGGGCAGTGAGGAATCATGCACATTCGAGAATCAGCCGGACATGACCGAAGTCGAGGAAGCGATAAACAACGGATGGTTCAACCCAATGACTTCCAACTAACCAGCGAAACCGTCCGCAAATATCGGATGTTTGACGACTATCTGAAAGCGCGATACGGCAGGCTCGACTTGCCGATTGCGGAACTCGTGAGGAGAAGATGGAAATGAAAGGTGTTCACACGACATTTATGGATATTGACGGACACAAGCGGGATCGATACACCTCGATTCGCGCGTCAGTGATATTACCCAAAGAGCTACGCCTATTACGCAAATGGATCGAGCAACGCGAGGCCGAATTAGTCGCGGCTGGGTTTCTGAAAGACGAGGTGACAGAATGAGACGCTACAAAAAAGGCGAGAGAATCGAAACGGCAGAGTTAGGAAAAGGGACTGTAGTTAAAGTTACCGATGATAAAGTGCTATTTCGATGGTATTTGGTTCAATGGGATAAAACACCACAGGTGTTATACAACTGCGGGCATAATCCCACGGTTTGGTCGCCCGACATATTCAAAGACATAAGCCGACCCGAAAAACCAAGAAAACAGTGCATAGACTTGGGCGGCGATAGCGAAGGCATCACGATACAGTATACGAAGTCGCGCCGGATGCTAAATATCCACGGGCACTACGATCATTACGTTGGTATCGAGGGTGCGGAAATACCGCTGGGTGAGTTCCTAACTCGGCTGGGTGTGACGCTGAAAGATTGCGAGAAAGCACTGAGTGCGAAAGACGAGGTGACGAGATGAAGCTATCTGAAGCAATCGAATACTGCGAATCACAAGAGTGGTGTCGCAAGCACAATTACTTCCGCGCCGAGAACTGCCGGAAATACAAAAAACCTATCACCGAGGCTGCCGATTTGTGCAAAGCTGATGTTAAGAAGCAGGAGGCCACCAATGCCAACACGTAGGAATAAACAGAAACGGCCTCTGCTATCGGATTCTAGCGTTTTGGATGTAGAAACGACTACAGAGAGGTTGGTCGTAAGAAACGGCTCAGAATTGAAAAATCGGGATGTGCATGTTTCGCAAGCGGACTTCTTGAGAATGCAGAGGGGCGGCGAGTTCAAGCCGGTGCTCAAAGACGACACTGAGCAATGTTACCAGATAACTGTCAATGGCATATTCAAAGACAATGGTTGGGAACTGTTTCATGACAACAGACCGAAGCACAATCTGCCGGGATTCCCGGATGTAGCGGCATATCGCTTCGATGCCGGTAAACCACGGGTGATTTTTGCCGAACTCAAGACCAAGCGGTATGGATTATCGCCGGAACAATACTTCTGGCTACTCGCATTATCCGCAATGCGGGATATTGAGGCATATGTGTGGTATGCCGAGCGGCAAGAGGACTGGGAAGAAATCAGGAGAGTAACGGCGATGGAGGGGGCATAGGGATATGCGACTGTGGATAGTTACGACATTTATATTTTTGCTTGGGTTTGCTATGGGTTTAGTGGCAATGCTGTCCTTTGTCCCAAATAAGCCGCTGCCCGTGCAACGCTACGAGCTAAAGGATTCAGCAAACCACGTGATTTACAGCTACGAAGCGCACAGTAACCGGGTGCTCACGCAGTCGCCGGATTTAAAGTTGATACCGTGGAGAGAGGTGAAGAAATGAAAGCATTCGTGCTACAACTCGAAGCAAATCATACACTCACAGTCTATTCGGGATATCCGATGAATGAGGTTGTCATCCGCGACAGTGACGGCGGACCCGAGGCGAGATTTGGACTTAATAAAGAGCAGTCGGGGCAGCTCGTGAACGTGCTGCTGTGGGAGCCAGTAGAGGTGACGCGGTGAGCATAATTAAGGCCATTGTTGGCGTGAAGTGCGATATGTGCAGCCTCAGAATGACTGTAAGCGATGACGTTCGCGACAATCGCGATGCTCGTGCAGACATAAAAAGTTCTGGGTGGGTAACAAAGCGCTGCGGTGGGCGGTTGGTTGAGTTGTGCCCCAAATGCCAGGTTAAGCCGGAGGTGATCAAATGACAAAAGCGGAGTTTGTGCAAGAGTTCGAGGAGAGAACGGGGTTAGAGATGTTGTCCGCAGGATGGTGGTGGCCACTTGTGTATTTTGATTATTCATGTGGTTCTGTCGAATTTAGGCATACAACCAAGTCTCTCTACTCTCGTGCTCACCTGGAAGCGGCGATCAAGGCGGTGAAAGGAGAGAAAAATTGAATGCAGAGCAGTATCTCGATTGGATGGAATTTTCTTGTAGTATGGCGCGACATTATCCGCATGCCACTGATGCACGGCGCAGGCGTTTGGCCAAAGAGGTGGATTACTGGTTTGAGGAACTAAGTGATCAAGAATATTGGCGGCATATGATTGATTGGGATAACAGCGAAGAAATGCCTGAAATGGACCACTATGGGCGCACGCAACGTTACGACTATTGCTGTGACTTGTTTACAGAATCATTTGATGATCATGATTATCATCACAACAACCCCGACCGCGAGTATAAGTTTCATACTCAACTCGCATGTTGCATTCGCGCCGGGATTGATCTTGCGGGCAAACCAGCAGCCGGAGTGCTTGGATTCACAATTGGTGATCTCAAACATATATTTGGCGGCGTAATACCACAATGGGTTTGCGACATTAGCGAAGCTGATCTTAATCGAGCCGAAGACAAAGATGGGATATGGCTATGAGCACTGAGCAAACGTGTGAGAATTGCGGATGGTGGCGTAGAACAATGCGGCGAGGCTGCTGGACATAGATCGGAAGACACTTAGAGCGAAACTTAGAATTCTGGAAAGGATGGAAGATAAATGACATACAACAAAGATGGCACAGTAAACGCGATTGATATTGATGCACTGCGCGCCAAAGCGCAGGAGATCGTTGATGGGCTGAAGCTTATTGAGAAACCGGCACAAGTTGACACCGGACTAGACAAGGATAAACCTGAACTGTGGACGTGGTGGAGGGGACATGGTGACGAAATAGGAATCGTTGCTGATCACAAAGAGAAGAGGGATGAAGTTTGGTGTTTCCAATATGGCAAAGTATTTACCTTGGCGTGGCGTGACGGAGATAGACCATTTTGGTTCGGCACAGACATGAAGCTCATCGGTCGCTCTTCTCCCGGCTGCGATCTAGAGGATAAACCGCTCGTGGGCGGGGTGTGGAATATATGCAATCTTAATCCCGGCGAGCGCATCATAACCGGTTTTCACGTAGCCGACTGCGGCTCAGAATGTGTTGATGATAATACAGGTGGTAGTCATTTTGTATGGCGTTTTATCCGCGATAGCACATTCACATTCCTCCGCATGTCGCAACTCGATCCCAAGTCAGATTCGGTCAAACCGCTGTCGGAGACTATACAGGTGGGGGATGTGTTTAAGTGGAATCGCTTGTCGAGTTCGCCTGAAATTGTAGTGGACTGGATTGGAACCGAATGGGTTACCACTCACTGCGTTCACGGGGGAGAACCATCGAGATGGCGTAGAGCAGATTTAAGTCACGCCACCCTCGTCTCCCGCTACGCCGACCGGCCAATCGAGGAGAGGCTTGTGGTTGGTAAAACTACACTAAGCACCACAACTGGTATAGTAACTCATCGTAATTCAGTAGCCACTGGGATTAAATGTGATCCCGGTGGGTGGTGCGTTCGGTTGGGCTGTCATTGGATTCCACTTTCCGGCTG
>Ga0172381_10005321_pt1 | contig 13098 bp, 19 predicted proteins | sample Leawel6488metaG_FD_119754 | JGI IMG/M metagenome (GOLD analysis project Ga0172381, IMG submission 119754) | Leachate microbial communities from a municipal landfill in Southern Ontario, Canada - Leachate well 64-88 metaG | ecosystem: Engineered > Solid waste > Landfill > Unclassified | place... | reverse complement strand
CGAACGAATTTCCTTCACACCAATTTGGGTTGCCTTCGCCTAAAAGATCTTTCGCTCGGCATGGTTTTGAACAATAAATACCGAAGCCCTTGTTTACTTTGTGGGGATTTAAATAAAAAGTTTTTCCGCATGTTTTACAAATCAATTCTATTTTCTTGTGAGCATCCTTATAGCATTGTTTAGAACAAAATTTAACTTTTACTTCTTTTTCTCGCGCTGGCACTATATAAAACGTTACCCCACAATGCTCACAGATTTTTTCTATCTTTTTAGATTTTTTATATAATATTATACAATCTTTCGAACAGCACTCGATTCTTTTAGGTTTTAAGGAAGGAATCATAAAGAATTCTTTTTCACAAACCAAACACTTACAATTATTCTTGATGTGCGGAATCTTCTTCCCTCGGCGGAACCCGTGCGCGCAATTATTAGAACAAAATTTTTTCCCATTTTTCAATTGTGATGGACTTACATAGAACTCTTTCCCGCACATTTTACAAATTACTTCAACCTTTTTGTGAGCGTCTTCGAGACACTTTTTAGAACAGAAATGTTCTTTACTGTCTTTAATGGCCGCCGGAGTTCTATAAAATTCTTTTCCACAAAATAAACACGAACAATTATTGGTATGTTGTATCGGTTCGTGGGTTTCTCGCGTGTATTTCCCTCGACACTCTAAGCTGCAAAATTTTCTAACACCCTTTTGGGACGGCTTAATTCGAAATTCTTTCCCGCACCGTAAACACCCAAGATATATTAATTCTCGGTTTTCTTCCTCATATCGCGACCTACACCCTGAACTGCAAAATTTTTTACTATCTTTCTTGGATGACATAACATAAAATTCTTTTTGGCACTGTAAACATTTGATATAAATTCCTTTTAATTTCGTCAACTAAATCATCTCAAAAAAATTAAATATTTATTTTCTTGTCATACTCGGAAGTTATGAAATGTCTCAGATATGCCGCAGTACTCATTCCCTCTTTTCCCGCAAGAATTTCGAGTTTGTTTCTGATAATTCCCGTCAATCTAAACGTAAAAGATTCTTCCTGTAATTTAGTATTCATAGAGTAGTCCTCATAATATATTCTCAATGTAATACTTCAAAAGTATATAAAGTTGTCGGTTAGAAAACTAAATAAAAAAAAGAGAAAGTCTAGAGAAAACGGTTGTCTAAAGGATAAGATTTGCGTTCAGTCGCTACGTCCTCAAGCGTATAATCCTTAAACACCTGAGCTCGCTGGTCCATGCTCGGGGCGAGATATACCGAATTAGACTTTGTTTTGATATATATTGCGCTTCTTGCGGCGGAGGTTTTACTGGTATATTCCTTGAAAGTTATTTTTAAAAGACGACAAAAGGCTCCAGTAAAAGGGTCCATACCAATGTCTTTCTTAAGCGAACGATCGTATACTTTCCACGAACTATAGTATTTATCATTACTATTTCCGCCTATAGATAAAAATTCTGAGGCGTTTATACACACTAATAAGGCTTGAGCTTGGTTTATTTGACTTAGCGTTAAGAAATCGTGGTCGAACGTTTCAAGTACAACTGCGGCATTGGCGACTAGATCGGTATATAGAGAAGGATTTATTGCATCCAGCGAAGTCCTCAATCCTGTCCAATACGCCGAAATATAGCTATCGATTGAAGATACAACAACTGGAGTTACTGGAATAGTTATTGAAGTCATGTTACTGTCACCGTAGTTGGGTTGGTCCCAGTATAATCACTATGAAGGACCCATATATAATAAGTTCCCGCGTTTACATCAAAATGCGCTAGACCCGCTCCGTCTGTCGTAGTTTTTCTTACAAATCCCGTTTTTGCAGAAGATGTGTAAACTTCAACCATTATTCCCTCGATTGGTTCTCCCGAAGAAGTAACCGTAATGTCAAGAGAGGAAGATCCGACTCCAGTTCCCCAGGTTCCTGATCCATGAGTACTTGATAATTGAGTGTCGATTTGTAACGCGGTTGGTGGCGAAGTGCTGAGGGATCTTGTCGCATATTCCCAAACATTCTGAGCGGATAGGGCCGATGTCAGAGCATAACCGGATTTGTCATCATTCTGACCAACCGTGATCTTACCCAATGCAGATATGATGAGGCTGGCAAAATTGGCTGGGAATGCCTGAGCCAACGCGAAGTTTGACTTGTCGGTCAAGGCCCTTGTGCCATACTCCCAAATATTTTGAGCGGTTGGTGGCGTCACTGATAACGAGAAGCCCGTCTTGGTGGCTACCTCCATCGCAGAGCCAACGACCGCCAAGCCTCCAGATCCGCCCGCCTGGGCCGCTGGCAGGATGCCCGTAGTATCTAGGCGGTTGGTGAAATCAAGACCCGCCTCGCCTGAGCTGGCCACATCAAGCGTTCTGCCTTGGACGGTTGGCCTCAGAGCTGACCTATTCTCAATAGAGAAAGATCCGACTATGTAGCCCACCACGGAAATGCTATCCACCGTTCCGGCTGAGAGCTTGGCCACGAAATCGTGCCCCGATGCGTAAAAAGCGGCATCTGCGGAAGTATCGATCTTCACCACATGAGAGCCAGCCACTCCGTCTAAATCAACTGTTAATGTGACTCCTGATGTGGATTTTGTAGTAGTATTATCCTTGTAAACGGTGACTGTGGGCGTTCCTGCTAGCGTCGTGGGCGTGCCGTCGCCTTTGTGTGTCGGGAACGGCAGCGGCACGAGCACATGGCCAAACGAAAAGTCTCCTGCGTATCCTGTCATCCTACCAATCCCCCGCCGATTAAAACGCTATTCCCCACGAGACCGTCACCAATCAGGCCCACGGATGCACCGCCAACGGTGCCCCATCCAGCGATTGCAAATTCCCGAGTCCTAACGAGCCAGTCCGTCCCCGCTGGATTCGGAAAAGAATTAGCGTGAGGCCATGCCTTGGCGCGCGAGATCCCGCCCGGATCGTTCCCGAATACAGATCCGCCTGATGCGACATACGCGCTGTCCACCGCGAGCCAGTAGATTGTGCCGGATATTATATTTATATTTGAAATGTCGATAGTATTCCAACCGGTGATAGTGGCAACCAGCCCCGATGATGCCAATAGTACCCCCAACTCTCCCGCGTTGTCGGTGTAGATACCCACCCGATTTTGTGGGATGATATCCGGGCACTTCAGTCGGATTGATTCCAGTGTCCCTGACGCCACCGCAACATGTTTCTGTGCGTAGATGGCATCCCAGGTATATCTACCTAGGTATGTTTTCTCGTCGTTGCCTAATAGCTTTGAATCTGGCATATATTCACCGTAGTATTATTATATGTGATATTCGATGAAATATTTTTTGTGGTATTTATTGCCTCAATCCATGCCGATATGGTTACAGTGGCGCTGTCTTCCGCCAATCCGCCCATAATCAGCATCAGCAAAAGGAAGAGAATGGTCTTCATGGAATGGGAATCCTCGCCCAGCGGTCGAGTACGTCATCATCTTCCAGTATGGGATTTAAGTCGGTCCGGTGATAGCGATTATCATACATTCTATTGTTACTCCATTTTATTATTAAAATAGATCAGAAGAATTTAAACTTTCATGAAAGGACAGCCTCTTTTTGGAAGCGAATTCCGATTTTTATCTATGAAAGTCAATGTTTCTAATCTATTCGGGTTTGTTTTATCCAACAAATATTGCTAAATAAATCTTCTTACTCTGCGGTCTCTTATTAACAGGCTGAGAAACCACATCTATAAGCAGATATTTGCCGTAAATATCTTTTACTTTCCGACTCAGTTCTTCCAAGCCTACAGCATCAATAAGAAGCACCTTCTCGCCGAGATTCTTGGACTTTTCCATGAAAAACAAGTAAGTCTGTCTTCCAAAAGTATGAAGGTCTGCGGCCTCGTGAAGCACCTTTACGGGGATGTCACCCGCAGGAATCTTTTCGAGTTCCTTTTGAATCTGAGTAACGAGTCCATCAAGACGCAGGATGTAGTTTCCTGTTGAAGTGTCGGCCTTGGATACTTGGATGTCTTGCTTGAGGGGTGTTTTGGTCTCGGGGATAGAATCGACAACTGGTTCATCTTTCTTTTTCTTTTCGTACATAAAAATAGTGTCCTCCAAAAAAGTCATAGGAAGACTAGGTGTGGTTTAAATCACACCAGTCTTGTAAAGGATACCCTTTGGTCTAGCTACGTGAGTTACAGAGTCGACCCAAGAGTACACATTGTGTTCGAATCCATCAACGGAATCGAAGGTATTCACGTTTAGGGGAATATTGGCGGCTCCGAGACCTTGATTAGCGCTGTCCGCAATGGGCTGGACATTGTAATCTGGATCGTGATAAGAGAAGGTCTCATAACATGGCATGTTCATGAAGGTGCCTATTCCAAGGATGTTAGACTCGGTAACGCCTTCGTTTACACCAATAACGGTACATCCTATATTCTTGATATAGGTTATCATCTCGTAAAACTGTCGCTGAGAAGCTACTTTCTCCCTAACGTAGTCCATATCGGTATCTGACGTTTCCAGGTGGTCGAATAGCTCGTAGTAGTTGGTCGCATTTACAACCACTGTATCAAGTTTAAATCCGCGATTTGCACGAATATCTTGAGCGATTGCTCTAATATCCCCGAGGGGATCGGCTGCGCCGGACCATTCTCCACCAGCTTTTGCGGTTATGTTGGTGGTATCTGCACCATTACCAGCAATAAGTTGAGCGAAGATATCAGAATTTATCTGATCGCTAATTACCCAAGCCATTTGAGAATAAACATCTCTCACGTCAGACTCGAAAGTGGGATTGTTAAGATCTGCATTCTTAAAAGCAGTACCAGCCTTTCTGATATCGGTATTGATGGGGACCTGCTCACCGAGACTAATCGAAACATTATTCCACGCAGTCTCGCGAGTTCCACCAAGGGAGGGTTCAATCTTCTTGGGATCTGTATCCGCAGTATAATTCTTTCTTTTTGCGATAATTGCCTGAGTGCTTATCTCCTTAAAAGGATATTAGAAAAGCATAGGCATATTAGGAACCATGAATTCGCGGATCAAATCGCTGATAGTTTCACGATTCTGATAAATATCGGTATTTGGTTTACTTGCCATTGTTAATTCACCTCAAATATAATTTTAAGTTTCAGCCTCGGGGCAACCGTAGAACAGTGCGCCGACATACTGACCACTTGCATCTTCAGCAGAATGCATAGCGATTACGGGGGAAGTTCCTGCGGCCTGATACTTGAATAGGGCAGAACTCTTGTCATAGACAAGATGAGTACCAACGTCAATATTGGTCGTAGCATCAACCGGAACAGGATAGTAGGCCATTCCAAAGAGGGTGCACTGTCCGTGTCTGAGATATCTGCCAGCAACTCTTTCTGCTACAGAATCGGCGGCTGCGGAAGTCGGAGGAATACACACAGGTCCAAGTAGATCGTTTCCAAGAACTCCGACAATGGGGGACGTTCCAGAAGTTATAGAACTGGAAAGCACAAGAATGGGCTTTCCATATAACTTTGCATAAGTATACTCTGCGTTCTGAGCAGCAGGAGAAACAAAGTCTGGAGCCTGCGGATTATCCGCATAAGTCACTTGAGACGCCCAAGTATAGAGAGGTCTATCAAGCATTACGCCGCCAATGGAGTGAGTTTTAGCGGAAGAAACCGTTATATCAGACTCCTCAAACCAACAGTCTAAAATAATTGGTCCATTGACAGCAGTTTGAGCCTGATTGGTAACGGTTTTGAGTGCCATACAGTCGTACAGGGTAGCCATTTATAAATCACCTTGAAATTTAATCATCTTATAACCGGTCCCCCGGTTGCTTTGAGAAATCCGTCGCGCTTTTCTTTTCGGGCCTGCATTTTTCTCGCTTCCTCTGTGACCTCGGACTCCGCGGCGGAACCCTGGAGTTTGACATTTTTTGAAGCTGCAAATTTCACAGCATCAGAAGAATATTTTTGGGTAAATGCGATCGGATCGTTTGTATATTCCGAAAATGCCGCAGCAATATCTTTGGTAATCGCAGGGGGATACACATCAAGCAGCATTTTTCTCGTCTGATCGTCCTTATAAGAACGAAGATCTGCGTTCTCCTTAAGAATCGTATCAATCTTCTCTTCGAGAGACGAGACTCTGCCAGCAGACTCCTTGACCCGATTAAATTCATCCACACTTGAGATTCCAAGCGTATTCTTTACAAGCCCCCAATCAAGCGTGGGCTCAATAATAGGAGCCGCTATGGGAACTTCAGCCTTTACTCCGGGAACTTCCAATATTGGGACATCCGGGGGCGCGGCTTTAATCTTGGCTTCGGCCTCAACTTTTACCTCGGGAATATCGGCCTTAATCTCGGCGGAACCCGCCTCAATCTTAGCATCTACCTTTTCTTCGGCAACAATTTCAGCCTTCAGCTCTTTCTTAGGCATTTCTAAATCACCTTTAATAGAATCATTTTCAATAATTATAATTTTTTTCTCAGATAAAACCTCGTTATCTTCATCGACGATTTTCGCTGAGAAAGTTTGAGTATCTTTATCGAAAGATGCCTCAAGTTTTTCTTTCGAAGCTTTTAATCCTTCTGGAATTTCCATATCAATACTTCTCATTTTAGATCTAATTTTAGAGAACAGTCCAGTCTCACCTTGCTGCGCGGCTCTTTTGTATGCCGCCATCAAACCTTCTACATCTGGTTCGGGGCCACCTTCACTCGTCATGTGGGCAAATGGATAATGCCAATCTCCTCGATTAGATCCGTCGCCAGTCTTTTTTAAGAAAATCTTTTTAGCTTTAGACTGGTTAATTTTTCCATCAGTCTCGATATAAGACCAAAAAGCGTCATAGTTGGGAGACCAAGCGGCTTTAATGGAATTAGATTCTAAGTCCTCATCGTCTTGAAGAATTTCTACTTTACAGTGATCTCTATCGCATGCTCCACCTTGGGGACTTCTCTCATTCGACAAAAGAGAAATAGAGTAAATGTCAATAGATTCGGGATGCTCCATATCGGGACCAGTAATCGAACCCTCTACTGACAAACCAGAATAGGAATCTTCACCAGAGGCCACGATTTTCGCCCATTTCGGGCAAAGTATCTGGGCAAAGGCTAAAAATCCCCCATCATAGATAACTTTTGAAAAAATTCCAACACGACTATTTATCGGATCGGCGTGATCGATATTCAACAATCCACCCCTGCTTCTAGAAATCGCACCCTTAATTAAATCCTCAGTCGCCTCGAACTGCGCGGCTACGTTACCCGCTTCATCCCTGAGAGGAAGCATCGTTCCGGGGGTAATTGCTAAAATTTTAATATTTAATGGCCCTTCGGTAGAATTTTCTACTAAAATACTAGATTTATCGAGGGCAGCTTTGAACAACATCAATATTAAGGTTGTCCAAGCGATAGATAAGTTATATTTTAAAAAAACGAATTAAATAAAATTATGTGAGAATGGGTAATAAAATATATTCTCATTCAAATGAATAGATTGATTACATAACCAGTAATTAGACAACAAATTAAACCAATACCATCGATTACCACCCGTATGCCCGTGGCAAGATGAACATAAGGCAACTAAATTCCATTTTGTTCCGCATCCTTGACCTTTGTTATAGTCGCAATGGTGGACATCTAATCTTTGTCCATTTTCATCCTCAGTTTACCCACAGATAAAACATACCCTACCAAATTTTATTCTGATTTCTTCCCTTCTCGCTCTGTTAAACTTAGAACAATATGGCAGAAAAGAAACACCTCCCAGCCGCGCTAGGAGGGATCTGCTTTGTTTTTCTCTCGTTTCTTTGGAACTTTTCTTGCCTACATTCCACTTATTCCCTTTCGCCGCTGCCCCTATTTTTAGCTTAGACTCTTTTGTGTGTTTATATCCAAGACTGTTCTGTTTTCCTCTATTCGCTATACTTATTTTGATTTTTGTGTCTTCCGGCATAGGTTTTCCTTTCTTGGCCTCACTAATCGTTCTACTTTTAATATTAAATTCTTTCATACATCTCGAAATAGTACTTGTACTTACACCACATTCTTTTGCAATTACAATCGTGGACTTTATAGAATACTCATTTCGCAACCATTCCTCATTTTTAAATGTATCCAAGCCGATAGACTTTTTAAGTGGAATATTTATTGTTTTAGAAACTTTTAAAATATATTTATAAATACAAGATTCAGAAACTCCACATTCTTCCGCTATACTAGAAATCGGTTTATTTAAAACCCAATATTGTTCATATAGCCATTCCTTATTTCTATAAGTCATATCAGGATCTAAAACGGGATTACTTTTCATATGGATCAGAAGTATATTATTTTAATGATATTTAAATCTTTCCATTAAAACAATATATTAGAAAAGGAGAAATACTTGACGGTGATCCGCATGAAAAGATTACTTAAAATTCATACCCGTCAAGCACATTGTTTATAGGTCTAATACTAATTAAGGTTATCTAAGGCGTTCCGGGAATTCCATCCGGCCACGTTTCTCTATCCCAATGTCTTTCGTAACTAGACAGACTGCAATTGAGCATCTCAATTACGGCAATGTCTTTAACATTTATTAGGCTGGTTGTGTTGTTTGAAATTATAATCTGGAATTCCCCATAACTTTGGAGAAATCCGTCGTGTATTGTTCCAACCTTCGTTACAATTTTTAGATGCTTATGCATCGAGTCTTCAAGAATATCCTTGAGCGCGTTCGTGTATTTCATTTCCAATCACCTTTTTTTGATCCCTTACGGAGATCAATCGTTTTTAACAATTATGACTATTTATCTAATACTATTTAGCCTTTTCTATTCATCTCGCGAATTAAATCAAATCTTGCCTAAGTTACATATCTATATCCTAATTCCAAGAAATCCCCGCGCATTCGAATTTTAAATGATGTATAGATAAAAACATTGATGTATGTTTTAAGACACTGATTGAGCAAAAGCTATTGCCATCCTTCTACAATCTTCTTTGGTTTTGGCAACAAATCCAATGGGTAATCCATATTTAGCATCGGGACTATCGCTCGGGGAGACCCCTTCGGGCGCAGCGGTTGAGTCTCCCTCTTTAACTACATCTCCAATTTTAAAACCATAAATCGCGCGGTGAGACCATCCGAAATATTTCTGAGATTCTTCTGCCCAACCAATCGAGCAGATGGAATGAGATGGGTCGGATTTTTCTGGAGCAATTCCCCATTTTTCAACTAACGCTTTGGCCATCCGAGGATCTCCAATAAAATCTCCAGAAGGAGTATAGGCCATCTCCATAGTTATTGTTCCTTCGCCTCCAAAATCCGCATTAGAGTATTCTTCATTCCTAATTTCATAACCATCTTTCTGAGTTACACTTAAAATATTAATTGGGGAAATCATTTCGGACTCCATTAAAAAAAAATGTTTTCTACTCAGTCTTATCTAACGACTTTCCGCAGCACGCGCAGCCCACGGTTGGAAGGACCCAATCACAATCTTCAAGTTCCATTAGGGTTTCGAAAATATCGGTGGTGCGGAGAGTCCCCATAATAAGATAGCTGTCCTCTTCTGGATCATCAGCATGAAAACTCTCTGCAAAGTCAAATTCTGCACCAACATTATTAAGTTCGTCCAAAGCGTCAGAAGGCATTGTTAGAAAATTCTCATCGTCAATAATCAAGCGAAGTTCATAGCAACAACTCTCACAGTTAATCGTATCTAGCATTTTAAACATACGAGTAAAATAGATTTCATACTATAAATAGTTATCGAATGGTACCATCCTCGTTAATATGTGGAAGAATTTTCTTTTGAGACTTCTTTTGTGAGAATTTGGGAGGATCGTTGTGAATATTCGAGAATCCGTTTTCTTTGTTGTTTTCTAAATCTTCTTTCGGTAGATATCTATAATCCACCCCAAATTCTATTAAAATCTTTTCATATTTTGCTCGCGCATTTCGATTCAACAATCCTAGATGAATTTTACGATGGCAACTCGGGCAACAACTTATAGTTTTCTTAAGTTCCTCTTTTAGTTTAGAGACCGAAACCCCAGCTTTCACCCCACTATAAATTGAAAATTCTTTATCTTTAATGTGGTGAAAATCAATAACATCTGCCTCGTCACAAAGAACACAAAAGGAGTTTTCTTTAATTTCTTTGTAAAAATCTTTAATTTTTTGACGATATTTTTGGTTGTATGATTTTTGTTTATTTTTGTTCTTTTTGACCCAGTTTTTTTTATATTCTTTGCGGCGCTTTCGGGATTTATGCGGCATGTTTTATTATAATATATTTAATACTATTTATAGGTTTCTCTCTGAAAAATATGATAGAATCTCTTAAAACTTCTTACAATTATGGTTAAAGCACTCTAAGCAAAATTCTTCCTTTAAAGATTCTGGCCACCCCACTTGACGAAATTTAGATAATAGATTTGGTCCCAAAGGCTCACCTTTGCGTCTCCGTTCCGCACCGTCATTATTAATATGGGATATCGACAAAAACTTTAAGTCAGAAATTCCACAGCGGCACGGACCGAAGAAATCAAAAGCCTCTTTCCAAATCTTGGTCCGATATCTTTGTCCAACGGTTTGATCTTTCGATGGAAGATCTAAATATTCCCTCCTTCGTCCACAATTATGATTCCAACACAAAACTCTTAAATTTGAAATTTTATTTTCAGGGTATCTTCCTTGAGCAATAGTTAAATATAACCTTTTCGCCTTTAACCCCATCTTTCTGTCTATGTGTCCAGTATTATCTATGTGGTCTATAGTGAGATGTTCTATGGTGGTATCTCCACATAAAAAACACTTACATCCACCAAGCATATTTAGCGCTATATGTTTTAAATCCTGCATATGTTCTTTTTGAATCTTACTGCGCTTATCCTTATTTGTTTTGTTATATTCCTTCTTTTGTTCTTTATGTTTCGAGTCATATTCTCTTTGCTTTTCCCTGATAACTTCCTTGTTATCCTCACGATACTTTTTGTGCCACTCTTTACTCTCTTCAATATGCTCATCACGATACTTTTTCTTGTATTCTTTTTTATAACAAGAGCTACGATCCTTTACCCTGCGATTTTGGGTAATGTTGTTTTCTTTTAATATATTGTAAATGGTCCCGTCGCACGTATTAAATTTTCCTTTTATGAACTTCAAAGACTCTCCTTGGAGATATAATTTACAAATTAGATTCCTCCCCTCTTCAGGGATTCTCTTCGCCATTTAAATCCTCCTTTCTTTTCGCCTCAGCGACTAGGTGATCGATAGCATGACTTGTAGAACTAAAAGTACACCGCTGGACCTTTCCCGATATCCATTCTAAGGTGGCGGGAAGTAAAGTAACACTTGTTCTAATTTTATCCATATTAACACCTAACTAAAAATATATTATGTGTTAATATATCGAATACTATATAAAGTTTTCGATCATCTCCTCCCAATAATCCCTCTTTTTAGTTCGTTTTCCGACTATTTTAGCGGCGATTACCCCGTCAGAACACGCTGAGCATAAAATCGCCTCCCTAGATTGGACTCTACAACCACATATTTTACAGGTTTTGCGCAGATTTTCGCCTCCAAGTAAGAATAATTGTTACAAATAGGCAAATTATTACTAATAATCCACCAAAAATTAAGAAATTAGACAAAATTTGATCAATATTGTAGTGTAAAGCGCCCAAGATACGGCCAATCGCGATCGAGATTAACCCGACCATTAATACTGAAAATTGGATAATAAAGTCACTTAATTTAGTTATATAGATCCCTTTCTGGCTCTTTTGGGGGTTCTGCATTGGGATCTTCTGGATAAGTCAAATCTATCTGGCCCGAGAGAACTCCCAAAGAGACAATGATGCTATTTAATGCATCGAGTATACCCTCTTTTCGACAAAATCCCTCTAAAGTTTCTCCTTCTACCTCTTGATCTGGTATAAAATTGGTACAATTGTGTTGTAGACAAGTAGTTTTCTTCCCTAAAAGTTGTGTCCAGGTCGGGCAATAAACGTTTTGGTCGTCTTTAGCTATTAAAGGGTCTTTAATCATGGGGGAAAACCTCAGAGATCCATGCTACAAAACATGTTCAGACCACATTTATCACAAAGATTGCCGCATTTTTTGGGATAATTCCCCTCTTCTATATTAAAAAGAATCTTTTTAATAGACTTTTCAACTTTTTTATTCGATTTTTCGTCTTTTATACACTCTGGTTCATATACCGATCCATCTTTTAGGAATGCGAAACAAAATCTCTTCAAAGGTTGATCGTATTTTTGCTTGAACAACTCATTAAGAATCCACGCCTGCATATCAAAATGAGAGGTATAAGACTTCCAAAATTGACCCGTCTTGAAATCACCGCCCTCTGATATTTCCGGCTCCCAATGGATATCGAAAATCCCTACCGCCTTTTGCCCGCAGACCTCTCCATAAAAGCGTCCGGGATTTCCTGGATCAGAATATGAGGTCTCACGTATCGGGTTTTTCGGCATAGAGTCCAAGAATTTCTTTCCGTTTTGAAGTAATATCTTCTCGGTTGGGGCATCTGACTCAAATATTCCGTCTGCCAATTTAGAGTGAACCCTACTTCCTAATTCAAGCCACGGGGATTCTGTAGGCTCTTTTAGTTTTAAAATATATTGTAAATAGAATTTTCGGGGGCAGGAGTGATACGTTGTAATTTTACTGGCGGAAACAGAAAACATATTTCTATCTCCCCAAGTTTTCTTGAAGTTTACCTGCGATTAATTTACGCAGCTTCTTTTCGTCTATATCATTTGGAATCCGCATAGTAAGCGTTATCGTCAATCCTTTATCGGGCATAGTTTTAACAATCTCGTCGAGAATTTTTGCGCCACGACCAATAATATTGCTTGGGACAACCGATTGAGCGGGGACATACACAACGCTTATACCATCTTTCCTCGTGTGTAATTTTAAATCCCCTGAAGTTGTATTACTCCAAAGGTCGCCAGTATTATGCTTTTCCTCTCCTCCCCACTTCTCCTTCCTCAGCCAATACAATTGAAGTTGACAGTAGGAAATAATGTCATAAAATTGGTCGGTAATTTCTTTTTCTTTACTGACTATTTCTGAGTCAAAATAACTCTCCGACATAATTT
>Ga0172381_10005320_pt1 | contig 13100 bp, 15 predicted proteins | sample Leawel6488metaG_FD_119754 | JGI IMG/M metagenome (GOLD analysis project Ga0172381, IMG submission 119754) | Leachate microbial communities from a municipal landfill in Southern Ontario, Canada - Leachate well 64-88 metaG | ecosystem: Engineered > Solid waste > Landfill > Unclassified | place... | reverse complement strand
CTCCCTTATCTTCTTTTTCCTGTTGTTTTTGCTCTTTTGTTTTTTTATCTTTTAGATCCACAACCTTGGTGTCTTCTGTTTCTGTGATGTCTGGGTTTATCTGCTCTATTGCCTGGTCTAATATATCTGAGCCTGCTTCTTCTAAGTCAGATAAAAAATATTTGTTAAGTGATGACGCTACTCTGAATACAAGCTCTTTTAATTCTGCTAGTCCTGCTGTATTTGTATGATTAAAATTAATTCCTTGGAGGTCTAATGGAAACATTCCTGCTATCTTCTTTCTGTCTGCTGTGGCAAGCTGGTCTTCTGGGGCTGGAGGGGTTGTTGCCAGCGTGGCCTCTGCTTGTTGTTTAGTGATGGTTTTTACTTTAATATTGGTTGCTGTTTTTGGAAGTTGTATTAAGGTTTGATTGTTTTTAATATCTTCCCTCTTTACTATGACCGAATACCTAACTGGCTGGTTGGCTACTATAGCTGAGGTTTGTTTTACTTGGGCTGTTTTAATAAATTGTGATTGGGGTTGGACAACGCGTGGTAGAACAGAATAAGCTACGGTGCTGAAAATTGCTACTGTCAAAACAAAAACAACCACACCCTGCATTGCGAGGAATGGGTTATAGGATAGATTAAAACGAGAGTGTTTTAATAAATATTTCTCTTCTTCTGCTCTTTGGTTTAAGTTGTTTAAAAACTTAAAATATTTTTGGGATAATTTGTTGTAAAAATTTGTTACAGACTCAATAACAGACTCTGCTATATGAGATTTTTGATTAAATCTTCTCTCCCAATACTTGATAAAGTATTCAAATGTTTTTTTTGCAGAAACAAAAAATTTCAAGTTGTATATATAACTTTTTGGTTTTTTTGTTCTTTTAAAATCGCTTTTTGGCACAATAAATTTTGTTTATTCGGTTATTATATCAAACTTTCAATTTAAAAAATATAGCTTATACAACTTAAAACTGTGGATAAACCCCACCCTCCGCAAAACACCGCTTTACAGACACCGGGAGTCTGTAATTCTGTAGGCGCCCAAGATTACTCGATTGTAGATTAATCTATGGTCAACTCTCCTATTGATGCCCACATTTTATTTTCTTTACCTTGCAACACATTTTTTGTAAAAATAGAATAGTTTTCAGTCGTAGAAAATACTCTTTTAAAAAGACGGCTACTATCTACAATAATAGAATCTCTTTTTCCTAAAAACTCCTGATGAGTACTCCAATTATAGCACTCCACAAAATTCCAAACTTTTTCAAAATCTTCTATTCCTTTTTCTTTTAGTTTTGGCGCTATGAGTTGAGCTGGATTAATAACATTAACATAAGCTAATAGATATTTTAGTTGGTCTTCTGTTTTAATGTGCACTGCCTTAAATCTTCCCTGAAATAAACTTCCAGGACGGTTATATTTTATTGTAAAATACCTCGCATAACTATTCCCTAGTCTTTGCATAAAATTAGTTACTCCCATACCTTTAAGCTCCTGAATAATAAAATGAAAATGATTTGGCATTAAACAATCTGCAAAAATTTTTACAAAAGGATCGGATTCAATTTTATTCTTTATAAAAAAATTCTTAATATCAACTAAAGTATAACCACCTCCAGTTCTCTCTAATTCTGAAATTCCCATAAGGGAATTTATATTATTTGAAAGGCAAATTGCCTGTAAAAATCTGTATCTATCTCTATCATTATAAAAAATATCTTGTTTAGCGTTTCCACGATTATAAATATGATAAAATTCTCCTGGAAAAAATTGTGTTTTTCTTGTTGGCATGTTTGTTGATAAGCTTTTATATATCTTTTAAGCGCTTTCTACAGACACCGGGAGTCTGTAGAAATAATTAATAATTCCAAATTAGGTCTCCTTTGTTGGTTGTTACTTTAATAATCTTGAGCCCGTTAAATGATTTTAAAATTAACCCTTTGGCATCTTTGCCAACAAATGTTGTTTTTTTGCCATTATATATTGCTAAAATATTGTATCCGTTTTTAGATTTTACGTGCTGAGATAACATTTTAAGATTTTGCTTTTTATCGTAAGTCCACAAAAATTTCATAAAATTTTTGTTAATATTTGCCAAAACGTCGTTATATTTTAAAGATTTGATTTCAGCCTTCATAAAAATTTTTCTATTCTTATCTTTTAGGGTCAATTCTGTTACATTACCGGCTTGGTCGGTCAAAGTAATTATGTTATCGTTATCTACAACCGTAACTAAGCTGTCATCTATCCCTGTAAATTTTAAATTTTTAACACTGGAATCAAACTCAATCGCAACTTCTGGCGGAGTTTTGTCTATTGTAAATGTTATGCTTTTTTCTGTTTCGTTGTTACCAGCCTTGTCAGTTGAAAAAAATTTAATTGTGTGTTCGCCTTCGTCAGAAACGTTTATCACCGCCGTATCTCCCAAAACTTTTTGATAACCCATATCATCTAAATTATATTCTAATGCTAAAACTCCCGAATTATCATCAACCGCACTTATTTTTACAGACACCGGGAGTCTGTAAAAATTTGGGTCACCCTGTTCACCAATTATAGTTGCTGTAGAAGTTGGGGGTAAAAAATCTTCAGATTCTTCAGAACCAACAACCGAAGACGGTTGCAAAACTTCGTCTATTGTCCCATTCCCGTCTGTATCCAAAGAAAGAGTGACTGTTTCATCTGCTAAATTTATTTTTCCAACAAGTTGATCTGTAACAGAGATATTGCTAAACACCTCGGTGCCTCCTGTTTGGTTGTTTAAAATATTTTGGGTTCTAATAGTAAATATTCCGCTGTCGGTTCCGTTTATATTTATATCGTAAATTTGACCGCTATCTGTGGGCAAAAAAACAAATTTATGTTCTCCCCAAATTTCAAAATCAGCGTTGGGAATTTCATTCACCAAACTTTTATCATCCGCTAAACCTAATTTATTTCCGCTTTGGTCTGTAACTGTAACATCTACCGGACTATAAACCTCAATTACTTCACCGTTAAGCTGACACTGATTTATATCTTGGGTGACCAAGCTGTCTAAAACAGTCAATTCGCTCCCTGAAACCAAATTAACAATCTCTTGGCGGATTCCGTTTTGGCTCAACATTTTTCCATGACTAGAAGACAAAGCATAATATTTGTTGGCTTGGTCAACTGGTAAATTTGTAGCAGATTCAAAAGGAACCGTGCCATCTCCTGTAGTAAATTTTAAATTTCTATATTCTATAGAGCTACCCAAAAAACTGTTGCGCTTTATTTCTATAATTTTTTCTAAAGTTGCCGCTTTGCAACCCACAATATTATAAACATCAACACCCGCTGTTCTTGCATCAAAATTATCAAAAGACTGTGTGTGCAAATTTTCTGCGCCAGCCAAAGCCAAAGAATTTAATGAATGGTCATTTGTTAAAAAACTTTTTGTTTCTTGATAATCCAAATCATTAACTATGTTTTGCTGTGTAGGATTTTCAGTGGTTAAATTCACTTCTTCAATTGTTTTTATAAAACTTCCTTTAATGTCGTAATATTTTTGGCTTGGCAACAAATCATAAGCCGACGGCATATTCTCTGATATTTTTTTTATTTCTGCGTCAGCAAGCCACGGAATCCCAAAATTATCTCCCTGCAACAAACCTTTTACAGCTTTGGGCGCTCCTGTGTTTGGCACCCCAACAAAAATTGCTTTCCCAATATTATGGCTTGATGGATTTTCCATCACATATTGTTTAACTAGTAATCCTCCCATACTGTGAGCAACAACATCAACTTTGCTTGCTCCTGTTTGCTGTAAAATATCCTGAATTTTTTGAGCCAATAAATCTGTTACTGTTGTTCCGTCTTCAAACTTGCCCGACACTCCATATCTCCAATCATACGGAAAAGTAAAAAGCATTTCATTTTCTGCATAATCTTGTCCAACAAATTCGTTAATGAGTCCATCTGCGTAATCAAATTGTATTAAACCCATATCAGTTTCTAATTTTTTGATAACGCTTGTAATATAAATCGCCGAATCAATGGGAGCAAGATTTTCTGCAAAAGACAATGGATCCATAAACTCATCTCCAATATCTGCAAGCATTCTTCCTAAATCAGCCCAGAACAATTCGTTCCCCTTTTTCATTTCCGTCCCCGTTAACCCTGGTACAATCAAAACCGGATTTTTGCTTACACTCTGAATATTATTAAAAATACAAGTAATGCTTTCTCCCTTTTTTGGAGTGAAAATAACACTGCTTGGTTGATAAAAAAATACATCATTTAAGTTGTCACTCGTGCAAAAAATACTATCAACCTTAAAACCGGCTGTGTTGGCTTGAGAAAGAGAATAACTGCCTCCATCAGGGGTTAAAATCTCAATGCCCGAACCATAAAATTCTTCCGTTGTGATATCAATAAAACCAGAATGTCCTTCGTTTAAATCATAATGAAATATTGCATCCTGACCTTGAGTATTAACAATAATATTCAAAAATGCTACAGGAGGAACAGCTGAAAAAGAAATCTGAGGTACAAAAATAGCCATTAACACTAAAAATACAATAATTTTTTTGTTCATATAATTTCTTTACTTATTTAAATATTTTTTTAAAAATTATGGAAAGCTAATTTGAGTAGCAACATAAGACAAGTATAAGCTCGCTAGCAAAACTAAAAAAATTATTACCAACACTATATTAAAAACATATTTTAAATTTAAGGGTAACCCTACCTGTTTTTTATTTATTATATAAAAAACCCCAGAAACTCCGATGATTTCGATCGCAATAACCAAAAATGCCAAACTTGGAGTATCGATAAAAAATTGAATATTTTTATATATTGGGAAAAAATAAATTCCAAAAACTTTTATCAAATTTCCCCACAATATCTCTGGAACTGCGAACATGGCTATAAAAATCCACATCCAAATTTTTTCTGTTTTTGACATAAATTTCTTTCTACAACATTCTCACATTCTCGAGAATGTTGTAGAATTTAAAAATTTAATAATATTATATTATTTTTATTAACCAAAATTTATTTTTTAAAAAACAAACAAGGGAGCTTGTTTGTTTAAATAAGTTTCAAACGTTTTCTTACTCTGTCAGCAATGTCTTCTACGCGGATGTCTGTTTTTACTATATATTCTGTATCTCCTCCGCTTATCATCATTGCGTCAGAAATTCGCTTTTCGTCTTTTAAATTGGTCAAAAATATTATAGGAATATTTAGCCCTGCTTCCTTTAATTTTTTTGCCAATTCTATCCCGTCTATGCCGGGCAACTGAATGTCTAAAAGAATTAAATCTGGATGTTCGTCTTTTGCTTTTTGCATACCAGTTTCCCCATCTTCAGCTGAAACAGTTGCAAATTCTGTTCTTTCAAAAGTTTTTTCAAGAATAGAGCGAAAGGCTTCGTCATCCTCAACTATTAAAATTTTTTTGGCTTCATCTACCATATTTTTGAAAGAATTTTGTAACCAAAATTCTTTCTTTTAATATTTATTTTTTGCCATTTTTATCGGCACCTTTATTCTACTCCCCTCCTACCGGCAATTCAACAAAAAAAGTGCTTCCTTTGCCTTCTCCATCAGATTCCGCCCAAACTTTGCCGTTGTGCATTTTAATAATCTGTCCAGACAAATATAATCCAACGCCAAACCCTGTCGCCATTTTTTTGGCTTTTTCTGTTCTATCAAATTGAATTTCAAACATATTTTTAATTTTTTCTGGCGGAAGACCAATCCCAGTATCAGCTATTATAATTCTAATATTATTTCCTGTAGTTTCAACTTTTATGTCCACACCTCCTTTTTCAGTATATTTTAATGCATTGTCGGTTATATTAAACAACGCCGCTTTAATTTTTTCTCTATCAGCCGAAACAAAAATAGGATTTTCCTTCGCCTCGCCGTAGCCTTGTGCGGAGGCGGGTGGTTTTTTTAAGTTTAAAAAAATCCCCTTTACCTGCGCTTTAGAAATAAGCGTATTCACTATTTCTTCTAATATTGGAAAAAGCTCAACTCCCGGCTTTAACATAACAACCCCCTTTCCCATTTTAAACTGTTCTGTGTCCAAAAAATTATTTACATCTTTTATTTTACCTTGAACCACGTCCTGCATTTTTACAAGAATTTCTTTTGCTTTTTTAGGCAACTTGCCGTAAGCTCCGCTCATCAACAAATCAGAATATCCCATAAGCACCGCCAACGGACTTCTTAGGTCATGCTGAGTTTGTCGCATAAAATCATTTTTATATTTATCCAATTTCTCCAGCTCCACATTCGCCTTTTTCTCCACATCATACGCCCTCTCAATCTCTTTCGCCAGTTTTTCAATTTCTTTCCTTTGTCTTACTTCCCGCAAAACACTTCTAATAAGCATTATACCAGCCACCACAACGGCAATTAATATAACTCCATTTAATATAAATTCATTGGTGCTAGTGGACAATAATGTTTTTATACCCAAAAATGCCCAAATTGAAAAAATTAATAATTCGGTTGCTATAACTTTTGTATCAAACAAATGATGCTTAAGTGCAGCATAACTTATAAAAATTACATACAAGATAACAAGATAATTTCCAAAAGGATAAATGTTAAAAAGTTGCGGAAAAAAATCTGTAGCAGCTCCACCAAACCCAAAAATTTGAGCAAATAGAACATATAACAATTGCCTTTTAAAATCTTTGTCAGTGGCAATTCTGTATTCTCTAACAAGCAAAAAACAAGCAACCAATACAAAAAATATAAAAAATAATGGGAATAAAAAATATAATTTTCCTGGATCAATCCAAAAGTTTATTCCGAACTTAGGAGATACTCCTATTTTAAATAGATCAGTAAAGCTTAAAGCCAATAAAGCTGTTCCTGCAATAAAAGAAAATACCTGCAGAGGTATTATACTTTTTTCTTTTTTTGTTAAATATAAAATAAAATTAAAAAATAGAATTGGCGTACATATACCCCCAATGTCTAAAATGTGTTGCCAGAACCAAGCGTTTGACTGTCCTGTAGAAAAAACTACTCCAAATAAGCCTAAAGCCCATGCACTGATAGTAATAGATGTTAAAAGCCATGAAAAATTAAGCTTTGTCTTCTCGCCACTTAAATAAACAAAAAGGCCCAAAAATAGGCTTATCGCAGCAGTCATTAACGTGGAAACTTGGAATAGAGTTAAACTAAGCATTTTATTTTTTAAACATTAAAATTGGCCAGTTTCTTTTTTTTGTTTCTGCTTTAAGCAATTTGTCAGGATTAACCGCATGTGGGTTTGACGATAAGGCCATTAAATCTAAATCTGAAATATGGTCTGTGTAAACCCAACTGTTTTTAAAATCTAAATTATTTTTTTCTATAAAATCTTTTGCAAAAATTATTTTATTCTTTCCATAAACAATACCCCCTAATATTTTTCCTGTAAATTTTCCATCCACTAATTCTAATTTTGTTCCTATATAATTACTTATGCCTAAAAACTCAGCTACCTTTCCAACAATAACATCTACAGAGTTTGAAATTATTAACAATTCTCTACCCTCTGACTTATGTTTATTTATTATATCAGTCATTTCAGAAAAAATAAATTCTTTTATGTTTTTGTTAAAAAAATCGTTTACTAAACCTTCAACATATTCCCTCTTTTTTCCTTTTAAAAAAGAAAAGCTGTAATTCATTATATCAACAACTTCTTCGGAATTCTTTAAAAATCCAAGCTTATAGAACAAAAACCACAAATAAATTCTTATATAAAAAAATAAACCAATAATTCTTTTCTTTAAAAGAAAATTTAAAAAAAGTAATTGACTTTGTCCTTTTATTATTGTGCCGTCTAAATCTAAAATTACTAACTCTTTCATAGTTTTTATTCAGCAAGGATTTTTATTTTTTCCATTATTTTATTAGTCACCTCAAAAAAAACATTTTCGTCGGCTATCTCATAATATTCTTCAAAAGATATTGGCTCTCCTATTTTAATCTCAATATTTTTTTTAAATTTTGGTAGTTTATCGTAGCGAGACATCACTTCATACGTTCCCTTTATTCCAACAGGAATCACTGGCACTCTTGCACCTAAAGCAAATTTTGCAATTCCTGTAAATGTTCTTCCAATTTTTCCATCAGTTGATCTTGTTCCTTCAGGAAAAATACCTATAATTTTTTCTTGTTTTAAAATAGAAAAAACCTTTTGTTTAGCTTCTGTTTTATCTTTACTACTTCTATCTACTTTTATTTGCCCTGTTAGCTTAACAAGTGGGTACCACCACCATTTTTCAAAAAAAACTTCACCGGCCAAAAAATAAACTCTTTTTGGCCAAATAGCGGTAAGAGAAAAAAAATCAAAATAGCTAGAATGATTTGCAACAATTATATATGCCCCCTTTTTAGGTATATTTTCTAATCCTTCCACCTTTTTTATCCAAATTGACTTTACCAGTGGTGTAAATAATAATTTTAGTATCCAATAAAACATTTAAATATTTTTCCCAGAATTTTTCGTTTAGCCTTTTACTTTCTCCATTTTATCATAAAACAAACCCCAAACGAAATACTAATTATCCACCTTAATAATAAATGCTTCAATCTATGTCTGAAGCATTTAATTGAAGTGCCGTTCAAAACCCGCCAGATGTCTGGCGGGTTTTTGCGTCTTTATCGGTCTTTATTGGCAAAAATGGTGGCTGACCCCATTCTTTCACGCCAAACAACGGCTGTTTGGTGGGTTTTTTTATAGAGATAAATTAAATTAGGAATAAACGTTTTAACTTGCATTAACTTCGTTAAATGTTTTTTTAAGAAGTTTTTTAAAATTTGGGAATAATTTTATCGCATCCAATTCTTCTTCGCTAAAAAATCTTGCACCACTTGATTCATCTATCCTGTGCTTTAATTCTTTTATATTCCCATCTTTTATTCTGCACAAATAAATTAAATCATTGTGATAGTGGTCGCCAACCAATTCACATAAAATTGCATAAGGAATATGCAAAGAAGATACATCCGCTTCTAAGTTAGACAAACTGTCATCTTTTTGACTAATTATTTCAACTTTCAAACCTGTCTCCTCTTTTACTTCTCTTATAACTGTTTGATCGGGTGTTTCGTTATCTTCAATATGTCCGCCAGGATAAAGCCACACACCCAATTTTAAATGGTTTAACAATAAAATTTTATTTTCGTGAACGATTAGCGCTGACGCGGTAAAATGTTTTTTTTGCGATTCCATTTTATTATTAAATTATTTATTTTTATAATTATTGATAACAGAAGCTATATAATCAAGATGTTCTTTTTTAATACCAGGGTGAACCGGTATTGTTGTAATTCTTTTTGTCAGCGATTTAGAATTTGGGCAGTATTTTCTATATTTTTTAAACAAAGGATACTCATATAAAACCTTATAGTCATATCTTAATATATCAGATGGTATACCTTTTTTATCTAAATGTTTGATAAATTTTAAATTATCCTTAAAATTCATCCGTAGCAACATAAAGTAATAATTCGGCTCCCCCCCCATCTATCACCTTAAATGGAATATTATATTTTTTGCTATAAATTTGGGTGGTTGCACAAAACAGCGCGTTTGAATAATTAAATCCAATTTTTTCAGAGACTGCCTTTACCTCTTTTTCTGACTTCCCCTCAACTTCTACAAAGGGATCTAAAAACGGCCAACTATCTATGCAAATTTCAACGCCATCTAATTTCCAAATTTCTCTTTTTGTTTCTTGGTAAGATTTTTTTTGACAGCCAATTGATTTTAAAAACTCTTCACCTGACTTAAAATCATTTATCTCTAAACAAATCTCTTTTTGGTCGTCTATTTTAGCCGTGCCGGTTTCTTTATAGCTCATTGTAATTTTATCCTGTTCGTCCCTCACCCGCAACCAAGCATGTTCCTTATCGTGACCCGCGGGTAAATTAAAAACAACCCGTTTTTGCATAAATTCGGGCTTTACTAATTCTGCTCCAACTTTCTTCAATTTTTCTCTCATCTCGTCCTTATTTATATCTAAAAACGTAGCCTCATATTCAATCTCCATAATCTTATTTATTTTTATACTCAAAATGCTCATCGATATTCTTTTTGCAATACATCATAAAATCATATACTTCTTTTTCAGACCACACTTTAAGGTCCAATGATTTTAAAACTTCTTTAATGTGCTTTTCCGGGTTCTTTATCACTTTGCTGTTAATAAGCTCTGCCTCATAAAAACAGTAATTATTAGGACATTTGACCAAAGCAAACTCAATATTTTTATAGTTAAAAATATAATTATCCCTTATGGCAATTATTCCTTTATTGTGCCCCAAAAGTGAAAAAATTTTTACAGCCTCTTCTGTTGAATCTGTTTTGAGTGGTATAATTATTTCCTCTCGCCTGCGGGCGCCCGCAAAACCTTTTTTGAGAACTATCTCCGGGACTCCGTCAGTTATTCTAACTTTTAAATCTAATGTTTTATCTTTATTAAAAAATACAAATGTTTTTCTTTCCATTCGTTTAACAAACTCCGCTTCTCTTTTCAAGAAATTTAACAATTTTTTAAATTCATTTTTTGTTAACGGTCCACGAAATTCAATTTCAATTTTCATAAATTTTTACCTTGTGCGACAACAATTTCCATTACAAATTTCATTTAATTGTTTTTTGCTATTATCATCATTCCTGGTTTTTTTTCTCCGTGGTATGAAGAAAAAAAAGTTTGCTTAAAACTAATTATTTTTAACCCTGCTTTTTTCACTAACTCTATTAATTCTTCTTTAAAAAAATTATGACCTCTGCACAATTCTTCTCCACTATCTTTATCTTTTATTGACATAGTTCCATATTCCCCCGTTAATTTAAAATCTTCTTTATATCTTTTTTCATATTTATCACTCATTTCAAATTCTGCTATGTGCAAATATCCGCCTTTTTCCATAATTGATTTTACTTTATTTAAACACTTTAATCTGTCGTTTTCTTCCATAGCGCCTAACAATCCTTGCAATAATGCTCCTTTAAATTTTTCTTCAAATTTAGCGTTTAATATATCTAAATGACTTGCTTTGGCCCCAAACAACCACGCGTCTTCCTCCAATAAATCTATAGCTTCTTTATTTATATCTATTCCGGTTGCTTTTAGCCCCCTTGTAGCACAACTATATACAAACCTGCCCTGTCCACACCCAACCTCTAATATGTTATCTCCTTTTTTAAAATAATCCCAAAACCTCTTATCAATTTTTGTTGAAGAAGGTATTTTATCCGGAGAAATTTTAGCCCATAAATTATCCATATTTTTTATTTTACTAAAAAATTTGAGCTGCCACGACAACTGTTTCCATTTGATAATTATAATACAAGCGAGGAAGGAATTAAAGCTAAACAACAAAAAACCTGAACACCTCAACGGACGTTGAGGTGTTCATAAAAAAAATCAAATTTGCGTTTTATTTTTCAAAAGAGTATAAATAACAGTACAAATAAAAATATAATTAACACAAGAAATATGCAAAAAAGAAAAATTTTATTCCTAATCATTTTTACTTTTTTGGGCTTGGTGGCTTTTCAAATTTCAATTAGCCAAATTATTGGATCTAACCAAAACTTTACTTTATTTGAATTTTTAGGGCCTATTGGGGGTATGTTTCTAGGGCCCATTTTAGGAGCTATATCTGCTTTTACTGTCCGAGCGCTGGATGTCATTATCTTCCGACAGCAATTGGATATTTTAACGATAATAAGATTTTTGCCAATGGTCTTAGCCGCGACTTATTTTGGCATAAAAACAAAAAAAACAGCCGTTATATTTCCTATCTGTATCATATTATTTTTGTTAAACCCCGTTGGCAGGCAGGCTTGGATGTATCCATTGATATGGCTTATTCCGTTTTTTGCCACCCTTGGTGGAAAAAAGAGGCTTATTTTAAACAGCTTAGGAGCAACTTTTACAGCGCACGCAGTAGGGTCTGTTATTTTCCTTTACACATTTAGTCTTCCCTCGGCTGTTTGGATATCTTTAATCCCTGTTGTCTTTGTTGAACGCGGAATTTTTACATTGGGAATCTGGACAAGCTGTTTAGTTTTCAATAATGTTTTAGACATACTGTCTAACTTAGAACCGACCCAATCCTTAAAACCGCTCGTCAACCAAAATTATTTGGTTTCCAAAAATTTTTTAAGATACTTCGCCTAATGACAATAAGGCCTATTAAAACTCGTATTTTTAAGGAGGACGAAAACCTTTTTGATTTTATTGTTCAACACGTAAAAAAAATACCAGAAAAATCGGTAATCGCAGTAACATCAAAAATTATCGCATTATCAGAAAACAGAACTTCTATTATAAAAAATAGCACAACAAAAAAAGAGTTAATGCGCAAAGAAAGTGATTTTATGATGCCAACAAAATATGTGTGGCTTACCATAAAAAACGGCTCTATAATGGCATCTGCTGGAATTGATGAATCTAACGCAAACGGCAAACTGATACTTTTGCCTAACGATTGTTTCAAAACAGCTCATTTTCTGAGAAAAAATCTGCAAAAAAAATTTAAAGTCAAAGAACTTGGCGTTTTAATTACAGACAGTCGCACAGTGCCTTTGCGCCTTGGAGTAACAGGGGTGGCACTAGGATACGCCGGTTTTCGAGGGGTTAAAAGCTATGTAGGAGCTCCAGATATTTTCGGCAGAAAATTTAAATTTTCGCGCACCAATATCGCCGATAGCTTAGCAACCTCATCGGTATTGGTAATGGGCGAAGGAAACGAACAACAACCTTTGGCAATTATTGAAAAGCCACCAATAAAATTTTGTGACAGAATTAACAAAAATGAATTGCGCATAGATATCAAAGATGACATGTACCTCCCCATCTTATCTAAACTAAAGAAAATTTGATAATTTTAGAATCTTTGATGCAATATAGTTGTAGTCCCAGCCCTTTGTCATAGGAGATAAGCGATGTTTCAAAAAACTGCATACATCTGCGGTCCTCTCACCGAATTGGCAGACGGAGAAAAAACAAGAGTAAAGGATTTTTACGAAAAAATCGGAGTTGCTTATGAAGAAATAACTTGTTGTCAAGTCTTAATTGGTTTGATAGTATAACTAAATGAAAAAATATCTTAAAAAT
>Ga0172381_10005319_pt1 | contig 13100 bp, 17 predicted proteins | sample Leawel6488metaG_FD_119754 | JGI IMG/M metagenome (GOLD analysis project Ga0172381, IMG submission 119754) | Leachate microbial communities from a municipal landfill in Southern Ontario, Canada - Leachate well 64-88 metaG | ecosystem: Engineered > Solid waste > Landfill > Unclassified | place... | reverse complement strand
TAAGAATGGCAAAAAAGGTCGTATTTTGCATGTAACCGGTGTTCCGGTTAAATAGATTAGATGGATAGAAGGAGAGAGTGAGTAAGATGCCTGCTGGCAGACCGGCGAAGCCTGTACAATTACATTTACTTAATGGCAATACCCGGCACCTGACGAAAGAGGCCATCGCGGATCGAATAGAACATGAACAAAAACTTAGATCAGGTCATAAGGATTACAAGCCTAGTCCTTCGGTAAAGAAAGATCCGGCCGCTTTGGCTATGTTCAAGAAGTTGAGAAAGCTGTATCAGGAGATCGAATATGTCGAAGGTCTTGATGAGATGATTATCAATCGTTATTGCCTTCTGACTGGAGAAGTCGCATCCTTGGAACAATTGGTAGTGGTTATGCGTCAGGATTTGGATCAGTGTGATAAATTTTTAGAACGGATAAAACTCTATCAATCCATAGATTCAGTTCTGGGCAAGTTAGGCAGAGACCGGGAAATGATGCTCAAGTTAGAAGATCGACTTTTTTTGAATCCGACATCCCGGGTTAAGAACATACCGAAAAGACCGGCAAAAAGAACAACAGACCCACATGCTGGTATGTTTGGAGATTAACAATGACAACGGCCATAGAAGCTGTAGTAATTCATCCGGTCACGCAGTATGCCATTGCTGTTGTTTATGGAAAGGTAGCCTCATGTAAGTGGGAGCAATTAGCATGCAAAAGGCACCTGGACGATCTGCGTCGACAAGGGAGGGAAGACTTCCCTTTTGTTTTTGATGAAAGTCGGGCCGATCGGATCTTTAATTGGTTCACAATATGCAGACATGTCCGTGGTCCTTTTTCAGGAGAGTCGATTGAGCTTGAGCCTTGGCAAAAGTTTGATCTAGGCAGTGTTTTTGGTTGGGTTCATAAAGACTCTGGGAAACGAAGATTTAAAACAGCCTATATTCGAGTAGCCAGAGGGAATACGAAATCCACTATGATGAGTGGTATTGCTAATTACGGGATGTGTGCAGATGCCCTTTATCCTCCAGGCTTTCCAGAGTTAGCGCGGTATGAGATGAAACCAGAGGTTGTTTGCGGGGCTGTTGACAAAGAACAGGCCCGAATTGTTTGGGATGACGCCAGGGAAATGGGCATATCTTCTCCGGATATTACTAAGCGATTGGATATAGGGAAGACCCGAGTCACGCACAAAACTCGTGGAGGACAGCTAAAAAGATTATCTAAAGACACCAAAAACAAAGATGGTGGCAGTCCTTGTATTATTATTATAGATGAATATCATGCACATCCGACTAGTTTAGTCAAAGATATTACTTCTTCCGGCAAGGGCAAACGCTCACAATGTCTGGAATTTATTATCACCACCGCTGGAGAAGATGCCGAGAATAGGCCTTGTAAAAAAGAAGATGATATTTGTAAAAAAATCCTTGAGGGTATCATTCCGAATGAAAGTTATTTTGTCATGATTCGGGAACTCGATGAGGGAGATGACCCACACGATGAGGCCTGCTGGGTAAAAGCTAATCCAATATTTCAAAACATGAATTCATATTCCGAAGAGCTGTGGGACACCATGAAAGATGAATATGCTTTAGCTTTTGGGAGTGGAGATCAATCCAAGATTCGTCAATGGATGATTAAAAGGGTTAATCTCTGGCAGTCTGACAGTGCAAATAAGTACATGTCCGGATGTATGGATAAATGGAAAGCGCTAGCCATACCCAGAACCCAGTACCTTGAGCTGGTCAAAGGGAAAGAATGTTTAAATGGTGAGGATTTATCCAAGAGTATTGACCTGACAGCTTCCGGATTTGTATTTAGATTAGATGGGGAAACGCCTGTAAAACTCCCTAACGGAACAACAATTTATCCATTATACGCGGTAAATGCTTATGGATTTATGCCGGAAAACACCGCTTTAAAACATGAACATACAGACCGAGTGCCATATAAAGATTGGGCAAAAGAGGGCTGGTGCTCTTTAACTCCGGGCGATGTTACAAATGATAAGTACATCAGGAGCTATATCCATGATAGAGAGTTTGATCAGGGCTGGAAAATAAAAGAAGTTTGCGGGGATCCTTGGGGCGCCCGGCAATTTATGAATGATATGTCTGATGATGGGTATACCTGCGTAGAGATACTGCAGCGAATGAGTGTGCTGTCTGGGCCAACTAAAAAGTTTAGAGAGCTTGTTCTTGAGGGCAAGCTGGTGCATGATGGAAGTCCATTATTAACCTGGTCTGTGTCGAACGCTTATGAGATCCAGGATACAAATGAAAATATAAAGCTGTCCAAAAAGAACCAGGATGACAGCCAACGAATCGACCCACTGGCGGCAATCATAAATGCTATGGTAAGAGCTTTGGTTTATGAGGAGGAAAAACCTTCGGTATATGAGGCTCGTGGATTGGCGTCTATTTAAAGGGGGAACGTCATGATAAAATTAAAGCAGAAACTTCTCTGGTTGACCAGGATAAAGATTCCAATTGATCTGGATGACCTGTTTATTTTAGCAGGCACCTCTTTATCTGTCTATGGTTTATGGGGTTTTGATCCAAGAATAGCCTGGATAGTGCTTGGTGTTTGGTTGATTTTCTTGGGTCGTCCGCGAGGAGGTGCCGAGTAAATGGGCTTTTTTTCAAGAAAGCTAGGGACTAGATCCAGTCTCACCAATCCTCCTGGTTGGTTAATGCAGTGGTTTGGTGGAGGCAAAACTGCCTCCGGCGCTATTGTTAGTAACTATACTGCCTTGAATTTTTCCGCTTTATGGGCTTGTGTAAGGGTGATTTGTAAGCCGATAGCGGCTATGCCGATCCATCTTTATGAGAAGATTCCCTCTGGCGGGAAACAAAGGGCCGTCAAGCATCCAATTTATTCTGTGATTCATACAAGCCCGAATCCAGAGATGACGCCTTTAGCGTTCAAGGATACTCTGACGGCCCATGTACTTACCTGGGGTAATGCGTATGCAGAGATTGAGAGAAACAAGGCAGGATACCCGATAGCTTTGTGGCCGTTATCTCCAAACCGGGTTACACCAGAGCGGAATAAAATAACAAAAGAACTTCAATATGGTGTAAATTTGCCTGATGGTGGTTCTGCAGTATTGAGAGCGGATCAAGTATTCCATATACCCGGCCCTGGTTTTGATGGAATTAAAGGGTATTCAGTGTTAACTATGTTTCGAGAATCCATTGGTTTAGGGGTGGCTTTGCAAGAATACGCCGCGAGATTTTTTGGTAATGGGGCAATTCCGGGTGGTGTTTTGGAGCATCCGGGATCTCTTGGCAAGCCTGCCCAGGATAATTTGCGGGCGTCTTGGAACGAGATGCACTCGGGTTTAGAGAAAACTCATCGGATTTCTATCCTTGAGGAGGGCATGAAATACCAGCAAATTGGTGTTCCTCCTGAAGATGCCCAGATGTTGGAGAGTAGAAAATTTAGTCAAGTTGAGATGGCTTCTATTTTCCAAGTGCCTCCGCATAAAATTGGAAATCTGGATAAAGCTACTTTTACAAATATAGAACATCAGGCTCAAGAATTTTTGTCTGATACTCTATTATATTGGTTAACACTCTGGGAGCAAACAATTTGTTGGAAGTTGCTGACTCCGGCAGACCGGGCAAGATATTTTGCTGAATTTTTAACAGCGAATCTTTTGCGTGGTGATATTAAAAGTCGATATGAGGCGTATGCCATAGCTCGACAATGGGGTTGGTATTCTGCAGATGACATCAGGGAAAAAGAAAATGAGAACCCACTCCCAGATGGACAAGGTAAAGGATATCTTATTCCGATGAACATGACTTTTGCTGATCAGGTAGGGCAGGAAGTGACTAACTCATTAGATATTGGAGGTGAAAAAGAGTGATAAGAACTACGCCTTCTGTGGGAGTAAGACAAAGGCCTCCGGTATTATATCGGGAGATGGCTCTTGATCAGGCCGGTATTGATGAAGCGGCAAGAACAGCGACGCTTAGTTTTTCTAGTGAATCCCCAGTGATAAGAAGTTCTTGGTTGATGGGTCAATGGACAGAGATACTGCGGCATGAACCCCAAGCGGTTGATCTTTCTCGAATCAGTTCTATTGGGGTCTTGTTATATCAGCACAGTATGTTTAGTCCGATTGGGCAGATAACGGAGGCCTGGCTGGATGACAAGGATAGAAAGTGCAAGGCCAATGTCCGGTTTGATGCTGATCCGGAAAGTGATAAGGTGTTTCAGAAGGTTCTCAGTGGAACTTTAAGAGGCGTTTCTGTTGGATACCGGGTGATGGATGAAGACTGGGAAGTGGTCAAAGCGGGTAAACGATCTTCTTGTGGGCGGTTTGAAGGAGCTTGTGAGATAGCAAATAGGTGGATGCCTTATGAGGCCAGTATAGTCACCATCCCGGCGGATGCTTCAGTTGGAGTAGGACGAGCGGCGTTTCTTGATTCGGAAATGTCAGCAGAATCTTTTGCCAGATTGGCGGATGCGATTTCTGAGCGGATTATAAAGAATATTCCGTTTGAGATCAAGCCACAGGCAGAAGAACTCCCAGTTGTTTCGGGCGAGCGGGAACAAATTGGAGAACCATCCAGGCTTAAAGTACTCCGGCGCAAGCTCGAATTGCTTTCCATGTAAGTGCTCATCAGAGATGGGTATTTTTATAGTGGGGTAAAAAAATTAAAGTGTATGGAGGAGTGTAAAAAATGCCGAATACTTTGCTCAATGAAAAAAAGCAAAAAAGAGCCGCTCTTGTAAAAGAGGCGAGAATTCTGCTTGACGTAGCAGAAGGCGAAAAAAGGGATTTGACTGATGAAGAAAATCAGCAGTACGAAAGGGTTTGGCTGGATATTGAGAAAATGGGAAAAGAGATTGATCAGTCAGAACAAGCTCTAGCCCGGAAATCTCAGCTTTCTTTACTGGAAACCATGAATGAGGAAACCCAGGGCCGCTCGGTAACTGCTGCAGAACCCGGACATGTTGGCGGAGATGTTCGAGAAAAAATCAATCCTCGCGCGTCTGAAGAATATCAGGAAGCTTTTGCTCGTTGCATGAGAGGTGGAATTCGCGCTCTGTCTTCGGATCAATACAGGGCTCTGCAGGCTGATAGTGACACTGCTGGTGGTTTTGTTGTTGTGTCGGAACAGTTTGCTACCAAGCTGATCAAAGCGGTTGATGATAACGTTTTCATTCGCCAGAAAGCTACTGTGCTGACAATTTCCAAGGCGGAGAGTCTTGGTGTTCCGGTATTGGATTCTGATCCGGATGATGCCGCTTGGACTTCTGAACTGGGCACCGGTTCTGAAGATTCTTCAATGGACTTTGGGAAGAGGGAACTGCGGCCTCATCCTCTGGCAAAACGCATCAAGGTCAGTAATAAACTGATCCGGGTTGCTTCCATTGATGTGGAGGCTCTGGTTCGTGACAGACTGTCCTATAAATTCGGGATCACCCATGAAAAAGGTTTTCTGACTGGCACCGGCGCCAACTCACCGCTTGGTTTATTCACGGCCTCTGCCCATGGCATCAGTACTGGTCAGGATATTAGTTCCGGCAACACCGCAACAGATATCAAAGGCGATGGCCTGATCAATGCTAAATACGCATTAAAAGCTCAATACCGTAAAAATGCTGAGTGGATGTTCCACAGGGATGCGGTTAAGGCGATTCGCAAGTTGAAAGACTCCAATGGGGATTACATCTGGAAAGCCGGTCTTTCTGACAGGTCCGACACTATCCTTGATCTGCCGTTCAATGAATCTGAGTACGTTCCAAGCACTTTCACCACAGGGCTGTATGTTGGCATGCTGGGTGATTTTAGTTTTTATTGGATTGTGGATGCCCTGGATATGCAGATTCAGGTCCTTGATCAGCTTTATGCAGAAACCAACCAGGTTGGTTACATTGGTCGTTGGGAGTCTGACGGGATGCCTGTTTTGGAGGAAGCTTTCGTGCGGGTGAAATTAGCGTAGTTTTAAATTATTTTTCAAAAACAAATAAGGAGGGACAAAAATGAATCTTTCTAAAAAAGTAAAAATTAGTACTGCTGTTACTCCGACTGCCGGAGCTGCGGCGGCTACTGATCTTGAAGGTTCGATCATTGATATGTCGGGTTTTGATGGTGTTTTAATCCTGGTTCGTATGGGGGCAATTGATGGGAGTGCAGTTACTTCCATCAAGGCCCAGCAAGGCGCCATCGCCGCAATGACAGATGCCACGGATCTTGAAGGTACAAAACAAGATATCGCGGATGACGATGATGATCAGACCTTCTACATTGATGTATATCGGCCTACTGAGCGGTATGTAAGACTTTATGTTGACAGGGCCACTCAAAATGCTGTTATTGCAAGCGCTGAGTACATCCAGTATGGAGGCCGGAAGTTCCCGACAACTCATGGTACTGGAGTGAGTGGAGAAACTCACGCAGGGCCTGATGAGGGAACCGCCTAGATTTTTGATTTTGATTTAAAAATTAATAAGGAGGTAAGGTAAATGCTGCCGAATGGATATAATGCGGTTCCTCATTTTCAATATTTCCAGGATATTGCTGGTGGTCTTGGCTCTATTGGGGATGCGTTTTTTGTTGACGTAAATGCTGGCGTGGACACCAATGATGGCAAGTCTTGGGAATATGCTTTTAAAACATTGGCGGCTGCGATAGTGGCGAGCAACGCTTCGATCGCTGCCGGCGCCACTGGTTGGGCTAGCAGGAATAGGATCTTTTATAAAGGGGATAACAAAGAGGCCGTTGCCGAAACATTGATCACTTTAGCTAACAAGTGCGATATCATTGGCGTAGGTTCTTATGATCACCGGCCGATGCCTTTTATGATTGGAAACCATGTCATTGGTGCCGGCGCTTACATGGGCTGCCGGTTTATCAACATGGGATTCCTGTCACCTGCGGCTGGCGGGGTAATTTTCACTGTCCCAACTACAACTAGTGGTTTGGCCTTTATTGGATGCCACTTCGATGGTAGGTCATCTTCTGCGGCGACTAAGGCGATTTTGGCTACGGCTGTTGAGCAGCTATTGATCCAGAATTGCCGATTTTATGGCAAGTTCTCTACCACAACTATTGATCTGGGCACTGGATCTACCCGCGCTTTGCTGATCGATGGTAATATCATAGAATCTGGCGCTATTGGAATCACAACCCATTCTGGTCTGACTTGTGCAGATGCGATTGCGGTGATCTCTCGTAATATCATCAATGCCGTAACACTTTGCATTGATGAGAATTCGGATAAGGTTGCGGTGATTGGTAACAGAGGCACTACAGCGGCAAACTCCGGGGCCACTACGATGGATTATAATGCTGCTCTTGGTTCGGATAATCAATTTACTTCTGGTAATGGCGTTTTAGCCTATCCGGCAACCAACTTCGGCGCTCAGTCTTAACAATGAAGGGGCAGGGAAACCTGCCCTTATCTTTGCTCGAACCTCCATGAAAGGAGGATGATCAATGGTTTTGAAACTTAAAACCTCTCCGACAATTGAGCCACTTACTCTGTCAGAAGTTAAATTGCACTTGCGTTTAGATTCTGGGTTATTGGCGGATAATTTGGCTACTATACAGAGCATTCCACCAGGAGCCCATGCTATTGCTGCAGCTTATTCTCTTGTTGGTACTGGTGTTGATGTGCTTGGTTACCGGGCCTTGGTCAATTTTAACAGCGGCACGAATGGCGATGGCGGCATGGTGAATGTCAAGATCCAGGAGTCGGATGATAATAGCTCTTACGCCGACTGGACAGGCGGCGGCTTCACCCAGGTTACCACGGCCAACGACAATGCTGTTCAGGAGAAAGAATACACAGGGACTAAGCAATATATCCGAGTGGTGGCTACTGTGGCGGGCAATACTTGTAATTTCAGTGTAGACGTCCTTAGAGAACAGCCATACAGCGCGGAGGATTCGCTTCTAACGAACTTGATTTCTGCTGCAAGGGAATATTGCGAGGCTTTTCAAAATAGGGCCTATATCGAGCAAGTATGGTATTTGTGGCTGGATTCTTGGCCTGATGGAGATAGTATCCGGATTCCTTTGCCTCCGTTATTGGCTACTCCGGTGCCGATCATAACCTATTATGATGAGGCAGATGCTGTTTATACTTTTGCAGCGACTAATTATTTTGTGGATTCTATCAGTGAGCCAGGCCGTATTGTGCTTAATTACGACGCGTCTTGGCCGTCAGAAACTTTGCGGCCGATGAATTCCGTTTGCGTTGAATTTGCGTGCGGCTATGGCGCGGTTTCGTCGGCTGTACCGGCAAAGATTAAGCAGGCCATGCTTTTATTGATTGCTCATTGGTATGAGAATAGGGAAGCGGCAAGCGATAGGCCATCCCGATCCATAGATCTTGCAGTCAGATCTTTGTTATGGCTTGATAGAGTGGTGCCATTATGAGAGCTGGGAGTCTTCGCATGCGTGGGACGTTGCAGGTAAAAACTACTGTTGTCAATGCTATTGGTGGGGAAACGCCCGTTTATGTTGATCGGTTCACGAACATTCCGGCCGAGAAAAAACACAAGGGCTCTAGAGAGTTTTATAACTGCCAACAGACGAACGCCGAGATGACGGATCTGTTTATCATCAGATTCCGAAACGCAGTTAAAACTACAATGCGGTGGGTATGCGACGGCCGGACTTATGACATTCTTGGAGCGCCTGATCCGGATGGGCGCAAGGAAGAATTACAGATGATTTGTCGGGAAGTGATTTAGATGGCAAGATTGCCGGCTTATCTAAAATTAGCTCCTATCCCGGGCGCTAAGGGGTTGGCTTTTCGCCTGAAAATCAAAAGATGGGGATTGCCGATACTTATTTTTCAAGCAATGCGGGAACGTTTTGATTTTCCCTGGTATTACTGGTTGGCATATCCTTATCTTTGCTTTAAGGCATTGTTTGTTTGGGGAAGTGATTTAGATGGCGATATCTCGGATTAAGATTGATATAACCGGGATCCCAGAATTGCAGAAGAAAGCGGAACAGCTTAAAACTAATATATTCGCTGTGTTAGGAGATGCGGTTTTGGCTGGATCAGATATCATCAGGGATTCAGCGAAGCAGAAGGCCCGACGCAAATCAGGCGCTTTGGCGTCTGGGATTATTTCAACTGTTACCTGGGATCGTAAGGTTTCAAAAGCTTTTGCTGGGGCTGGCATGTCCGCGGCCATGAATGATACTTTTGTTAAATACTCAGCCAACGGGAAAAGGTATTACTATCCGTCGAGTATCGAGTATGGGCACAAGGGAGTTCAGGCTTACCCGTTTATGCGTCCGGCTATGACTGGTAATAAGAGTAAGGTGCGGAAGGCGATCCGGGATAGAGTAAAAACTGTGATTGATGGGGTGAAACCATGATAATCAATAAAAAAATTAATCTTGAATTTGATAAAGTACCAAAGCTGGTATTTGTATCTCCAGATGGTATGCAAGCAGAACTCTATATCGACGGGGAATTAGTAAAGGGGGCGATGAGTGTAACAATTCGCGCTGAAGCGGCAGGTGCCGTAACCCACGAAATTGAGTACGCAACTCGCTTTAGTGGGAAGTGAGATCATCATGAGTGTAGCGTTTGCGACAGATTTATACTCCCATTTTTCGACATATGCCGGACTTGCGGCCCTGGTTGGAAAGAGAATCAAGCCAATGGAACAGACGCAAAACCTGACTAACCCATGTCTTGGATATCAATTTATTACTCAAGAACGGCTCAAATCGCATCAGGGCTTTTCGGGTTTAGAGCTTTTCCAGGTCCAGATCTCGGTGTTTGCAGATGACCGCTTAGAGGCCTTGACAATAAAGGATCAGGTAATACTGGCTGTTGAGGCTTGGGGTGGAATAAACACGAAGGTGCATCAAGCTTGGTGTCCGCCGACGGCATCTGATATATATGAAGATCCAACAGGAATGTGTCATATACCTGTCGATTTTTTCGCCTGGTATGGGAGAACAAAATAAGGAGGTTCAAAAATGACTTTAGCAATAGCAGCATTTGGTGTAGTTTTACAGAGAGAGGGCGTTACGGTTGCCGAGGTAATTGACTTTCCCGGTTATAAATATGAGAAAGGCTTTATCGACGTAACCAACCATGATTCTGCCGGAGGGTTCGAAGAATCAATCATTAAAAAAATTATCAGGACCGGGGAAATCACGGTTAAATGTAACCGTGTAATTGGAGATGCGGCACAGGAGGGAATCAAGGCCGATTGTGTGGCAGGGACAGCGTCAACTTATTCTTTAGCTTTTCCAGATGGGGAAGCAATTGGTGGGGATGCGAAGATTTTAAGTTATGAAATCCAAACACCACTTGACGAGCAGATGACATTCACTTTCGTAATGAAGTGGACCGGCGCGATCACTGATGCGGTCACGGCAACTAATAACATTTCCGCATTGACGATCACAACGGGCACCGCATACCCGGCATTTGCGGCGGCCACATATGATTATACGGTTACATCAGTTGGCAACACCTGCACGTTCACAGCGACATTCGCGGCAGGCACGGCTAAGTTATACCGTGAAGGGGTATATGTCCAAGACCTGCTCACCACAGTTGAATCCGGATCGATTAACCTGGGTGATGACGGGACTATGACCGACATAACCATCACCGTTCAGGAAACAGGGAAGTCCCTGGTAACTTACAACTTCCATGTGGCGAACGCAGCGGCATAAATTATCGAAAGCGTCTCAGAAATGGGACGCTAAACTTTTATTTCAGGAGGTATATTTGTGGATAAGATTGTTGAGATTGAAATTGGAGGAGAGACAAGAAAGCTGAAATACGACTATAATGCGGTTGCTGATATTGAGGGCAAAATCGGGACAAGTCTGGCTGTTGCCTTTTCTGATGACAAGATAGGATTTAACACATTGAGGCATCTTCTCTGGGGTGGCCTGAAATGGAAAAACAGGACGATCACGCCGGAGGCCGCAGGAATGATGATCGGGGAATATTTGGAGGCCGGCGGAGAAGTAACCGACCTGATGAGTAAATTGATGGAAGCGCTTTCAAAGTGCAAGGCGTTCGCGGGAAACTCAAAAGCGGAAGCGGAGTAATAACCGACTTCCGCATAATTGACCAATTAGAAGAAATTAAGCCTTTAGCCTATGGCTTATTCGGGGTGCGTCCGGGAGAACTTGGCAAGCTAACACCGGCGGATATTTACGACCTGGCTGCGGGTTATCGGAACCGTGAGGAGCGGGAAAACGAAAAAATTAAGATTATTATTGATTATGTTTGTAATAACCTAAACAGCCGGATGGATTATTGGGGATCGTATGTTTGTGCATTATTATCGGTTGGTCTGGGGATCAAGAAAAAGGCTGGTCAAGAAGAATTTTTGCCGAAACCCAAAAAAGAAGGTCCGGCGGATAAACGATCATGGCAGGATTTAAAAGCTGATTTTATGGCATTTGCGGCGGCCCATAACGCGGCGATCAAGGGCAGGTGAGGTAATTGTCCACATTAGGAGAATTAATTGTTAAGATTGGTGCGGATGCTAAAGGATTCACCAAGACATTAGATAAAACAACCGGTGACATTAAGAAGTTTGGCGCTGATACAAACAAATCTATGTCTGCAAACCTTAATAGCATGGGTAATAAATTTATGGCCCTGACCGCACCTATCGCCGCTATAGGTGCATACGCCATGAACGCGGCGGCCGAGGTGGGTAAGGCTAATCGAATCATCCAGGCATCCACCGGGGCAACCGGGGAATCGTTCAAGGCATTAAAAAAAGACTTTGAGGCTGTATATATAAACGTCTCCGAGGATGCTACGATAGTCTCAACCGCCTTATCTGATATTTATAAAAGGACAGGCCAAACCGATCAAGCGTTGCAAAACCTTACACAGACCGAACTTGAATTAGCGAGATTGACTGGTGGTGACGTAAAAACCCAAATCCAGAATACGACCAGGATGTTCGGCGATTGGAGTATCGCGACGCAGGACCAGGAAAAAACGCTTGATACCATGTTTAAGATTTACCAAAAAACAGGCGTAAACGTTGATGTGCTTGGTGAAAAAATGACTAAGTTTGGCGCGGCTTTAAGGCAGATGGGTTTCGGTTGGGAAGAATCTGCCATCATGATGGGCAAATGGGAAAAAGAAGGTGTAAATGCTGATTTAGTGTTGGGTTCCCTCAGGATAGGGCTTGGTAAGATGGCGAAAAAAGGAGTAACTGATCCGCATGAGGCATTGATACAACTTATTGATGATATCAAAAATGTAGGTTCAGCGGGAGAGGCTACCTTACTTGCCATGGAGACATTCGGAGCAAAAGCCGGGCCGGATATGGCGGCGGCTATAAGAGAAGGGCGTTTTGACTACGCGGGCCTGGTTGCAGACATAAAAGGGAGCGCAACCACGATCCGGGCGACGGCGGAAGAAAATATGTCTTTTGCTGATAGCATGAAGCTATTAAGTCATGAGGCCCAAATAGCGCTTGCTCCTTTAGGGAAAGAATTATTAGAGGTATTTCGGGCTTACACACCACAGCTTAAAATGGCGATCAAAATGCTTGGGGCTTTTGGATCGGCGTTTACTGCATTACCAAAGCCGGTAAAAGACATGATTGCTATTATGTTGGTTTCCCTGGTAACAATCGGCCCGATGCTGAAAATGGCCGGCGGCGCCATAACGATGATCGATAAGATGGCGGTTGGATTTAAGGCCGCTAAAAAAGCTATGGTTGGATTTAATCTTATGAAGCTATTTGCCGGGCTATCAACCGGTGGAATATTTATTGCGGCCATCGCAATCGGGGTAGCAATCGGTGCCATCGTTGCCGGTATAGTTTGGATGGTTAAAAACTGGGATAAAGTAACGGTAAAATTTGAGGAAGTCAAGAAAAAAGCAATCGAGATATTCACCAAACTAAAAGATTGGTTCTGGGATTGGGGCTATCTGCTTTTAGGCCCGTTCGGGTTTATCCTGAAAATGGTTAGTGAGCATTGGACCGAGATCAAACAATTTGCCGTAACTACATTTGATGCGCTAAGTAAGTGGTTTTGGGATTGGGGTTGGAAACTGGCCGGTCCTTTCGGGGCAGCGGCCAAAATAGTTAAATGGCATTTCGACGACATGGCGGCT
>Ga0172381_10005318_pt1 | contig 13102 bp, 15 predicted proteins | sample Leawel6488metaG_FD_119754 | JGI IMG/M metagenome (GOLD analysis project Ga0172381, IMG submission 119754) | Leachate microbial communities from a municipal landfill in Southern Ontario, Canada - Leachate well 64-88 metaG | ecosystem: Engineered > Solid waste > Landfill > Unclassified | place... | reverse complement strand
TCGTCCTGAGCATGACGTTAAACGGCTCAGTTTTTATTAGTACGTAAAGTTTAAGGGAGATATGGATATGAGTATCGAAGAAATCATCACACGAGAAGATTTTAGCCACCGTGGAGGTGGTGTAGAGCTGGATTTGACAGCTTTTGGCTACGAAGATGAGCTCCTAAGCGCTTACCAGAATTACTTAGGTGGTGGCATGCTTGGGAGTATTGGCAATAGCTGTACCGTTGAAGACTGGCGGATGGATGAAAAGCTCGTGCGACTCGCTGAAAGATTGAGCGAATATTACGAAGAGCGGATGGAGGAGCTTGAGTATATCGACGAGTACAACGAGACGACTATCGGGCGACCAGTGAGCTATCCGGGGTTGTAGCTATCCGTCCTGGGCATGACTTAAAACTACCCATTCAGGCATATAGTTGAATCAAGTGGGCATATCAAAAAACTTAAGAAGGAGGTATAGCCATGCAAGCGGCTTCACTCAAGGAACAATTTATCAATGTAATCACATTCCATCATGGGCGCGAACTCTGGTTTACGAGGCCAGAGCAGTCATATGATGATACGGTTGAATCATTTATAGACGATTTGGTCAAAATTACGCAACAGCACAAGGAAGGTGTAGATTTCAAGATGTACCGATGGGATCCAGAGGATTCTTTATCGGATAACACTGACATCTCTCATGTTATTGGTCGCAACATCCGCGACCTGCAAGACTCAAAAGGCTGGTCACTCAAAACGTTAGCCAAAAAATCAAGACTGAACGAAGAGTACCTGCGCAACGTACAACGTGGCGAATCATTACTAGGGATGTGGGCTCTCATGCAGATTGCTGAGGCGTTGGGTGTAAAATCGTCAGAGCTACTGCCTTTTTAATACTAATCATGACTGGAGAAATATATGGAAGAATATCTAAAATACGATAGAAATAATGATCTCAAGGGTTACTGGATCCATGTTAGAAAGATGGCCGAAGATCAAAATAAAGATGTAGAAATATATCTTGCGGAGCAGTCCAATATTATTAAGCGAATGCTCATCGGCAACCACCAGGAAAAAATTGAAGAGCTAAAAAAGATCATTAGTAAGGATGCTGATCAGTTTCAACATACATCGGTGTAAGTATACGCATGCCTGCATACTTACGACCTCAATAAACTCGGCCGCAAGAATGCAGGCACGCTCCCTAGGTGCATTTCTCAAGCAGAATCAACTGACTATGATCTATATTTGCCGCCAAGCACAACAGCCGTGTACATATTCTTTCAGAAAATGTACACGCCCGCTGCACTCGGTAGCAAATGAAGCGCAACCTTAGCCTGGGAGAGGGCGACCATTACATGCGCGCGGTGCTTGCATGCAATCGTCACCCCACTTGCTATAAAGCTATTAGTTCATCGGGGTCTTCAATGCTTGTCCAAATAACAGGTTGTTGGTCGATCTGTTCGATTGCACGCTTCGTTGTTGTGAGTATTTGGATCTCTACGTCTGGCTCAAGCCTGCTTAACGCACCTTTAATGAGTCGCTTTATGCGGTGCTCGGTATTAGCTTTCTCGGCAACAAATAGGAGTGTGGGTATGTCGGTGCCCGTTACATCCCAGCCGCCTTTATCGAAGTAATCGATATAGGCGGACACTTTCTGGTAAAACGCCTTGCGCTCCTGACTATCCTGAACATAGTCGAAAAAGAAGCGCTTAGTTATTGAACTATCAGAAAGTGATAAAAAGGCGCTGGGGGGCGCGCTTGGGAAATAGGTAAAGCGGGCCATGTCGCGCCGCAAGAACGCTTTAAGCGTCGGATATTGCCGTTTAAGGGCAAGTATTTGTTGAAAGACGGCGAAGGCATGTAGGACTGTGTTTTCTGATACGCTCTTGTCGCGGTAACTGCCCTTAATGATCGAAACATCGATGAAAGCGAAGTCTGCCAACGACTGGAGGTGTCTCAAGCCTTTTGGGGTCAGATAGTAAGCTGCCGATATCCCGTATAGCTTTGAACGTTTTTCTAACCGAACATTTATAAGCCCGTGCTTGATTAACACTAACAGGTTTCTGTACATTGTGTCTGGATTTTTATTTAAGGACTCTGAGATTAATTGTCTACTACCAAAACGGTATTTATAAAGGGTTGCTAATATGTTTACTTGGCTTTGTTTGATTACTGAACGACCATCTACTTTACTATGCATTACTGCCTCTCTTCTTTTCTATATATTTATATATAGGAAGGAGAGAAAAAGAACAAGTAGTAACAGATAAGAAACAGGGTATATCTATACAATAGCGGTATTGTATGTAATTTAGTGGAAGAAAAGCATTATTTTTATTGTTTATTTGTGCCTCATGTGCTACAATTAAATTACAGTTACATAAGTACAACTAGCCTTTTAACAATTCAGCTAGAACAGATGAACTATAGGGGTGGTATAATATCTCTTATATGACAGAAACTCGTACTCAGATACGCATTGATGCATCTAAGAGCCTTATCAACCGCGCCAAGGCTATTGCGTATGGACGTGGTCAAAGTCTCACCGAGTTCGTGCTACTCGCCCTCGCCAAGACCGGCGACAAAGAGTTAACGAAGTTAGTAGAAAAAGATCTTGAAAAACGCCCATCTCGTGGTCGTCCAGAAAAATAGTTTCTAGCTGAATTGCTACAGGCTTCATGACATGGAGGGTATATGTCAGGGCACCAAAGTAGTAAACAGTCACGACTCGCAACGCCGGACACCATACTGTTCACTACTGAAGAGCGAATTGAATTTATCGCGCGGCTTATTGTTGAGCGCATTAATGAGGATGAAAACAACGACTTTGAGTTGTTAAAAACGATAGAGGCGGCGTATGGAAGCAAGCAAACAGAGGCGTAATGGCGTCTTAGCTGTTCGTGTTTCTACTATCGGGCAAGGTATTGATGGTGACTCACCTGAAGCGCAGATTGAACAAGGCAAACGATACGCGCCCACTCACGGAATCAACATTGTAAAGATACTGACTTACCTTGAGTCCGCCGCCGGTGATAATCAGCCGATGCAACACGTGATTGATTTCGCAATCGACCCTAAGAACGAAATCGACGTCATACTTGTGAAATCGATTGATCGCTTTACGCGCGGCGGCTCAACTGCCTATGACCTACTCAAGCGCCAACTCATACCTCACAATATCGATCTTGAAGATATGCACGGCGTTATCAGTAACGTTAAGGTCAACACCCTCGACCACCTTGGTATGAAGTACAAATGGAGCGTACACGCCCCTTCTCGGAAGACGGAGCTTCTCGAAGCTGAACGCGCCAAGGACGAAGTTCGCGATATCTTGACTCGTATGATTGGCTCAGAGATTCGCTACACCCAAATAGGGTACTGGCTGAGGGGTGCACTATACGGCTACAAGACGCAGCGTATCGAGACGAAAAATGGCAAACGCACCGTGCTGGTGCCCAATGGGGATGAAGCGCTCATTATCCAGAGAATGTACGCGCTGCGTGCTGCTGGAACACATAGCGATGACCAGATAGCTGACGAGATGAATCGACTCGGGTTTCAGACCCCCATAAAAATACGCCGCGACAAAGTCGACAGAACAAAGATTGTCGGTCGCTCTGGCGGTAAACCTATGACCGGAAAACTACTGCGAACGTATGTCGCCAAAACTCTCTACGCAGGCGTTAACAACGAAAAGTGGACCGGTGGGCAGCCGGTTAAGTGTAAGTTCGACGGACTTGTTTCTGAGGAGCTCTACAATAGAGCAAATCGCGGTAAAATCCAGATAACGCTCGACCCAAACGATCCCGACCACCCGACAGTAGGTCAAGCTCCCAAACAAGAAAAGTTCGCCAAAAAGAATGTATATAACGGCGAGTTTCCCTATCGTAAAGCCCTCGTTTGTCCTGAGTGCAGACATCCGCTACTTGGTAGCGCATCTAAGGGTAGGTTAGGTAAATATTACCCGGCTTATCATTGCAGCCATCATGGGCACTATTACCGGGTGCGTAAAGATGAGTTCGAGGATAAGATTATGAAGTTCGTAGAACGCGTCACAATAAGCCCTGAGCGCTTTGACGAGGTTGCCGCAGCTATCATGCAGGTGTGGGAGCAACGCCAGGCTCGAGTTCAGGACGACACACTATTGCGCAGTAAAAAGCGCGAGGAATACGAGGCTGAGATACGCACCATCCTCGACAAAATGAAGATTGTCAGTTCGCCGACAGCACTTAAATTTATGGAGGAGGATATAGCAAAGCTAGAGCAACAAATTATCGATCTTGAGACTCGTGATGACGAGATAGAATCTAAGGAAGGAGTAGACATGGCAAAAATATTGACATACCTCAGGTACTTTGTGGAACACATGAAAGACCTACTAGTTGACCACTGTAATCCGATTTTACGCGCCCGATATTTTGGGATAATTTTTGATAAGGTTCCGAGTCTAGCAGATATCGATTGTGGAACCCCTGAAATAGAAAAAATCCCAGGGGTCAACGAACTTTTTAAGCTCGCTCACTCCAAGGATATTTCATTGGTGCGGATAAGAGGACTTGAACCTCCACGCCATTGCTGGCACTAGCACCTGAAGCTAGCGCGTCTACCAATTCCGCCACATCCGCATGCATTGTAGATATTATACAGGATTTGAAGCGAGAGATAAATAAATTCTTTTTGAATCGTTGGCGCTATGAAGGTAAATTCAGGTTGGCCGTGTGGTGCGGTGAGACGAAGTGTCTCACCGCACCACGGAAGGCTGACCGTCAGCGCGTCACGCGTCCATGGCCAGCTTGTCGCGCTGGGTGCGTGCGCGGTGCGCAGCGGTCAGACGCCTGTCCCACCGTTCCTGCTTGCTGACGCGTCGTGCGCGCATCTCGTCCGCCTCCTTGAGGAGGGGGCGCATGACGGGCGATGTCGGCAGCAGGGAGAGGGTGGAGGGATCGAACCGCACGTCAAAGTCGCGTTCGAGCTCCGTCAGGATCTCGGCGACCTTGTGCTGGCACGTCCGGCTCCAGCCGGCGTCCCGACAGATCATGTCGGCGCGCGCCAACATGTCACGGCCCGTGATAGGCCGCCCTTCGTTGTGCGCCCGCTTGACGACGCCCTTGACGCTCTTGCGGTTGATCTTTGAAGCCGAGCACGACATAGGTGCACCTTCCTTGTTGTTTAACCAGAAGACGAATAGACGCAGAACGTCACATAAACGCGAGAAACTACCGTAGTCTCTCTTAATCTGATTAGAGTATATATACACTAACAGTACCAATCTGTCAATAGCTCTTTTGCGCCGTTCATGCATACGCAGGCTCCTTTCCGTAGACAAAGAGATTTGCAATGAGTGCAAAAACATGTCTTGACATATATCACCGAATCTGCTAGCATCAATAAATCCTCTTGGAACGTCCAGGAGCATAGCCGAAAGGTGCAACAATGGCTGTTGTGCACACCCAGCGGGTTGACGAGTCGCTCCGCCTCGACGAGGTGGATCTTGTTGTCAAGTTCGCCAAGCAGATCATCAAGGCGAAGAGCAAGAACGGGGCCATCACCGCGAAGCGTACGAGCCAGCTCCGCAAGATGGTTGAGGCGTACCGTGATGCGCGGACGTCCGACTGCCTCGGTCACGACCGGGCTCGTGACGTGGCGGTAGCCGGCTGCCGGCGAGCCGGACTCTGTGAAGAGTCGGCAGAGCAGTTCTGCGAGATCGCCGATACGGCTAAGTGCCGCGCTCGTCGCACTGCTCGCGTGAAGTCCTGAGGATGTGTCGAAGCGGATGCGCAGTCATGATGACTTTGCGCATCCGCTTCGGCGGAACTACTAACATCACCGCTCGCCGTCCATAGCTGGACGGTTTTTTGTTATACTGGCAACTGATGGAAGATACTCGTAACGTGGTAGACAAATACAAAGGTTTGTCGATGGAGCAAATTGTGGCCGATCTCGACGAGCGTGGCGTCGGTCTTGAGATTGCGATTGAAAATCTTGAGCGGGATTTTAATATGGGCACAATCGTGCGGAGCGCGAACGCGTTCGGCGTGCGGCACGTGCACGTGATTGGTCGTCGGCAATGGAATAAGCGTGGCGCGATGATGACGGATAAGTACTTGCACGTGCATTACTATGAATCTGTGGCCGAGTTTGCCAAGGCGATGGTTAATAAGGTGGTCATTGCAATAGATAACGTCCCGGGAGCTGTGGGGCTCTCGAGCTCGTCGATGCCACCTAACGCTGTGCTCGTATTCGGGTCAGAGGGCGAGGGCCTTTCCCCGGAATTGCTTGCGAGTGCGCAAGAGATACGAGAAATACCTCAGTATGGCAGTACGCGTTCGTTGAACGTTGGCGTGGCGGCGGGGGTTGCGATGTATGTGTGGCTTGAGCAGAATCTAAGCCATTGAAATATCATGTGAAATGTGTTAATATAAAAATATGTGGGTTGAAATATCTCGATCCACGACACCGCGCAGACTGATGCGCCAACGAAGGGATGATATGAGCAACAAGCTGCCCAAGGGATTTGATTCCGTCGATACCGAGGTCGGTCCGACGGGCCGCCCCCGTCTCGTCGCTCGCTGCCGCGACAAGGACAATCCGGAGAAGTACATCGTTCTCGGTGCATCGTCGAACGACGAGCACCAGTAGCCGTCGTCTGCGAGGTGACCCCGCGTACCGTTACGGTACGCGGGGCATCTCTTTACCTGATACCGCTTATTCTTGCAATCTTTAGACAAAAATGCAACAATAACAGAGATTATGACAAGTTTATCTTCCGAATCGTACAAGGGCGCCCGGGATTGGTATCCCGAGGATATGCGTATACGCTCGTATATTTTTGCCACGTGGCGAAAAGTTGTTAAAAGCTATGGGTATGAACAGTACGACGCGCCGCTCCTCGAGCCGCTTGAGGTCTATGCGGCCAAAAGCGGGCAGGAGCTGGTAAATGAGCAAACGTATCAGTTTACCGATCGGGGCGATCGGCGCGTGGCAATCCGACCGGAAATGACCCCGAGCGTTAGTCGCATGATCGCGGCACGACGCCAGGAGATTGCCTATCCCGCCAGATGGTTTAGTATCGCGCAGTTTATGCGTTATGAGCGTCCACAGCGCGGTCGTGAGCGTGAATTTTGGCAACTGAACTGTGACATATTCGGTGTCGAAGGCGCTATGGCTGAGGCGGAAATTATTAGCCTTGGCGACAAATTGCTGAAGGCGTTTGGCGCTAAAAATGATATGTATGTGATTCGTATTAATAATCGCAGAATTATCAATTTCATGATGGCGCACTACTTAGGGCTCGATGCTATTCAGTCTCAGTTGATGATCAAGCTGTTTGATCGAAAAAATAAAATATCTTCGGAAGATTTTCGGGATCAAGCTATTGATATTTTTGGCGCCGAATCAGCAAAAGATGGACTCAAGAAAATCGCGCAATTACTGGCAGCGAAATCGATGGGCGATTTGCCTGAAGAAATTCGGCAAAGCGACGCTGTTCAAGAGGTTCAGCAACTGTTCACTCTTCTCGAGCATATGGGGGTGTCTAATGCGGTCTTTGATATTACATTGATGCGCGGGCTGGACTACTACACGGGGACGGTATTTGAGTTCTTTGATATGCATCCCGAAAATCGGCGGTCGCTCTTTGGCGGCGGTCGATACGATGGACTCGTTGGGCTGTTCGGAGCTGAGCCGGTGAGCGCCGTAGGGTTTGCGCCCGGTTTAACGATGACCGAGCTGTTCCTTGAGACGCATGACTTACTGCCGAAGTTCGTTTCGTCTACGGATGTCTATATGATAGTGCTTGGCGGCGCTCTGCGAGGGGCGCTTGACGCGGCTGATGTGCTGCGAAAAGAGGCAATTAATGTTGAGATCGATTTTACGGGACGTAAGATTGATAAACAGCTCAAGACGGCGATTAAAAAGAAAATTCCTTATTTGATGTTTATCGGTGAGGACGAGATTCGCAGCGGCGTGTACCCACTCAAGCGCACGGAGACGGGAGAAGAGCAGAAGCTGAGTCTCGAGCGGGTCGTTTCGATGGTCAAGGATCGTCGGCATCATCACGAGATAGAGAACGACGAAGATTTCGATATTTCAGATCTTCGAGCTTGACGTCGCTAGGCCGCTCTGCCATCATAGGCGTATGAAGCATAAGCGGTCTCGTGGCGGATTTACCATCGTCGAACTAATCATAGTGGTTGTTATTATCGTCATTCTCGCGACCGTTACTTTTGCCGTCTACGCCAATACTCAGATGCAAGCCCGAGACACTCGTATTCGCGATGGCGCACAGAAGATTGCGGATTCTATGGAGATTTGGTCTGCAAATCATCCGGGAGTGGCACCGGCGACCGGGGAGAATTCTTCTGGCTCGGCGACAGCCAACGGCTGCTCGGCAAATACGGGCAACAACTTCGGCTGGGTGGCACCGACGAATTATCAATGCACTTGGGGTGACGTACTTGTGGTTTCGGGGTATCTAACGACAGCATTTTTTGATTCACAGCCGCCAAATACTCAGACAATTTGGGGAAGTAGTTCCGTGCTAGATTTTACGATGTACGTCTGCGGTTCGGACAAATATTTACTCTATACGCTCGAAGATCCGACCGCCGCCGATGATGCAAGTATGAGTATGTTTAGATCAACGGGTGCCTGCTCCTGGCATGAGTGGCTGTACACGCAGGCGGGCATGCGTGCTGCGATCAAGCTCAATCTGGCGTACTAGCCGCGAGTTTTCGCCGGACAGATTCATGGTATAATTTAGTATTATGAAATCTACTATTAAGCATATATCCCAAACACGCGCTCTTGTGACTGTATCTCTTGATGCGAATGAGCTCGAAGCGGCCGAGCAGGTCGCACTGAAAAAACTATCAAAGACAATCAAAGTTGATGGATTCCGCAAGGGACATGTTCCACTTAATGTTGTTGCAAAACATGTTGCTCCTGCCGCTTTGGCCGAAGAAACGCTTGAGAACGCTCTCTCGAAGGGTGTCGCTGATGCGTTTCTCGAAAATGCTTTGCAAGCCCTCGAGCGCCCAGAGGTTGAAGTTAAGAAATTTGTTCCTGGGAGCGAACTTGAGTTTACTGCCGAGGCGGATGTACTGCCTCCCGTTGAGCTTGGCGATTACAAAAAGCTAAAAGCAGACAAGACTAAAGTTGCGGTTGCTAAAAAAGACATCGATGAAGTTATCGAGCGTATTCAGAAGAGCTACGCAACAAAAGAAGAGACTGACGCAGTAGCTGCAATGGGCGACGAGACAGTGATCGATTTTATTGGCAAGCGCGACGGTACGCCATTTGAGGGCGGTACGGGTGGCGATTATCCCCTAACGCTTGGCAGTGGTTCGTTTATTCCGGGCTTCGAAGAGGCGATTGTTGGTCACAAGGCGGGTGAGACATTTGATGTGACCTTGACGTTTCCTAAGGAATATCACGCGAAAGACCTTGCTGGAAAAGAAGTGGTATTTGAAACAACTATCAAAAAAGTGAACAAGGTTGTATTGCCGGCGCTAGATGATGAGTTCGCTGCTAAAACCGGTCCATATACCGACATGAAGCAGCTTGAGGCTGATATTAAAGCCGAAATCACTGCGCAAAAAGAGCGTGAAGCCACCGATGCGCTCAAGGATGGGCTCGTCAAGCAACTGATCGAAAAGAGCAAGGTCGTCGCTCCGAAAGTCCTTGTTGATGATCAAGTCCGTTCGATCGAACAAGATATGATGCAAAATCTCATGTATCAGGGGACGACGCTTGACCAATACTTTGAGTCCAAGGGATTCAAAGATCGTGATGAATGGATTGCAAAAGAAGCCACTGATGCGGCCGAAATGCGCGTAAAAGCCGGCCTTGTACTTGCTGAATTGTCTAAAGCTGAGAAAATCGAAGCAAGCGCCGACGAGCTTGCCGAAAAGATCAACTCCTTTAAGACTCAGTACGCAAACAGCCCCGACACCGTCAAACGATTCGAGGAGCCGGAAATCCAACATGAGATCGCTAACCGACTTCTTACCGAAAAGACCGTCGACCGCTTGGTTGAGCTGAACCTTAAGTAAACGGCGAACTACGAATAATTAGCACTCTTGACTTGAGAGTGCTAATTTTCTATACTAGGCATATGACAAAGCCTAGCAGTTATTTAGTACCAAATGTGATCGTACGAACCCGCGACGGCGAGCGTGGGTATGATATTTACTCTCGTCTATTAGAGGACCGAATTGTATTTCTCGGCGAAGACGTCAACGAGCATACGGCAAATGTTGTTGTCGCGCAACTATTGCATCTTGCCAACGAGGACCCCGATAAAGATATTCAGCTGTATATCAATAGCCCCGGTGGCAGCGTATATGATGGTCTGGCAATTTATGACACGATGCAATACATCAAGCCGGATGTCTCGACGGTAGGTATCGGGCTGCAAGCAAGTATGGGCGCGTTTCTCCTCTCAAGTGGCACCAAGGGCAAGCGCTACCTGCTGCCAAACTCACGTGTGATGATCCATCAGCCTTCAAGCGGCACTCAGGGCAAGGTGACTGATCAGGAAATCTCCTTGCGGGAAGCGCTAAGGCTCAAGGAGCTTTTGGCTGAAGCAATGGCGAAAAATACGGGCCAAAAAATCGATAAGGTGAAAGCCGATATGGAACGAGATTTCTGGATGAGCGCCGAAGAGGCGAAAGACTACGGCGTCGTTGACAAAGTTATTGAAAAAGCCTAGAAATGCATTGACAGACCCACGTTTTCTCCGTTACACTAAGAGGTAATGAAGATAGTATAACGTGGGTCGATTGTATAGCACGCTGGTGGCGTGGCGTTTTGTTGTACGAAAACCTGTCGTTAGTGAGCTTCGGAGCCAAATGTGTTGGTAGCGAGGAAGACCCACCTCTGTTATTAACGAATAACGACACTATAATATGCGAGGAGAATGCATGGCTAAGGCATCAACTGCGACTCAGAGCAAGCGCGTCTTTTTTACGGAAGACGATAAGCTTGCGTTGCCAAACCTCATTTCACACCAGAAGGAGTCATGGAAAGACTTCGTCGAAACTGGTTTGAGTGAGATTTTTGCGGAACTTAATCCAATCGAGGATTACACTGGACAAAAACTTGAGCTTCGTTTCAAGGAATACGCATTTCAGGATCCAAAGAATTCCGAGAAATTTGCTAAAGAAAATAACGTGACGTTTGACGCGCCACTTCATGTTAATGTCGAGCTCACAAACAAAGTGACGGGTGAGGTAAAAGAACAAGAGATCTATCTTGGCGATTATCCCTGGATGACCGACCGTGGTACGTTTGTTATTAACGGTACTGAGCGCGTTGTTGTCTCGCAGCTAATCCGCTCTGCTGGTGTATTCTTTACCGCAGAAAAGTCCGCTGGCAAGAATCTCTATAACGCAAAATTGATTCCAGGCCGCGGAGCGTGGCTTGAATTCGAAACGACGACAAGCGGTGCTATCTATATTAAGATCGATCGCCGCCGCAAGATTGCTGCGACTACGCTGCTCCGTGCGTTTGGCTACAGCAAGGTCGGCGACATCAAAGAGCTCTTCAAGGATATCGATACTGGTGATACGAAGTATATCGATGCAACACTCGAAAAAGATCCTTCACACGGCGTGAATGAAGCATTGATCGAGGTGTATCGCCGCCTGCGACCAGGTGACCTTGCGACTGTCGATAACGCCCGGCAGATGATCGAACGAATGTTCTACGATTTCAAGCGGTTTGACTATAGCCGCGTTGGCCGATATAAGCTCAATCAACGCCTTGGACTCGACGTAGCGAACACCACCGAGAATCGCGTCTTCCAGCTAGCTGATCTTGTCGCTATTCTTCGTGAGCTAATCCGACTCAATAACACCCAGGAGCCGGGTGATGACATCGACGCACTCTCGAATCGACGCGTGAAGCTCGTAGGTGAGCTGGTCTCGCGCCAGTTCCGCGTCGGTATGCTCCGCATGCAGCGCAACGCCATGGACCGTATGAGTATGAGTGACATCGAGACGGTTACGCCATCTCAGCTGATTAACGCTCGTCCTGTTGTTGCTGCGGTGCGCGAATTCTTCGCAAGCTCACAGCTGAGCCAGCTTCTCGATGAAGTTAACCCACTCTCCGAACTGTCTCACAAGCGCCGCCTCTCAAGCATGGGTCCTGGCGGTCTTAGCCGCGAGCGTGCCGGATTTGATGTCCGCGATGCTCACCCGACTCACTACGGTCGCCTTTGTTCAGTCGAAACGCCGGAAGGTGCGAACATCGGCCTCGTGCTGAACTTTGCAGCATATGCCCGCGTCAATGAATATGGCTTTGTTGAAACGCCATATCGAAAGATTGTTGACGGCAAGGTGACAAAAGAAATTGTCTACCTTGATGCCGCACAAGAAACGGTCGAGGTTATCGCCGACGCTGGTGCGCGCCTCAACGAAAAAGGCGAATTCTTGGATGAGCGCGTCAGTGCTCGCCGTTACCTTAAGCCGGGACAAGTTGACTCATCTGAAGTCACCTATATGGATGCTGCGCACAAGCAAATCCTTGGTTCGACCGCAGCACTCGTTCCGTTTATTGAGAAAAACCGTATCGACCGCTCACTGACCGGCTCGAACATGCAACGTCAGGCGGTTCCGCTGCTCGTACCTGAATCCGCTACAGTCGGCACGGGTATTGAGACGGCAATTGCTCGCGACTCTAGTCAGCTTATTGTCGCTGAAGCCGACGGTGAAGTGACGCGCGCCGATGGTGAAGCTATCGAAGTGAAGTATGCTGATGGCGTTAAGCGCTACGACCTTGTCCACTTTGCAAAGAGCAACGACGATCGCTCAATCAACCAAAAAGTACGCGTTAATCGCGGCGATAAGGTTGCCGAAGGCGATATCCTCATCGAAGGTGCGTCAATTGCTGACGGCGAGATTGCTCTTGGTCGCGACTTATTGGTCGCCTTCATGCCATGGGCCGGCTATAACATGGACGACGCCGTCGTCCTGAGTCGTCGCCTTGTTGAAAACGATGGCCTAACCAGTGTCAATATCAAAGACTACACAGTGGAGGTCCGCGAAACCAAGCTCGGTCCAGAAATTGTGACCCGAGACATTCCAAATGTTTCAGAAGACTCACTCCGCCACCT